>Ga0315908_10000126_pt1 | contig 62011 bp, 32 predicted proteins | sample LakEriMetagenome_12_FD_203520 | JGI IMG/M metagenome (GOLD analysis project Ga0315908, IMG submission 203520) | Freshwater fungal communities from buoy surface, Lake Erie, Ohio, United States - Buoy 4 MA124 | ecosystem: Environmental > Aquatic > Freshwater > Lake > Lake biofilm | place: USA...
TAGATAAATAACTTTTAGAATAGAAATAGATTTTAAATGAAAAGAATATATACTAGAAAATAAAGGATAGTTTTAAATTAGGCAATGATTTAACAATTATATTTATGGTTAGTCAACAATTGTAATAAGAAACTTTTATAAGTTTTAATTAATTCATTAAATGTTTTTATGACTTCGTACAATAATACGAAGGACTTTTAATAAATTAATAAAGTTTCATAATAATAAGAGATTATTTAGACAGCAAAATGTTTAATAAAATAGACTTTCAATAATTGGATGGCTTTTTCGAAAATATTTGGTGTGATTTAATAACTAAAGATGAAATTTGTAACAAATTTGAAGATGAAATAACAAAATCTAATTATAATAATATCTTAATAGAATAAACTATAAAGTAATATAAATAAACATTAAACGAAAATCAAGACGAGAATAATAAGATAAACAATATATAAATATAAAATGATGATATAAATAAAATAATTAGTAATGTTTTACTATATAAATAAAATAACAATAATGATGATGATGAAACATTAAATAAATTTACAAAGAATAAATAATCGTAAAAAACAATAGATGGAGACACTCAAACATAATTGAATGAAAATATAAGTATGTATAGTTTATAACTAGAAATGAACAAAGAATAAATCCGAGAAAAATTAAAGAATAAAGAAGATGAAATCCTAATTTTGACAATCATAAAAACAAATAACGAACAAAACACAATGAAGATAAACGACTAAATCTTAATTTGCAAAGATGGTTTAATCCAATTATAAAAACAACCAACTGAATACCAACATAATCCGTAATGAAATGATAACAATGTAGTGTTTGGACGAAGAAATAATAATAAACAAAAAAATCTATATAAATTGAATGTATTATTTAATTAAAAAGATATGGAGATATCTAGAAATTAATTTGTTATTAGTTTTAATTATATTTTCTAGGATTATTACATTTCATGTCTGAGTAGTAGCAACCCTACTGAAATCATTGTGGATTAAAATGGTTGTGATTTGTAGAAGGAAATGGTAATAATTTTGGGTAAGAAAGAGACATTTACTGTTAAGAATATTTAGATTGTAATGGATTAAGATTCACATCCTGTTACTATTATTTCACGTACTTAAGTCATAATTGACAGGAATAACTCAGTATATAATCATAATAATGAGATATTCAATTAATAATAGTAGTATCAGTTTGGAGATATTGACGAAAATGATGAGAAAACTATAGAATTAATTAGTAATATCAATAAAGATGATAATAGGAATAATCATAATACCAGTAAAATCAAAATTATTGAAGATAATAATATGAATATCAATTATGCTAATTCTGTTTACAGAATTAAAACTACCAAGGCTAGTTTTGTCAATATTAGCAATAGCAATCAGAATTTGAACTAAATAAATAACATTGACAATAGCAATTATTATTCTAATAGTAATTTTAATGAAAAGACCAGGAACCAAAACATGAATAATAACAACAATTTTAACAATAATATTAATAGTAGTATTAATAATAATAATAATAATAATAATAATAATAATAATAATAATAATAATAATGATAATAATAATAATAATATTAAATAAAGTTAAAAGAAGGGGAAAATAGAATATTGTATGATAGAATTAGAATGCAGCTTAGGATAAAAAAAAGGATAATAATAAATATTTAAGGGAATCTACAAAGTTAATGGGGAGATACAATAAGACATAACAGAAATAAAGATCGGAAAGAGCTAAGACAATGAATTGATTTTCATAGAAGATGTAGTAGAGAATCATTAATGTTCTCTGATTTACTCTCCTTTACTGAACTAATGGACTATTAAGGATTACAACAAGTCTCTTAATTGTAAGCATCACACTCGTTTGTTATTAAAGACTTATGCCTAGTTTGAGAATAAATTGACTAGTTAACCATTCCCCATATATTAAAATATGCTTATTAAGGTATCTAATTATCTCTTCTAAGCCACTTTCATTAATATTCACTCTTTTTCTTCGTGAACTATATCTTTAAATTACATATCTCATTTATATTCATCAATTATAATTATTTTAAAATTTATATCAATTTTATAATTAACTATTTACATAGAATCATTAAAATATTATTTTTTTATTTTAATTAATAATTCCGTATTTAAATTATAAAATTACTATAAAAATTATTCTATAATTAAATATATAATTATAAAAATAAGTCATAAAATTGTATTATAACTATATTACTATAATAAATAAAAATTATAAAATATTTTAGCTGTAATCTGTTATTATATCTTAATATTTATAATTATTATTAAACTATTTATATTATTTAATTTTTTATTATTTATGAGTTTATTTTTCAAAAAATATTTTAATCATTCAAACAACAATAACTCATTAATTGTTAGTTACTTTAAAAATTTATGACATAATAGCAATAAGTAATTGAATGAGAATTTTAGTGAATAGACATTGTAAATAAGATAAAAAAAAATTGAATTAATAAATTTAAAAGAAATAGATAACACAATGAATCTAAGTTAGTTTTATTTAAACAAAATTCAATTATAAAATTAATAAATAAGTCCGATTATATTTAAAAGTGATTATTAAAATAATGGTATTGGATAAAACAACAATAAATGGGCAAGTCCTATTGGTAACCTATATTGTACCTATTTAACAGAACTTAAAAACTTTGAACTATGATTATTAACTTTATAAATAAGTATATCAATAGCTCTTACTGTAGAAGAGTACATCAATTAGAAAGTAAAAATAAAATGGATCAATGATATATACATTTCGGATAAAAAATTAGCAGGAATATTAGTGAAAAGTGAAGAGAGTTAAGGGAAATATTATGTTCATATAGGTGTTGGAGTTAATCTAAATGTAAATCCTATTGAAAAGAGTGTCTGTTTGAAGTAAATAATTAGAGAAGATGTATGTGCTAATTAATTTATTAATTGATTTCTTAATAATCTTATGGAAGTTATCGATCGGGATAACAATATTATGGAGTAGGTTATTCATAGGTTGATGTATCTTAATCAATATGTTTATATATATGATGTTTAATTAAAAAATGTATTACATCATGGAGTATTCAATGGCATTAATAACCAAGGATACGCTATTGTAGGAGATTAGGTTGTATTTAATGGTAGGATGACTAATACAATCTTATCATCTTGATTATTATATTATTTATTTTTCGAATCTTCATTATTTCTATTAATTTTATTCATATCATATAATAATTATTATATTTTTCAGATTTGCTTAAAAATCCAATTCTTGTAAACATAATTTGCTTAATTATTATTCTTAATAAAGTTTTCTTTATGGGTTTTCAACTTCTAATTTATTTTTTAAATCTTATAAATATAGTAATTTAAAATAAGAAGAACAAGAATGTCTAAAATTGTGTTTAATATAATAAGAAGTATTTTTTGATTTTATTAATAAATGATTGAAAGTTAATTAATGTATCTGAAAATCTTGATAGAGTAAGTTATTCGAAAGATTATAATGAAAAAAGTGATAAAGCTGCTAAAGGCAAATATTAAGTTTACAAGATTTAACAGGAATATTATTTTTATCAAATGATAGAAATTCATATAACAACATTCGCTTATTAAGTTCGAATATTATTGATTTTTATTATTATTTATATTCTACTTTATTAATGATCTTATGCTTTCAAATGAATCAATGTTTATTTTGAACAGTAAACAGTAAAACGATAATGCGATGCCTAAAAATTTCATAGAAAATATTATCGATTTAAGTTTTTTTATTTGATTTTCTAAAAATATTATTTAGTTTTCTGATTTTTCTTCATTTCACTCTAATAATGATTATAAGTTTGATGATTTCTATATTTTTTTAGATTTGTGATAATCTTCATCTTCATCATCACTAAAATTTATGCTTTTTTTTCTAAATTTTTTTTTAATTTCCTTATTTTATAGGTTATCTTATGAACTATCAGAGTTCATGTAAAAAAAAATAATATAATAATAATATATTTAAAAATAAAATAGTCTAATACTAATAAAATAATAATTATAATCTTAAAATGATAGTAAATATAAGAAACAGTTTATTTAAAAGCTTAAATCGATTGATCGAAGCATCAAGCAGAACAAAGTATGGAATTATAGAAGTATCAGATATAGTACAGTAAGAAAGATTAGATTAATAATAGAAATACGAATAGATGAATTAGTATTTAAATAATACTTTGAGTGTTTTGAAATAAGGCAAAGATTAATATGATCAATAGAAAATTGATGTTTACGGAAATTATTTAAGATAAAAGATGAATGGATAATCACCAGATTCTGTCTTAGAGTAGCTTGATAAAATTGATCTTTTGCACAGATTAGCCAATTTGGAAAGTATTATCAAAGATTAAGGAGAGTGGGATGAAGAACAAATTTAATATGAAAAGTTGAAGTGTCAAGCTATGTTAGGAGATAAAAAGTATTATTTTATCATTATTATCATTTATAATTAATATCATTTATCATTAATATCATTTATCACTATTCTTCATTTATCATTATTATTTTCACTATTATCATATTATAATTTTAATTTATATTATTAATTATGATTTAGAGCTTAGGTTGAATTTGATGAGGTATATAAGAATAAACCTTTTTTCAAAACATATAAAAAATGGACAAATTCTGAAGAGCAACTTAGACATGGCTTATTCAATTGATATGAATTTAATAAATAATAATAAGATTATATTAATAATAATATAAATATATGTATCATTAGAGTTCTAGATAGGATTGATCAAGCATGTTGGAGAATGGAATTAGAGTGGACTGTCTTAAAGGAGGTTATAGGCAAATATCAATATGAGCCAGATTCTAATATAATTTAAAATAATTATAGATAAAAATAAATAATATTAGAATATTAAATAAAATAGGAATGAAAAATAAGATGCAAATAATATAAATTACTTAATAGTCAGTAATGTAAGGATATCCTTAAGAGTTATTTTGATCTTATAAGACTAACTTTACAGGACTCTTAAACTGTGTGAATAGCTGAACATATTCAAGAAGATCTGAATAGTGTTAAAATTGAGTAATTTGAATAAAAGAATAGTCAAAATAGAGCATTTATTGATCTGGATCAGAAGAATTAGGTCGTTCTTATTTTTCCAACCATTAAATAATCTACTCCTTACTTTCATATAGTTTTCTTGTTCCTAATTTTACATTTTTCCCCTCTAGTTTCTGTTTTAGTCTGTTCATTCCACCAATATGGCTGCTCATCAATGGATCCTCAACATAACCAATTACTATTTATATAAATAAAATATAGACAAATATAGATAGTTTTATATAATTATTACTTGGTTTATCAAGACATAACTTAACAACGAAATCCAACATTTAATCTATATCTAATAACTACTTAGGGTTTTCCAACTCATACTTTTTCTATGAATCAATATATAACAAATCTGCTTAAAAACTAATTCCAATCTTAAAAACATGTTCCCCCTATAACTATAATTATGCAATACTATCCTCAACTTACTTAATTGCATCAGCAATAGTATCAACAGGACATAAAATACTTCCATCAGTATGATACTTTAATGCTGCTTCTCCCATTTTTCCACTACAAATAATTTTCTTTAAATTATTAAAAATACTCACTGTCTATTCAAATACTTGTTATTGTTATTCCACATTCAATATTCTCTTCCTATCTATTAGCAAATACACTTTATACAGTTTTTGTTTTAAATTTACTAGTTTTCCTCCCTGAAACACATTAATGAACAAGTAAGAAGATTAATCACTATTTTTATAAATTTGTTTTAAGTATGCGTTTGAACTTATGTTAAGTAGTTTTGATGCTATTCGAGGAATTGAGAATGATATTTGATGAGAAATTTAAGCTTTGAATTCTTTTAAGATATTGTCTATTTTCTTTTAGTTTGTTATGTCTTAGTCTTTCAGTTTGCTTTTTACTTCTGTGTTTATTATTTGGATGTTTTAGTTTATATTTTCTTATTCCAAATTATATTGTACATCTGATAATATTTCAAATATGTTTTCTCTATATTTCACTGAAAATACTATGTTGTAACTTTCTTATCCTAATATTTTGAAAGCTTTTAAGTTTTCTATTATTATTTCTCCTCCTGCTTTCTAGCTAAAATATTTTGTGAAGTAAGTGTAAGGATTTTCTGGTAATATTTCTAATACTTCATTCACGCATCTTTCAATGTTCTGTTCTATTTAATTCTTCTATATATATTCTGTTATATTTGCTGAAATAAATGGAGAATCTGACATTATTTACAAATATTTATATTTTAATAGTTTCAATTTAAATATATATCTACTATTTTTATATTTAAATTTTTAATTATATTTTATAAAATTATTTTTCTATTTTATATAATTTATAATAATTTATATTATTAATATTTTTAGTAATAATAATTTATTTTATATTTATATAAACAAAAATTAATAAAATAAATGAATCCTGAAAAAGAAGAATTAGATTTTCTCAAAATAGTTAATAGATTTAACTATTCAATTCAATTATTAAAAATATGCGCAAACAGTTGTGGTCTCTTTATAAACGAAAATATAAAAGATGAAAATTTATAAAATTAAGAAATATCTTGTTTATGTATTTTATATAAATAATTTTAGAATTATGCGGTAAAAATATAAGAAAATAATTTGTAAAATTTAAAGAGAATAATAGGGAATAGGAAATAAATTGAGATAAATATAAAATATAAATTATAATATATATAAATATAAAATAGAAAAAATGATAGAGTAAATTTGGCAATAATAGATAATTAACTAAAAAAAATAAGAAGATGTGAAATTAAAGTATGATTTTTTAAAAGCAATAAAAAAAGATGAAAATAATAGTAAATTGATTGGTTCTACTGAGCTAAATGATTTAATGATCTTTGATATAGAGAAAGACAAATTAACACTGAAGAAAGTCCAAAATGTTTTTAATTAAATTTACGATTTGGAAATATTCCGAAATGATGAAAATTTATTTGTAATAACTTCGATTTAAAATATGCCCGTATTTTATAATTATTTTATATAATTATTTAAGATAGCATTCTATAGACTAGACTAAACTTAGAACTCAATGTAAAAAGTACAAGAATTCTCTTAATTCATGTATGGATCTGAAAATTACTACTAACCTTTAAAAATGATATAACAGAAGGAGATATTAAGCTCAGTAGGCAAGAAATTTTATATAGAAATAGACATCTCTAAAAACAAGATAATAAAAGTAATTTAATTAAATAATAAATGATTAGGAATATAAACTAAAGAGAGAATTATTATCTACAATTTCAATATAAAAAGAATAAGAGAGCATTAGTGTGATAGGAACTTTCACAAACAAATTAATAATGATGGATCGTAAGAGTAATAATGTAAAAGAACTAAAAAAGGTACATTTATCGAGTATAAGCCAAGTGGAATTCAAAAGCAATGACAGTAATTATTTAATGAGCAGTGCAAGAAAGGACAATATGGTATATTTGTGGGATATTAGGAAGGAAGACTCATTTGTAAGTTACTATGAAAGGAGCAATAATTAGAATTAGAGAATGTTCTTTGATTTCCATTAAGATAAGTTATTGATGGGCGATGATTAAGGATGTGTTATAATGTATGATATACTCACTAATCAATAGATATTCAAACATCAAGTAGCTAAAGATCATATCAATAATGCTCTATTTATAAACTCTCACGCTTTCTTACTCACTTCAGGCTCAAGAGCCTATTTTCTTTAAGATTATTTAAATCAAACTCATGATAGTGATGATAGTCAAGATAGTGATGATAGTCAAGATAGTGATGATAGTCAAGATATTCAGAATATTTATGTTAAGCATAATCAAAATGTTCAACAGAACTAATAGAAACCTATCCATAATTATATTTCTTTATTCTAATATCAAATTTGATTATATTATTAATATTATTATTATTTTATTCATCAATAGTTCAACTCTCTCTCTGTTTTACTTTTCCAGTTCTTATATTCCGGATCGTAAATAAATTGCTCATCTCCCAAGAACATTAAATCTAATTATTATTTTAATTATATATTTACCCACACCTAAAAATGTCGCAGCAATGAATGCTAAAAATATCCAAGCGTATTTGTGTTGTTCTTAACAAACATATTTAAATATTATAAGCACTATGATTAAAACTACTAAAAACTTATGTCTAAGTTGAAACATGAATTATATTGTTTATAATAAGATATAAATATATAATGATTATAATAGAATAAAATATTAATAAAATGAATAAATATAAAAAAAAGAAAATTAATATTTATTTTAAAATGAAAATAAACATATATTATAAAATCAAAATTGACATATTTTAATAATGATAATATCATATGAAGTAAAATGATAATAAAATATAGATGATAATGATAATGAATGTATAAAGCAAAATGATAAAAAAATGATAATGAATATATATAGAAAAATGGTAATATATGTATATTGCAAATTGATTATGAAGATATAAAACACTAAATTAATAATCAATATCCATATAGATTCAACCTAAACTCAATTTTAGTATTCTGATGTGGATAGACTCCTTGCATAAGCCGTACTCCATTACTTTAAAACTCATCCAAACCAATAGCAGCAACTTCCTCCAACTGATAATTACCTTCATCATCATAATAATACACTCCTCCTCCCAACTTAAACTCCCTATTTATCCACCATTATACCTTAAACCCTTCATAATCATTATTATACTTGTATTTTTCCCCTGTAAATAATCTGATCGGACATTTTTCACCTTCCTCAAAAATTAATTCATAATTCTTTATCTCTTTCTCTAAAATCTCCCCAATAGCCATGCTGTCCTCTTTCAACAATTTTGTGTATATTACTTAATCATCATAATCCATCTCAATTATTATGTGATCAATCTTTTTATAATAAAAATCTGCAAAAATCATATCTTTAAAAAAGTTTGTTTGTTCGAATTCTTAAGGTTCTGAGAATGTTATTTTATCTTTTGATTGGAACATTATCGGATTGTTAAAATCTTACAGTTTTAAAAGTGGGAATAATTTTTTGTTGTTACTAAAATTCATTATTTGGTAGTTTTTTTTAATAGTTTTGAAATCTTTTCCATTTAAATAATATCTGATATCCAAACTTAAATTTCTTATATTTTTCAGATGATCTTCTTTGCATTGATATAATTTATTATAACTAGTTTTTATGTAATCGTTTAATCTTTCTTCACTTTTTTTGAAGTATTCTTTTAGTTCTTTGAATTCTTTTTCTTAATCTAATGTTATTTTTATTTGTTCTGAACAATCTGTTTATCTCATTTCATTTAAATGTTCTATCTGTCTTTTAATTAATTCACTATCGTTATTTTATATTATCTTTTATTATCGTAAAATTAATTCTTTTATTTTGTAAATATTTTCTAATTAATCTATATTTTTCATTATTTCTTTATCTCATTTAATTCTTTTAATAAATTCTTCCTCTAATTTTTCAATTTATCTTTCAAATTCCCAAGTTATTTATCTTTCTATTTAAATTAGATTTAGTTTAAGTTATTCAACAAATTTTTATTTTTTTCTCCTTAAAATTACTTTTATTTATTCAACGTTTAATTCATAATATTCTAATAATCTCATTAATTTATAATTTTTTTCCACATTATCTTTGTCTAAGATTTAAATTAAATTTTTTAAGTCTTTTTCCTATATTAAATTAAAAGAACAATGATAATTTTTATGATTATTATGATATCCATCAGAACATATTTGACATATTAATCCTTATCTATAACAAGTTTTATCAAAACATATCCCATTAATATTCATATTTTTATGAGTATTGCATTATTAATTTATCATTTTAAAAATTTATTTTTATTAATTATATATAAGTTTATTTTTAAATAAATTTTTAAATTATTAAATTATTAAAATAAAATTAATAATTAAATTATATTAATATGTTTCTTTAAGAAATATTTTTTTTTATTTTATAATAATATTAAACTAATAATTTTTGAAAAATAAGAGTATTCATATTTAATAGATTAATTATTATTAATTAAAGATAAATATAATGATTTTTTTTAACAATAAATATATTAAATAAAAATATAGAAGCACAATAATTATTTATAAAGAGCTTTTTTTAATAAGGCAATAATTAATATATTTTATACTAAATTTTAAATTAGCAAATCTTAATAAAGTATTTTATAATAAAAATGTGTGAGATAATGTTAAGTTTTATTATATAATCTTTAAATTATTTTATATAATTTATTATTTATAAAAAAAAATGAAAATAAACAATATCATTAATTTTGATATTAAAGATAAGACTATTAATTAATATGATAATATAAAAATATCTTAAAATTTTTAATAACAATAATAATAAGCAAATAATAATTTTAGAAAATATAAAAAAGGAAATGGATGTTTATAACCTGTATCTAAAAATAAAATAAAAAATTCAGCTTCTTAAATATAAAATAATTATGATTTAAATCAAAAATAATCTTAATAGAGTTTTTTAAACTTAAACAATTTAAAACAACAAAATATAGAAAATCTGAGAGAATAAATGATATAAAAAAGATAAAAATAGTTAGATAATTTAAAAATTCAATAAAATAATTAAGTCCAGTACTTAAATTAATAAAATAGTTAGTAAAATAGTTTTTCAAATAAAAATGGCTTAAACATTTTGAATAATGAAAAAATACATTTAGATATTAATAAATCTAAAAGCTTTGTAAGTTGAATAAGAGGATAAATATAAAAAAATTAATACCATGATTAAATAGAAGATTAATAATAAAATAATAACAAAGAAAATACAAATGATGAAAATATAAATTAAATAAAATATACAAACTCTAATAATTAATTGACCCAATTTCAAACTAATATGAACACTAATAACTATTTATTACATTCAAAAAAAAACTCATACAATAGTAACAATGAATTATTTTAATAACAAATTGAATAAATAAATAAATTTTAATAGGATATTAAATGGAAGCAAGGAGATTTAATAGGACAAGGATCGTTTGGACAAGTTTATAGAGCAATGAATTTAGAATCTGGGTAAATATTTGCTGTGAAAAGGTTTAATTTGGGAATTCAATGGCTAAATATAGATCCTTAATAAGTTTAAAATATAATAGTAATAATAAAATATTAATTTTTATGAAATATTAATAAATCAAAAAAATATTTATTATAATTACCAATTATTATATTAAAAAGAATGAGTTGGAAATAATATAAAAATTAAAACATAAGAATATTGTAAATTACTATGGACATCATAGAGACTAAGATCATTTATATATTTACATGGAGTATTTATCAGGAGGGAATATTAACCAATTATTAAAGAAGTATGGGCCATTAAACATACAGACAATAAGAAACTACTCCAAATAAATATTATAAGGACTTGAGTTTATGCATAGTCACAAAATAGTCCATCGAGATTTAAAAGGTAATAAAATACATAAATATAAAAAGATATATGATAATGAATTATAAGATTAAAGATATTAAGATAATAGATAATAAGATAATAAGTAAATAAGTTGACAATGAGATATAAGATAATAAAATAAATAATAATAATAATAATATGTTATTAAAATAGGTAGTAACATCCTAGTACACAATAGTGGTCAGGTAAAGATCTCAGACTTTGGGTCTTCTAACTAGATCGAACACACTCTGACTGCAAATCTAGATGAGAAACTAGCCTAATCAGTATAAGGTAGTATTCCTTGGATGGCTCCTGAAATGATATAACAATCCTATTATGGTCGTAAGGCAGATGTATGGGGATTTGGATGTCTCGTCTTAGAAATGGCAACTGCATAAAGACCTTGGTCTAATTATAATTTTGATAACCCTATTCAGGCTATCCTTAAAATTGGAATGGGAGATGAAATTCCATTTATTCCTCAACATCTAGATTCTCTTCTTATCAATTTCATCTAAGCTTGTCTTGTGGTAATTATTTTATTTTTATTTTTTATTAGAGGGATTATCTCTAAAGGCCTAATGTTTAAACTATTTTGCAACATCCTTTTCTTAATAATATATAATGAGAACCAATATTATTTATTATCTTTATGATAACATCATTTTTTATTATTTATTATCGACTCTATTTTAAATTATATATATAATTATTTAATTCATATATGTTTATACTGTTCATAATATGATTTCATAATATAAATGTTTAAATTATAATAAATAATAACAAAATTAGAATATAACTGTATATTAATAAATAAAAATGTTTGATAAAACAAAAAGCTAAAAAGCAAATGAGATAACTTAGTCTCAAGATGTTTAAGAAATAAGAATTTCTTCATCTAATTAAATATAAGATGAACAATAAAACTAAAGAAACATAAATAATTAAACATTATAAAATAATATTTGAGGTTAAAGTTAAAGATATCAATTTATTTATATGTCAGATTAGAAATAAATAGGTAATGATAAAAACAGCATTCAAATTTATCAAAATATTTAAAATAATATTAAGAAATAAATTTTTTATCCAAAATATTATTTAGATTAATAAAAGGTGTCTTTTAATCTAAATAATAAAATAGAGCAAGATTAAAGTAATAATTTTTAAAATACTTTTTCGAATACTTTCTAAATTAAATAAAATTTTAATTTTTATTAGAAATAGAATAATTAACTTAACATTACTTAATTTAACTAAAATCATGTAAGCAAAATATCTAAATATTTATAAGAAATCATTAATAAAAACTAGATCCTCTAAAATGATTATTATAATGATATTATGTAATAATATGAAAATCATTATAATTAGAAGTAGAAGCTTCAAAAAATACCTAATTTCTTTGTAAAAGACTTAGAAACCGATTGATTCTATTTAAAAGTTTAATAATAAGAACAAGATCTTATTAATCAGTACATGAATTAGGAAAATATGTTTAAAATAACAAAAAATAAATTACATCCTAAGTAAAATATTCTTTCTAGAAATCAATTTCAAAATAAAAGTAAACATCATTTATAAAGCCTTGATAATTACAATTGAAATAACAGTTAAGAAGAGGAAGAAAAAAATAATAAATAAAATAAAGTTTTTAGAATTTTTAGAAATATTAAATAAAAGATAAAAAATATTGAAAATAATCAGTAGGAATAAAATTAAAATATGATTAAATTTAAAATAACAGAGAATTAATTAAATAGTTCTAAGGGCAAAATAAATATTTAAAAATAATCATTATAAAAATAATAATAATAATAATAATAATAATAAGAGAAGTAATAAAAACGATTAACAAATAAATCATCGTCCATAAAAAATTAATCTTAATTCCAAAATTATAATAATATAATGATTAATAATAAGAATAATAATAGAATATAATAACAAAGTGAGATAAAAGAAATGAATATGAATATGGATAAATATATATATTTTTTGAACATGATTCGGATATCAAACAATTAGGATGTAGTCATAAGACAGAATGTAGTTTATAGAGTGTTGATAGGTAAAGGTAACAATTAGAATTTGGTAAGGAGTTTGTTTAAATAAAGGTGGTGGTGGTAAGTGGTTGAAGATAATTCAAGTAGGAATAAAATTAATCTTTTATGGACGCAGAATATAGTCAATAAACAGTTATTTGATATTAGGCTTAATAACTCTATCATCAATTCCAAGCATAGTAATATTAATAATAATACTACTACTAATAATAATAATATTCATAATAACTATGCCAATAATAATAGTAATAATGATAACAACAATAATCATAATAATATAAATTAATTCTTATCCAATAACTTCAATAAAAAATTAAAGAAATTATTGATTGGAAATTAATTTTAAGATATTAAATAATAATAAAATCAAAGTAATATCAATTTTGATAATTCTGTAATTCAAATGCATAATCATTTAGAGCACAATTATCATCTGTGCAATAAAAAAACCTTGTTTCTTAATATAAAATAATATTTTAATTCTTTAAACCAAGACCCATTTAAAATAATTCCTCTAACTTTCCATATAAAAAATGGAGAAAATGTAGAAAATGATTCAGAATGGCTTCGATTTAAATTAGAATTCGAATAAAATAAAGAAAAAAAGGACATTAATAATGTATGGATAATAAAACCTGGAGAATGTACAAACAGAGGTCGAGGTATAAAAGTTAGCAATAAAATAGAAGAAATATTAGAAATAGTTCGTAAGATATCTAAAGACAAATCATGGATAATTTAAAAATATATGGAGGACTGTATGTTATATAACAAACGTAAATTTGACTTACGGTGTTATTTACTAGTTACAATTTAGAATAATAGACTAAAGGGGTATTGGTACAAAGATGGTTATGTACGTACAAGTAGTAAGGAATATTAAAGAGGTGATTATTACAATAAACTCATTCATCTCACTAATGATGCAATTCAGAAGTAGAGTGATGATTATGGCAAGTATGAAGAAAGTAATAAACTTAGTTTCTAACTCCTCAATACTTATATTCTCAATCTCTCCAATGGAACATCCTCTTTCTTTCAACATGTATATCCCCTTATCAAAGATATTGCTAAAATCGCTCTCAAAAGTGTTCTTTAACTAATTGATCCCAATAGGATTAATAATACTTTTGAATTGTTTGGACTTGATTTCATGATTGATAATTAATTTAAACCTTATCTTATTGAAATTAATACTAATCCTGATATTGAGTATTCTTGTAAATTATTAGCAAATATTATTCCTAATATGTTGCAGAATACACTCAGAATTGCTGTTGATCCTGTTTTTCCTCCTCCTGATATTTATTAATGCAAAAATAATAAAATCTATCTTCCTCATGATGTTATTGAGTCCAACAAGTATTAACTCATTCTCGATTCTTAAATTAATTAAAATCATCTCAATATTTAATAATCATCTATTAATATTTATCAATCTAATTAATCTCATAATTCTTCAACTAAATGATATCCATTATTTATTATTCATATTTATATTTTTATTATTATTATTATTTTAATGTAATCAACTGAAGATTAATTCAATTTATAAATTGTTTAGGAATTGCAATAAAAAATTGAACATTTTTATAATAAAATGAAAAATGATTGTTTTCTAATGAGTTAAAACAAATCAGAGAAATTTATAGAATGTTACAATAATTAGATGAAAAATTTAAAATAAGCTAATAGAAAATTAGATGCAAAGTAATAGTTTATAGAATATTAGTATAGATTTTGTATGAAACTTTATGAAGGTGAAGAGGATAAAGAAATATGTAAAAGTCAATCAAGAAGAATGAACATAATGGCTAAGAGAATGTTTGAAAATGTAATAATAAGTAGATGATTTATATATACGAAAATAAATATAGATTGTATTTTCCGTTTAGTAGTGATAACTTAATCAACTAAATTTCACTGTGGAAGGAATAGTTACTCTCCGTGTAATTTGAGTTCTTCGTTTCATATGTAGATGAAAAGAGAGGCTGGTACACGATTATTTCTTATTTCTACTTTCACATTACATTTACTTTTTCAAATCCGATTTTATACATATGGTATATAATTTTTTATTATTATTTTATTATATTTTTATAATTTATTATTTCAATATATTCTTACATTTTTTTATATTTTATTATTATTTTTATATTTTATTATCATTTATTAATCTATCATATTTTTATATTTTATTACTACTATTTTCTTATATTTTTTAATATAATTTATTATAATTGTACTTATTATTAAATTATAATACTCATACAAATTAATAATGCTTTAACCCTCAAAGTTCCACTCAAATTATATCAAAACCAATTAGAAAATTTTTATTAATAACTTTAATGATATTCAGTATAAAAATTATATCTTTTTTGCATCTTAGTTATAAAATATAACTAATTCAAATAATAAAAATCTAGTTCAAACAAGTCAAATTACCAAAAATATACTTGTTTAAGAATTAGTCCAAATTTCTATAGAAAAATCCTAAAATTTTTAATTCTAATCAAATAATTAGATTGAAATTTTAAATAATTTATAATAACCTAATTAATTATTTTAAATAGCTTAATCTATGTAATAATAAGAATAAAATATGAATATTGAATTAGATAATAATGATGAATCTAACTAATCATCATATATTTCTTTTTATGATGAAAATAGTTTTAATGAAGATTCATAAGAAAGTTTAAATTGATTATAATAATATTTATTATATTTTATTATTATTATTTATGAGTTTATTTTAACTATAAATTTTAATTTTAGGTTTTTTATCTGTTTTCTCAATTCAAACAATTTAATAATATAATCAAATCAACATTAATGATTTATTCTATGAAGTTAAATAAGGTTTAAAAGATAATTCTTTAAAATAAGTATTAGGATTGAAAGATTGTAGAAATTAAATTTAAAAAATTTAAAGCTAGAAATTTAATTATAAATTATGAATAAATTATTATAAAATTTATCAATTATGTTTTTATTTGATTTATTTTATAATTAAGGATATTTTTTAATAAATAAAATATTTATTAATAAATTTACTAAAACATAAATGAATTAAGAAAATTTAATCATTAATAATTATATTCTAATATATAATATAATCTTTGAATAATATTAAAATAAAATTTGCATTTAATATTAGTATTCAATTAAGATTATAATTCAATAAATCTTTTTCCAAAATAACGGTCATTTAAGATAATAATTGAGCTTGATTTAAAAGAGTGATTTATTATTAAGTTGAAAAATGTACTTAAAATAATAATAATAATAAATAAACTTGGTAAATATTAAGATGGTGAAATCAAATAATCTAATAAACCTACTTTTTAATAAACTTGGGCTATGAGAGAACTGCAAAAATAACCTTTATTTTTTTAATTTTTATTGTCTTCATTCTTTTTTATAAATAAGTTAGAAATAGATAAATGATACTGAGATCCAAGAGTTTACTAAAAAAAAATTAATGTAAATATTCTAATTTAATAATTTTAATAAATCTTTACTTGTATAAAGATAAGGAAAGAGTCTTCAATGTTCTTTAAGTTTTAGTAATTTAGTTTCCGATAATAGCATTTTTAAATTAAATCATTGATAAATATAAATTTATCCCAAGGTTGTATGTTTACTCCAGTGTTAATTTAAGAATCTAAAACATAAACATTCTCATTGATTCTTACTATCATTGCAATATGGTCAACATCACTGCCAATAAAAAATCTTTGAAATCAACCAGATAAACTGTCACTCCTATTATTATTATAATTATTATTATTTTTTTATTTTTCTGATATTTATTATTTGTACTATTATTTTTATTTTTAATATTAATTTATTTTTATCGATAGTTTTACTTAAATAAGAGCAAATCTCCTGTCTAACATTCTTCTTTTAAGTTTGAAATGCTAATAACTTCATCATTTAAATAATCTTTTATTCTTTCTTTGTTTAATATCTTATTATCATATTTAATAATATCCTTATTAATTTAAATTACTTATTCTATTATAATTTTCCAGCTATGATATTCTTCTAATTAATTAATTCTAAAATCGTACTTTTTATTTATAGGATTTACAATTAAAATAATGTTCTATTTAATATCATTAGACTCCATCTTCATATCAATATATTTTAAATTTAATCAAAATGATAAATTAATTTAAGACTCTTCTTCATAAAACTCAATTTAATTATTATATAAAACGCAATAATACTAAATATATTTAGTAAAAAAAGCCCCTTTTTTATATTCTATAAATCCTTCTTTTTTTTTATCAAAATTATTGAAATATGTTTATTATTATTCGTAATAATTTTATATTTCATTATAAATTTGTTAAACATCTATTTCTTTATAGTTAAAATTTTATTAATATTCTTATATGAGTATTGGTTCATCATTATCATCATCATCTTTGTATTATTAAAATTATTTAGATTGGCTTAATAATAGATTAAGAAGTTATTCATAATTATTCTCTTGTAAATTGTCTTGTTTTAGTTAAATTTTTTCAAAACTTTATTGCAATAAATTTTTTTATAGAGTTTATTAAAATGATTATGTCCTTGAATTTATTAAAGTTTTCTTTATAGACTCCTTTATTGTTTCTTTAAATTCATAAAGAGAAGAATCTTATTCTTGTCTTTAAAATATAATTTCCTTAGATACAACACTCTTAATTATAAAAATAAATGTACTTCAAAATTATTCAAAGAATTAGTATGAGATTTATTTATTAAATTTTTATTATTTGAATTAAATATGATTTCTTTTTCTTACAATTAATAAGTCATTTCATTAATTTATAAAAAGCTTTCACTTTTTTATTTTGATTTAATATGATTTAATGACTTATATCTAGTTATTTATTAATCCTAGAAATCCTCATCTGTAAGTTTATAATCCATATCAAATATTTAAATTTCATTTTAACTCTCCATTTAATTGAATTTTATTATTAATTAAATATAATTTTAATGAATTATATAATTATAAAACATTATAGACTATAAAAAGATATAATATATATTAATCAAATTAAAATGAAGAAAAAATATTTGTTATTATAATTATTACTTATTGTAGTAATATTAAATGAAACTAGTAGTTTTAAATATAAAAAAAAAAGTAACTAAAAACATAGATTACAAAAAAAAAATTTTTTGAAAAGTAAAGAAGATGTAGAATTGGCAGCATTAGATGAAAGAATTGAAAAGATGGAAGAAATAATAGGAAAAGTAGAATATATAAATAAGGAAAGTTTTAGAACTTTAATGAAAAATCGAGGAATGATTCCAGGTGAAATCCAATTCTTATTTTCAACAATTGATATTGATAAAAGAAATAAAATAAATTAAGTGTAATGGCAATCTTTCTTCAAAGTATTCATAGAACCATTTGAAAAATGTGACAAAGATAAGAACTGGAAACTAACAACAGATGAAGTAGGAGAATGCCTAGAAGAAGCAGAACTAAAGGGACTTGGTTTATCAAAGGACAACAGCACTCAACTAATGGAATTAATAAACAAAAATGATGAGAATCTATTTACATTCGCAGATTATATGTATCTTAGAAGAGCGAATATTGGTTGGGGAGACTGTGCAGGAGGAACCATTATGAGTAGGATTAATATTCCTTGTGGAATGAAAGTAGTAGTGCCAGGATTAATAGCCACTGAATAAGATGTCAAAATGATCATGGATGTAGTCATGGCATTTAGTTCAGGTAAAGAATCATAAAGCGATCCTTATCTCCATCTAATGGACTTTATTAAGACCAGTTATATTTATTATTATTTCTATGCCTTTTAAATTCCTTATGAAAATGGCTTAGTCAAAAAGTAAGACATGATTAGGGCTGTTGATTATCAAATAGTCTCAGTAGGACTAAATAATGGAGTTATTAATTAGATATTTGGAGAAGCCACTGAACTCAATCTTAAAACTTTCTCTTGTTCTCTCATTATTTATCAATGGTTTAGGAAATTTTCTAAAGCTAAACCCTTCCAACTTGCAGAAGAAGAATTTTTAGCAATGTTGAAATAAATTTCATTTTCATAAGCTTTCTTAAAAACAGTAGATAATGTTTATATTCCAACAAAAGAAGAATACGAGGCAGCTTCATAAAGACCAGAAATAGCTGTTTCTGAAAGAGATTTCTTAGTGACTTTCCTGTAGACTAGTTATAAATAAAGAAAACATTAAGGAAAAAATAAAATAAAAATGATGAAAGGCATGGAACTAAGCAATAAATTAAGATTTAAAACTAAGTAAAATGACGAGAATTATGATGAAGACAAATAGAAGTTAATTTATAGACAGTTCGAGTACAAAAACTAATAAGCACTAAAATTTCCTGATTTGCTGAGATTCTTCAAGTTCACTTGGATGTTTATTAACTATGACACTGATGGGAATAATCTTTTGACCTATTAAGAAATCCGAAATGGAATAGAGAACTATGATCCTCCTTTGACCCTAACCCTTTAAGAAACATAATGGACTTAATGGGCATAGGACTTTATTGCCAATCCTATTTTAGATGAGTTAGATCTTAAGTAATGGTATAGTATGTGCATGTTTTATGATGTTTTTGGATTCTACAAGCAAAGTGCTTTCACTAGTTTCATTACTGAAGCCAAATTGAAATTAGCTATTTATGAATTGGGATTCTAAACTACTTAAACTACTCTTGATCTCTCTAGAGTATCCAAAGATCCTACTACTCAAGAACCACTTTATAATTATTGGACTGCTTATAAATCGTATTTATTTTTTAAATATACTTTAGAGTTGTTAAGGAGGAAATTATCTGTTAAAAAAATCATACTTATGAGGAAGTTTAAAAAATTGTCGAAGAAACTGTTAAGCTCTTTTGATCTATTTTCATTTTTAATTATTATTATTATTCATTATCATCATTATCATCATTAATAATATTCATATTGTTAATATCATTAATAATATTCATAAAATTTTTATAGTTAATATTATTATTATTATTAATATTATTTATATTTTGTAATATAATCAGTCGAAAGATGGTGTTTTTATGTATAATCATAATCATACGCTAAAATTTCGTCATCATTAATTAATTAATATGAAATTGATTATAATATTTTAAAAAAATAAGATATAAAAATATGGTAAATATAAATATTATATAAATAGAAGAAATAATATAAAGTATATAAATATAAGTATAATCATTATTTAATAATTTATTTAGTAGAACATACAACACATTATGGATTAGTTTAATATTAAAAGGTCTAAGAATTAATTTAAACCTAGGCGAGATACATAAAATAATTATTCAAGACTTTATTAGTAGCAGCCATGACTTTAACAGCTTACTCTACAAGAATGGCAGCAAATAAAGCATTAGTAGAAGCGACGGCTGGGATAATATTCTTGACAACAGATAAGACTCGAGACAAATCAAGATCATTTGCATCAATTGAAAAGAGATTGGCTCTATTGATGCTATGTTACAAAACGTAGAGTAGATGTTGCATATTATCAGGATTAAATTCACATTAATGGTCCTTACCGAATTGCACCATCTATACATATGCGATGCAGTGTTCTATTTAACGTGGTGTAGATTATATTGTACACATTTATAATTTACCTCTTTCAACTATGTCTCCAACCGAACATTCATAACAACTTGTTTTGTAAGGTATAATCACTCTTGCTTATCCGTTTAATCTATTATTTATAATATAATCATATTAATATAAATAACTAATATATAATTTAAGCAATATAGTAATATAATATTATAATAATTTAAGTAATATAGTAATATAATAAATATAATAGTAATAATATATTACCCCTCAGTGCCTCCATCTATCAGGATTCTCTAAGTAGATGGGAGAATATCTCCTATGTGATCATATTAAACTAACTAATGCAAGACTAAGTTTATGAACCTTCTGGCTTCAACATTATCCAAACCACTTATAATACAAGGGAATTATGCATAATAATCATAACCCATATCCTGTATCCTTTTATTATGAGGATTAACTATCACTCCTATGCTTTCATACTACTTACTTATTTTCTCAGCCACCACTTCAGCCTTGAATCGACCAATGTCTTTTTGATTGAATAGAAATTATCGGTTCAAGTTTGTTAACTCTATTCTATCTAAATCTATTATATCAATATGTCGAAACCCAGATAAAATCAAATTCTTTACTATTTCACATCCTAATCCTCCTGCTCCTAATACCAATATTCTATTTTACATTGAGCTAAATAATTCCTTTAATTCTTCTCCTGGATAAAATTATTCTTTTTCTGCAAATTCACTTTCATTCAACAATAAACAATCAATACTTTCCATTAAATATTATATATAATTTATTATTATATTTATTAATAAATAGTTTTATCAATAATCTATCATGAATAATTTATTATTGATTTTATTAATTAGCTTTTATCAAATTAATTCTTTAACTTTTTTATTAGAAGCAGGGAAAGAGAAATGTTTTTTGGATGATACCCCAAGTGAAGTAAACATCGTGGTATATTACGAAATATTAGACAAATTAGAAAAAGATGTAAAAATAAATGCGAAAATATACAACGTTGAAAACAAGACATTGATATTCAACTCAGGTCTAAAGAAAACAAAAGGGAAATTTAGTTTTGTTCCTCATTTCAGTGGTCAAATAAAGTTCTGCTACTCGACAAACTAAAAAAAGGGATGGGTATATGACAGTCCTAAGATAAGAATAAATTTGAGGTAAAAGATATAAATAATTAAGGTAGACAAGCAATTGGAGTATAAGAAGTGGATACATCAAGTTTAGTGAAAAACAAGGATCTTTCCGAAATATAAAGTTCAGCTAGGGAACTTTACAAAAATATTAAGAAGTTTGCAGAAAGTTAAATGATGGAAAGTGAGTAAGAAGATCATCTATTCAATCATCTCAATGTATTAGATAATAGGGTAAAAGCTATGGTCTGGGTGTAATGTTCTATCATTCTATTTGCTTCTATCTTTCAGATATATTATCTCAGAAGTTTTTTCATTGCTAAGCAGATTGCCTGATTATTTTATATTAATATTTAATTATTCTCTATTATATACTTATCAATTATTTTCTTAAATATTTCAGTCTATCATTCGCTAAAAGTAATACTTTACAAACACTTCTCTTCTAATTTTATTATTCTCTATCTTTATCAGTCCATTTATTTTCCACCAAATTTATAAAAAGTAATAGAAAATCGAGTATATTTCTTATTCCTTCAATATTGTTTACTTTATCATTTTTTTATTTTTATAATTATCGAATTATCTATTTTAATAATTTGTTCCCCAATAATTGTCTAACTTTTTAAGCCAATTGTTAAATAGTTAGTATATTTCAAACTCCAATGGTTATTATAAAATTGCTTTCATCAGAAAATATCTTGACTAAAATAATATATTATCTTCTTTCTTAATCTCTAAATTTTTATAAAAATATATTTATTAATAGATTCTAAATTTAAAATCAATATTAATATAATCTCTAATAATGTCTAATTCTGAAAATAAATAGTTTTAGTCAATCTCATAAATATTTTTTATAATATTTTCTATATTATTACTTATTATTTCTTATATTGGATTTTATATTTCTTACTACTTATTTTTTATCATCTACTTTATTTAAAAATTTTCATCATCAAATTTATTATTTTTTTTTAATAATTGTATTTCCTTTTATAACTGTTTTATATAATTTTTCAAAATAAGCTATTACTATTTATTAATTAACTAATTATTTCAATTATTTATTTTATTATTTAAAGTATTTAAAATAACAAAAATATATAATTTAAATTCTTCATAAGAATTAATATCAATTTTTATATCTATATGCTTTTTATATTAAGTATTATAAAAAAATTTACTCATAATTTAATATTAACATTAAAATTAGGTTTCTTTTATATGACTTTATAATTTTTAAATTTTCATTAATTCTAATAATTTATCATACATATCAAAGTTTATTGCAGAATAATTTAATTAAGTATCAAAAATATATTTTTTGAGTATTTAAAAATTTTACTAAATAAATAGTAATTTATAATATTTATTTAAAGATTTTTTCAGATGTTTAAAATTATTCAAAAATTGATTAATCTATTATTTAAATTAATGACCTAAAGATTAAATACATTATTTGTATTTATTACTATCTAATATATAATTAATTATATCAATTTAAAATTAATGATTTATTTTAGTTTTTATTTGAATATTTATTATTTATTTAATAATTTAACAGAATCTTTTGAAACTTATTCTATAATAATCATAAGAATCTGTTTGTAAATATTAAATTAATTATTCGGAAAAAATAGGCATAAATGAATTATCAATTAATAGTTCATACAATAAATTATTTATAAGATGTTTATGATCAAATATTTAAGTATTCAAAATTATTGTTTTTTTTAATATATATTTTTCCATAAATAATTACCTTTTAATCTTATTAAAGCTAAGATAAGGAATGATGAAATATATTTTCAAGTTCTGGCTTATCTAATTTAATAATATTTTTTCAAAAAATTCAATCAATTCATAAAACTCTTTTTATTATTCATATTTTAAATTGATAAAATATACAACAGAATTAAATTTCACATTTTAATTTTCATTTAAGGATCTAAAGTGTTTTATAATATCAAAATTTTATTTATTTTTATAGTCAAATTATTTATAAATTATTTCTTTCTAATTTTGAATTAAATTACTAAGAATAAATATAGATTGTTAATCTATAAAATTTTCAAATTCAAGTTTTATAACTTTTATTTAATATTATATATTTTTTATATTTATTAATTCTTTTAAATCCTCTTTTAAAATGTTTTAATATTCAAGTCCTAATATACTTTTAAAATTTTCATCTAATTTCTAGTTTACATGATAATTATGAATTTATTTGGCTTTTTCATCAAATTTTTTTTTAAATTTTTAAATTAATTCCTATTTTTAATGATCTATTTTTAAATAATTTTAGTTTGATTTTCTTTTATCTTAATCTTTATTTAAAATTTCAATATTTTTTTATATAAAATTTGGATAATCCTCTATAGTAATATTTTAAATTTAATAATAAAGCTCTAACTATTCATCTTTGTTAAAATAATTTTAGGAATTTTAATCTGATATATATTCTTCTTCTTCTTCTTCATTTTCATCATCTTTATACATTAAGATATAATTAAATATAAAAAATTTAAAATTTAAATTATTGTTTTAACAAATAATTTTAATTTAATTATCATATATTTAATTATAAAAATAATTTTAATAAATTTTAATCAATACTTCTAATAATATTCTCTCTATTAAAAAATTTTATAATAAATTAAAAATGGAAAACAGTATTATTCAAGACGATTAAATTTCAATACTAAGTAATATTACTTAAAAAGTAAAATATTTTAATACAAAATAAATGGCTGATTTAAGAATATATGCTGAAATTCTAGAATAATAAATAAGGAATAGATAGAGCTTTTATACTCCTAATTATATAGTAGATCTTCAAACTTTATTAAATAAAGTAAATAACCCACCTCATAAAGTTGGAATAAAAGGTGTTATAAAGATTTTTAAAAAAATTTTTAAATCTGATGATAATTATAAAACTTTTAAACTAATCAATAATACTAAATTATTTGATAATTTCAAAAATGATTATTTTATAGGCTCCTTTATTTGTAAAACAGAAACTTCAGGTTGTGGTTATAAATGGGAAAATAATAAGGCTTAATAAAATAAGTAGTAAATGTGTATAAAATGCAAAAAATAAATATATCCTTATTATTTAGAAGATTTGAGTGAATATGCTTTAAATATAGAAAAATAAATAAGAAAAAGAGATGATTTCTACTCACCAGGCTTTAAAATTATTGTAAACTCAATTTAAACAGTTAAGTTACCTTATAATTTAACAGTTAAAGAATTATTATAAATGTTTGTTTCTATCTTTAAGTCATAAGATGAATATGAAACAGTTTAATTTGTGAATAATACTCAAATTGTATCTACAATTAAATAAAAAGAAAATTTTGTTTATTGGGGTAGTTTTAAATGCAAAACTGAAAATTCAGGATGTGGAAATAAATGGAAAAAGTTTGTTCATTAAAATAAATTTTTAAAATGTGATTAATGTAATCTAGATATATATCCATACAGTTTAATAGTTTCCTTAGACAGATTCAAAGACATAAAAAAATGTGCATTAGCAATAGAATATAATTTAAAATGTAGAGGTTACACCATAAATTAAAATATAACAATAGGTGAAATTAAAAAGATAAACATGCCTCATAATATTAATTTAATAGATATGTTGAAATTATTTCACTACATATTTTATTCTTCTGATGAATACTAATCTTTATATCTTTTAAGAAAAGAGAAATGTTAATATAACGGAAGATTTCATGGATATTTTTATTGTTATATTTGTTCAAATGAATGGAAAAGCTATTATGCATATTTAACGGATTTCGAAATTTGTGAATGTAGTACGATTCTTTATCCTAATAAACTTGAATACAAAGAAAAGAAAAGAAAAAAAAATGATTCTTAGATATATTTAGGACCTAAAATTCCTCATTAATCTGAAAGATGTGGAAAGTGTTTAAGATTAAATAAATAGTGTTTTAAAGATATTTCATTTAACATTATAGAGCCATAAGATTATAAATATTTAACAGGTTACAATAATCAAGATTTATTTGAAAATGACGATGATAATAATAGTAGTTTTGATTAAAATTATATTATAATCAAAGATCTATGATTATCATTTATTATTATTATTATTAAAAATAATATAAATAGATTTATATTTTACAAATTATAATTGTTTTTATATATTCATAATATTTATTTTAAATTATATTTTAATAATAAAAAGAGAAAATTTTATAAATAGTGGATTATCTATTTAAATATCTTTTAAATTTAAAATATAACTAAAATAATTAAAAATAGTGTAATAAAATATTGAAAAAAAATATATTTTTAATTTTTTATTTAAAACAAATTAAATTATATATATTTTTAATAAATTATTTGTCATAAATTAATTATTTATTAAAAATAAAAATAAAAATTTATAATTAGTATAAATTCATTAATTATTATTTTTTATTGACTTTTTAAGTTTAAAATTTTTTGTTATGATTTGATATTTTATTAAACCTTGATTATTTTATTCAAGAATTTTATTTTACTAAATAAGATTATTTATAATTTTTGAATGAATAATTTTATTTTATATTAATATATTAAATTACGTTATTGTTAAAGAAAAATGTAAATGTATTTCTTTTAAGATCATTAAAATCTTTTTTTTCTTTGACAATTTAAAATTACTATTTTTTTAACATCTAATTTAAATTTATATCATTCATATTATTTTTATTAATTTCATTAATTTAATTTTACAATTTATTTGAAATTTAATTCTATAATTTATTTTGCAATTATTTATTTAATTATATTTAATTTTTAGATAAACTATCTTCATTATTTTCATTAATATATGTCATTTAGGTAGTTTTACTTATTTTACCTTTATTTTATTGATTTATTAATATTTAATATTTTTCTTTCTACTTATCATTTTAATTTTCGTTTAATTACTATTCTTATTTATCAATATTTTAATAACTATTACAATTAATAATTCTTTAGTTTTTTAATTTTTATTTTTAACTTTAATTCATTTTTTATGATGATAAATCTTAATAATTAGTATTTTTAATTAAAGATTATTTTTCTTAACTTGTAAATGTTTAATTCATTATTTAGTTATTATTTTACATATATATATTTTGATTTTATTGGTTTAGCTTATTTTTATTTAGATTTGAATTTAAATTTGATTTTTAAATAATTATAGAATTATTTTTATTTTATTTTTCAATTTTGTAATTTTTTTTATCATTTTATTATGAATTTAAATATTAATTTTCTATTCAATTATTAAAAAATGATTTAGAATTATTTTTAATATTAAATTATTATTTTTAACTATTTTTAATTTGATTAATTAATAATTTCATTTCGATTTCTGAAATATCATGCTCTGAATTTTCACTATCATTATCATCACTAGAAAGTTCTTATGCATTAATTAATTCAATATTAATTTTATTGATGTCTTCTCCATAAAACTTATTATAAATTTAATCAACTTATTCATTGATTTTATCAAAATCTAATTTAGACAAGGTTTTGTTTTTCATATGATTGAATTTTTAGATGATTTCTGATCAATATTGAATCTCATTAAGAATTCTTTTTTAAATGGATTAGATAAATACCTAAACAAAAAATTCAAAGTGATAGTTATTGTAGCCGAAATATTTAAGATTGATGATATTATTATTGCAGTTTTACTTGAATCCCATGTTGCTGATTTCAACAGTGTAAACTTATAAGAGTCCCTAGTTGTAGAAGTAGCCTCACAAAGAGTTAAACTTGGATTTGCTAAGTTTGAATGAGCATTTGTGGAAATCAAAGAGATTGTAATCAAAGTAGTAATTTGAGAGATGTAAATCCTGTTTAAATTGAGTTTATTGCTATTCTATGAGAGTATTAGCAAAAATTTTGGCTTCTATGGTCTGCCTATTGCGGTTAATGGCCTAGATTAAAACCAAATGATTTTTATCTAGTATTTGTTAATCATAGTTCCATTCATAATTCATAGTACCGCCTCCATAAAAAAATATATTTTCCAAAGAGGAGTGACAATGTAAGTCTATGATTCCAATAAATTAATACTTCTTAGTGAGTTTGATGATTTAGTTGCATTCAATAGCCAAAATGTGATTCTTACCATAAAATCAATTGAGATCTTTACCTGATAAAGAGCATCTAAAGTTACCAGCAATAACTCCATCAACATTAATCATGGGAATGATGGAGTATTGAATTGGTTGTTGAGGTTGAGAGATAAAATAATTGAAAAGTTTTTAAAGTAATAGAGAAGAGTGAGACTCGCCTGGATGGACTCAAGATGAGATGAGAAGGGAAGTAGGTTGAAAGGAAGAAGGATGTTAACCAATGTGGAGGAGAGGAATATGCATACCAGATAGGGAGTGGAGTGTGGGAGGAGAGAGTTAAGAGGAAGAGAGTTTGAGTTAAATGAATCTGAGATCATCTAGTAGCATACTGTAAGTGTATACTTAACAATACGCCAGAAACACTTTCTCATCCTTCTCCAATTCCACATCCATTTATAACTTCATCATTTTTCCTTTCATATCTACTTTATATCTCTCTCCTATATCTGAATCCAAGTATCGCACACCTACCTTATCATTCTATTCCCACCATCCATTTACAAACATGTAAGGCTTTTAATTACTCTTGTATAAACTATGTATCTTGCTCATGTTCATTATGTTCAACCTTATCTTTCTCTTTTTCTTTAATGATTATATACTGAAGTAGTACCATTAACAGTGTCCCTTTGAATTTGTATCTATCTTTAAAAACAAATCGTATTCCTCCTCACATACCTTGATAACTAAGTCCAGATTCCCACTTTCAAAGTCACTATCAAATACCACATATTATTACTATTATCATAATTACAACTGTTAATACTACTACTACTATTACTACTAATACTACTAGTATTATTATTACTATTATTATTACTATTATTATTACTATTATTATTACTATTATTACTACTGTTAGCTATAAATATGTTAGTTATTGAGTTGGCATCGATTGATTTGATAGCTGGGAATACTAACTATCTCGTTCTGGTTTTAGTACATTTTTTAGGAATATTAATAGGAAAGCAAGCCTGTGATGATATTTGGCTCAGAAATCATTCTATTAGAATATCTAAGTAACAATTCCTCATTGTTTTATGCTCAAAAACCTTAATAAACTATGTTATTTCTATTCTTTTAAACTATTTAATCAATATAGCTTACATTATACTTTAAACTAAAGAAGTTTATCTTTTATTGCTTTCTCTTTTCTTTTTCTTTATCCTTTTCTTCTCTTCTATCATTTTTATTTTCTAACTTATATAATTTTGGAACCCATCCAAACATCATATCAGGTTCTAAAGAATATTAATTTTTCATGACCAAGTTTCTAGACAATATTTCCTTTATTAGATTAGTTTTTATATTGATATTTTATTTATGTTCATAAGAATCAATAGATGATTTTTTTTCATTTTATTCTTATTGATTAGTATCATGATTAAAAGAGTGCATATAATAGTTAATTTATATATTAACATTTTTAAATAATGATAAATAGAAAAAGTACAAGATATAAAAATATAATAAAGATTAATATAATGGAAGGAGGTAAGATAAAAGTATAAAATCCTGTGGTAGAATTAGATGGTGATGAGATGACAAGAATAATATGGAAGATGATTAAGGATGAATTAATTTTGCCTTTTTTGGATTTGGATATTAAGTATTATGACTTGGGTATGGAGAATAGAGACTTAACTGATGACAAAGTAACATTAGAAGCAGCAGAAGCAATTCGTTAATACAAAGTTGGAATTAAATGTGCAACAATAACTCCAGATGAAGATAGAGTTAAGGAGTTTAATTTGAAATAGATGTGGAAGTCCCCTAATGGAACAATAAGAAATCACTTGAATGGAACAGTGTTCAGAGAACCAATAATTTGCAAGAACATTCCTCGTCTAATACCTTCCTGGAAAGAGCCAATCTGTATTGGAAGACATGCATTCGGTGATTAATATCGAGCAACTGACTTTGTAGTACAAGAGGAGGGAACATTTGAAGTTAACTTTATTCCTAAGAATGGATCAGAGAAAAAGAGTTTCAAAGTGTTTGAGTACCCAGCTGAGGGAGGATGTGGTTTGGCAATGTACAACACGGTAGAGAGCATCACAGGATTCGCTCATAGCTGTTTCAAGTATGCTATCAGCAAAAAGTATCCTCTTTATCTCTCTACTAAGAATACAATCCTCAAAAAGTATGATGGACTATTTAAAGATATCTTCGCTTAACTTTATAAATCTACTTACAAGTCTTAATTCGACTCTCTTAATCTCTGGTATGAACACAGACTCATTGATGATATGGTCGCTTACATGGTCAAATCATCCGGAGGTTTCGTCTGGGCATGTAAAAATTACGACGGAGATGTATAAAGTGATGTACTCGCTCAAGGTTATGGTTCTCTTGGACTTATGACATCTATCCTTATTTCACCAGATGGAAGCATTGAAAGTGAAGCTGCTCATGGCACTGTCACAAGGCATTACAGGTATTTTATCATATTATTATTATATTATTATCATATTATTATTATTATATTTTATTATTATTTTCATATTATTATGATTTATACTATTATTTTTTTAATTTTCATAGGTAACACTAGAAAGGACAGGAAACAAGTACAAACAGTATTGCAAGTATTTTTGCTTGGACTAAGGGTCTATTGTACAGAGCTTAATTTGACGGAAATAATTAATTAACTCATTTCTGCAACACTCTGGAAAAAGTGATAATCGACTGTGTTGAGAGTGGAAAATACACTAAAGATCTGGCTATCAGTGTTTAAGGAACAAATGATGTCAAAAGAGACACTTATCTTTCCACTTAGGAATTCATTCATTAAATTGCTTCGGACTTAAAGGCTGCCTTAAAAAAATGATTTATTTTTATAATTATCATTATTTTTATTAACATCATTATTTTTATTATAATCGTTTATATTATCTTAATAATCATTATTATCATCATTAATATTATATTTTTAAATTACATGTAAATTCAGCCAATTATTAAATCCAAAAACAAAAAACAAACATGTATGAACATTCATAATGAATTTATTTATAATAAGATAAAGCAACTCAAAATGGTTTAAGAAATAAAGGGAAAAAGCAAAATAGCCTTTGTATACCAAAAAATATTATCATCATTATAGAAATACCCTCTACCTATACTATCAGGTTTTGATTATAAAATATTATAAGCTAATTAAGCTTTAGATTTAGATGGTATTGGAACAAAAAGCGCAATTTTAATTGACTCTATTATCAAGGAGCATTACAATATCAATAATCTTTATAATTCTTTTATCAAAACTTAAGTGATGTTTGAATCTTATTTGTCTGAATAAATTCCAATCGATCTCGAATCCTTTTCAGTTGATCTATATTCTGACAATTTTCAAGATCTAGTAACTTATTTTTATATAAAAAAGCAAAAACCTATAACAAAATCAAAGCAAAAAGTTATTTAGAAATAGACTTAAATAGATTAAATATATTCTAATGATATATAAAATAAAGAATAATTATAGAAAAAGCAAAAAGAATTCAAAATTAAAAATAATTCTGAATCTCAGAAGCTTCTTTTAGTAATGTTAATTTATGAATAAGAAAACTAAATCTAATATATATCAAAATAAAACATAAAAAAATAATCACAGTAATAAAATACATATTAATTAGATTTATGTATAAAAAATACTAATTGTATTAATCAACTTTTAAACAAAAATATTATCGAAAGGTATTGATTTTACTATAAACTAGTTTTGATTTTAATGATGGAATAAAATATAGGTTGACAATAGAAGGTAAAAGACTTGCCGAAGAACAGCTTTAGTTATTGAGGAAAATATAATATTAAATCAATGATTATAATGATAAAAACATTAATTGTGATAATAATATAAATAAAAATAATAAAAATGATAAAAATAATGATAAATATAATAACTAAATGGAATTAATTAAATAAGATACTCATTTGATTCAAGTTTATTAATATTAGTAAAAATTTTTAAAATAATAAAATGGTAAGTTATCTATTGTTTGAGAATTAAATTCTGATATAAAATCAGTTTAAGATGTTTAAATTTAAAATTCAAAATTAGTTGAAGATAAAAAATAAAGTAAATTAATATTAAATATTTTAGATAAAATAAAATAATATTAACTAATATTATACTTAGATAATTGAGAAATTAAAAATTAAAATGACAGAGATTACTTTTAAAATTAATTTAAAAATCATAAAATTAATTTTTAGATAAAAAATTTACCATTAGGAGATTTTATGTGGGTTTATAAAACAAAAGGTATTAATATTTTATATATTTTATAAGATTTGGCTTTTTATTATCAATTAAATAATTAATATGATTTTTAAAATATAAAAATAATAAATAAATATAAAAATATTATATAAAAATATATTAATAACTAAATAATAGATGAGAATGATAAAGAGGAAATATATGTGAGTGATTATTTAATAGAAAGGAAGACTAGTGATGATTTAGGGAGTAGCATAATGGATGGTAGATATAAATAACAGAAGTACAGAATATTAAAATCAGGAATAAAACATGGGTTTTATTTAATAGAAGGAAAATGTAGTAAAGGATGCTGTTTACCTTAATCTACAATTGATAGTGCAGTAAATAGTTTAAGAACATTGGATAAAATAAAAGTGAAAGAGGTCTCAACATCATTTGAGAGTGTTAGATTTATAGTTCAACTTCATAATTGGATATCAAAACAGGAAATTGGTGAAATGGGAATGAGTTATAATGAATTCAGTAATATGAATAAAAAAATGGGCGAAATGAAGGTAGGGAATATTTTTAATAAAATGTTGAATTAAATCAGAGGGATGGGTCAATAGAGTAAGCTAAAAATTCTGGAGCAATATCCAACGTTCATCTCTTTTTACTAGTAAATTCATCAGTTTAGCTCAGTTCAAGAAGTCTTTATGTTTCTTAATGGAATCACAGGATAATCTAAGTCAAAGCACAAGATCCAATAGTTACATTATCTATCTACCAAGTACTAATTAAGCCCTTTAGACATAAACAAAACTATTGCCTAACTGATTTCAAACCTCTTCTTCTCTTCTGATTATAGTCACGACAATAATAATCTGCATGATGAAATATGATTATAATATCGTAATATGATATTATGATATAAAAATATCATCTAATCATAAATGATGATATGATATTATGATAATATGATAATATCCATTAAATCAACATATTTCCCAATATAACTAAAATCCCTTCTGATCAATTGTGATGAGGATATTATTGAACCTAACAATGTGTATAATAGCTGATTTATGGAAATAGTTTTGATGAGAAACAGGTTTGCTATCCTAACTGAAGGATTAGGAAATACTAGATCTTTTGGTGAAGTTCATAGCCATATTATCAATCAGACTTTTCCTTTTCTACAAATTCTTTTAAAAATTATGACTCTTCAATTTCCTAATTTCATAATCATTATTCTTCATTCGCATTATATAAGGAAAATTGTCAAAACCACATCCAATTAATGTCTCTTCATCCAACAAAATTAAATTCAAAAAAGGTAGATTATTTTTTATCTTATACTCTTTTATATTACAGTCCTCTTCACCTTAAAACTCGCCCATCTTTATTGTTCCGTTGTGCACTAATTATTATTATTAATATTAAAATCATATATTATAATTATAATATACCTGCAAAGACAAAGCTATTCTCTAATACATCCAAACAATTTACCCACCCGTTGTTATTGTTTATACTAAATATTACATTTCCAAACTTCTCTTTTATATTGATTTTCTTATCAACATGTTCCATTCCTACATAAATTATTCGAAATGAAAAATCACTACTTCCAATACATGCATAATTATCCTCCTTTATAAATGAGCAACATGTTATGCTGCTGATGAAATCTTTATTTTATTTATATTTAATAACCATATTTAATTTTATTGAATATTATAATATTATAAATCTAAAATTTTAATATTATTATAATCAATATTTATTTTTTATTATTACTTTTAATTTACTTGCCTAACCACCAATTAAAATCTTAATCATAATAAGCTACATAGGCAAATTTACTTCCTGTGCCAACAATAAATTTCTAACCATTTTAAGACCAATTTCCACATAAAACTGCTCTGTTATTTTTTGGTAAATTAACAACTACTTTTGAAAAATACTAATCATTTTCTTATTATTGCCAAACATAAACCGATCTGTCATGACTTCCAGATAGTAATTAATTTTTTTTATTAAATCTTAAAACTTATATCTTTTAAATATGCTCTTTTAATTCTTAAATTAAAATTAAATTATTTATTATGTCCTTTTAAATTATTCGGAATATTTTTATATTATTATTTTATTTGCATGAAGTTGCTAACAATGTTTAATCTTCATTTATACACAAATTTGTTATTTACTCTTTATATTAGGATTACATTAAATATTTAAAAGATTATATAATTTATATAAATTATAATTATTTAGTTATATAAATTATCTGCTAATTCAATAATTTTATTTATTTTAATCAAGATAAAATAATATTTTTTGAATTTCTTATTGAATCTCAGTATTTTAAATATCTTCATTTAATAATTCAAAGTCTGAACTAACTTATTACAATTAAATAAATATATTTTTATCCATAAATTAATTTACTATTATTGAATTAATTAATTTTAATATTTTAAAAGTTAAATCAATATCATAAAAATTTGACTCATCTTTAAAAATATCAAATATAGTATTTATTGTTTGTTCATTTAAAATATTTGAAATTTATTCTTTAATTTTATTATTCGAAATTTGAAAAGTAAATATTTAAATTATTTCTCTTTTTGTCTAAAAATTTATAATTAGTTTATTTTAAAAGGATTTATAATATTTTTAAAATTAATAAAAATAATTTACTTCTTAATTTTGACTAGGATCAATTAAAATATTAGTGAGAAACTAAATAAATTGTTTATTTAAAAATAAATATTAATGATTTTAATCCTTATTTTAATTAATAATTTAGTTAATCAAAATAATTCCGAATCTATGAATACGTATATTGGTATGATTAAAGATAAATTAGAAATGATTAATAATATTATTTTGAATGAGAACCTAATTAATATGCAACTAATTTTATGAAATAAGGATAATGATTTAAATAGAAAGCAGTGTTAATTGATTATTTTGCAATGTAAAATAAAAGATAAGTTTAGAAATAAAATTATGCTAGAAAATAAAGGGAATTATAGTAGAAAAGTAAAATTAAGATTTTAAAAGATCAAAAATAACTAAATTAGAGTAAATAATGCTGTTAATATTAATGAAAGAGTCGTTGATGAGAATGAATATTAAAGATTGAAGAGCAGTTTGAATAGATTGAGAAAAGGAAGTAATGGGAAAGGCTAAAATAATATTGGAAATAAGCCAAATAATATCATCTAATATGTAATGGTCTTAATGGAGAGAGGTTGTCAAATTTTAATATTTTTGTAATAGCATTCGGCTGAGAGTCTCCATTACTCCTTTAAGGAGAATAATTTGCTGATAATCCTCTTTCTCCAAAACGATGTTCCCTAGAAAATAAATAATGTTTTCCACATAAGTTTAATAATGATCCTTCCCTTCATAATATCTTTATAGATCATTGACCATCACAATTACTATGTTTATTACATTTCTATGTTTTAGTTAGTTTCCACTTGCCAAAATCGACAGACACCATGCTGTTTCTATTTTCATTAAAAAGCTATTGCTCATTTACTATTACTCTGCTAGTACTTCTATTAAGTTTTACTCTACTTCCAATCTATCCATATTTATACTCTCAAGTAACACTTTTCATATATTTTGAACTAATTCGTGTTTTATTATTATATCATTTTCATTTTTAAAATTTAAAATATAATCATCTAGCTTATCTACATTCACTTCTTTTTCTTAATTTTACCTCATTCTTTATTTTAATTATTATTCTAATTTACTATAATCATAATTTTCATTTATTTTCCTATACTTTTCTCTTTATATCAAAAATTATTCTTCTCATCTTTCTTTTCTTATCTAAACCTGATTTTTTTCTCTTAATTACTTTAAATATTAATCTATTTATAATAATTATATGATTACTCTCCATAATAGTATGCTTTATAAATTAAAATATTAAATATGATATAATAATTTAAAATATTTTTTTACTAATTAATATTGATATTTATATAGATTTATAATATATATTTATAAAAATGAATACAAATTTGACTTAAGAGTAAGCTAATATACTTAAATAGTTAAAAGAAATAATACCTTAAAATGGATTATTATTTAGTGAAAGATATACTTTTAATGAAATTTTATGCCAACCAAAAATATTACCAATAAAAAGTTTGTCTTTAATAAAATTAGAGAAAAAAGAACAAGAATTGTTATAATAAAATGAATAATAAATGGATTAATAAAAATAAAATTGATAATTATGAATCGCTTATTATATATAAATAATATATCAATTATAAGAAAATTTTAAAAAAGTAGAATATATAAAATATAATATAATTAATGATTTAGGAGCAAGAAAATAATATAAAAGCTAAAATGATAATAGATTTTAATGGAAACTTAATATCAGTAATATATAATAATTAAATATTATAATAATTTAAAAATAATAAAAATAAAAGGAAAGTGGAGATGATTTAAAACCTTAGATTAATTTTTTTATAAACATTTTATAAAACTCGCTTATGATTACTCAAGAAAAAGGGTTTAAAAGAATAACAATTAGTTTTAAGGAGTATGAGTATCTTATTGGAGTTATAAATAAAGAGATTTATATTTACCTTAGACAAAATGTTTTAACCAATAATTGAAATTATTTATAATAATTATAATAATATTATGTAAACATCAAATTTATCTTAATTTTTATAATTTTTAAGCTTAATTTAGTTTTCTAAGAAACTAATATTGTTCGTCTCTATTCTTCTATTTATTCTTATAAATTATTATCAAGAAATCTTCTTAATCTTCGTTTCTTGAAACAAATTTATTGCTATTTTTATATTACTATTATTAATAAATTATTAATCTACTTTTAAAATTATTCCATTTTTATAAATAATTTTGATATCTTGTTTTTTTCTATAATTCTAAATTTTTTTGAGATTTCTCTATAAATAAACAGAATTTAAGGAGAATTAAGCTTTATTAGAAAAAACAGGAGTATTAATGTAAAACTAAAATATTAAAATAAATAGATGAATAAATTAAATTTTAAAAGTTACCTATTAGTATTCTAGAATATTTCTTACATTTTCTTTGTTAATATATTTAGAAGGAGCATTATACATATGAATATAGAAATCGTATGTCTGATTTTTAGCATGAATTTTAAAGATGTTTCTTTCATTGTAATTGGGAACATTTTTAACTAAGAGCTCATCTATTTTTTGGAAAATAATATCTTACTGGGTGGATAGAGAGATGAGATTATTTTTAAATATAGGTTCTTGAATAAGAGAGAGGATTTAATTATTAATATCATCAGAAGAGTGAGATTGAAAGGTCTTGACTGTCTTTATTTATGATAATATTATTTATTTTTATAATCATTATAATTTATTAATTTTTATGATAATTATAATATTATGATCGATATGTGAAGTACCATTGAGAGGATTTTGTCAAAGGTAAAGAAAAGGTAGGCGTTACTGCCAAAAATACTTCTTAAATAATCTTCATATTTGGTATTGTCGATTTTCTACTTGATGAAGTTGATGAGGACAAGTTTAAAAGTTTAATATCTCTCTTAACTGAGACTCTCCTTTTCCTAATAGTATTTATTTTAGTTATTTATTTACTTCCTATGTTAGACTGTTGCTCTTTGAGTTATTCTCATAACAACTTGATATTCTTTTAGCTTGTTACAATCTCTAGTATAACGTCAAAATGAATCTCATTGATAAGTAAATATACTTTGTTCCATAAACTATCTTATTATTATCTTATTAATCTTATTAATCCATATCTTATTTTTCCAACATTAGATTTAATTATTTTATTTTTGGCTTCTCTACATTCATTGATTCATTCTAACTGTCCTATTTATTATAATTATTATAATTATCTTTATTTTTATTTTACAAATATATCTTCGTCAGAATCTTTTCTTATCTCGTTTTTCTATTTCTAGCTGTTTTTTTAATTAATGTTATTATTTTAATCCATTTAAATATTATCCAAAATATTATTTTAGCTATTACCATTATTATTATTGTTTTATGAATAGCTTTAAAAAAAACTAAAACTTTTATCAAATATTGATTATTCTATATATTAAACTTTTTGTAAAATTATGCTTTCTCCCATTTTTAATTCATCATAATCAATTTAATTATATCTAAATTTTAGAATTTAACAGAAAAGATTATTTAACAAGTTTTTGATTTTTTCTTTATCAATTTAGGCTTGATGACAATTTGAAATAAAAAAAGACAATATAGCTAAAGTATCATCTTGAATTTAAGCATCTTCGAAGTTGAATCTAAAAATAGGTTTGTTTATATTATATTTATTATTTTAATTGAAATATGAATATTAATTTTCAAGCTAACTTTGATTTTAATTTAAATCATCTAAGGTATTAAAAATTTAATCAAACTAGTTAATTTCTTTTCTTATCTACTCATTTTCTTTGTTTTCTAAACAAATATTTTTGTTTTATAACTTGTTAAATCTATAGTCAGCCTCTATGATAAACCTATTCAAAGATAGTAGTTTTTTCTCTTATTTTTTAAAATAAAATGATCTATGGTCTAAAGATCGATGGAAGTTTTTTTCTGATATTTCACTCCATTACTTTTTAGCTTAGTTTTGTCTAATATTTATCATATCATTTAATTTAAATACTATCTTTTCAACTAAAGCTTAAATAATGTTTTGATTTTATTATTTATTAGACTTGAATGTTAAGATAAATTCTTCAAATTAATTCTGAAAAATATTATTTAATACTTTAAATTTCAATATTTTTTAAATCAAATCATCAGATTATTTTTCATCACTTTAAATACTGATAAGATTATTTAAATATTCAATACTTTTTTTAAGTATATTAATTGTTATATCAAATTCAAATTTCTCATCTTCACACTATTTTTATATTTAATTTAAGATATAGATTATAAATTACTTTAAATAATGCTTCTTCGTATTGATTTTTTCTCATATTTGTAAATGTATAATGCTCACTTCCAGATGGTACAGAAACCCATTCTTTATTGATATTAGTTTTACTAATAAAATTAAATCCCTTATTTGTTTATTTAGGAAAGTTTGAAGGAAGTTTTGTATAACTATGACCTTACCTTTCACAATCTATAAATTATTATTATTAATTATTATATTTATATTTAATTTAAATGTATAAAACTAAGATTTGAATATTTGAATTATAAGTAAACTTTTTAAAAAAATTAACTATAAATATAAAAAAATTATAAGTTATGATAAAAAATTTTTTGAAATAAATTTTGTAAATATAAATTAATATTTAAATAAAATTTATGAATCTTATATTTATGAAAATTATGTTAATTTAAAAATTCTTCATAATAAAATTACTCTAAAAATCTACTTCTTGTAAGGGTTTAAAATATGTAGATGATTTTTTTTTTGAATTTTCTCTAGTCAATATAATATTAGTGAAAATATTAAAACTATTATCATACTAAAAATAATCTTTGACCAAATCAAATAATTCGTGAGAGGAAATAATACAATTAGAATATAAGTGTATTAACTTAATAAGATCATAATAATCCTCAGTTCTCATATTTTTACTAAAAATAAATATATTAAATAGAAAATTACTTAAGAACTTCAAAGAACTAATATTCTTATCTATTACTATTATTAATAGAGATAATTTATTGATTGTTTTTGATAGAATGATTATATTTTTGATAATAAATGTCATTTTAATCTCTCCTATCGAATGATTTTAATTGTTTTTTATGCTTCTAAATTATATTATGAAAAATACTTAATAATTAGACTATTGATTTAAATTGACATTAATCGTATTATGAGATTGTTTGAGCTTATTGTTTTTCTATATATAATCAATCATGATTAACTTTATCTCTTAAAAAGTTTCAGGACTATCTTATAATACGATTTAACAATAATTAAGAAAGTTTTGAGCCATTGTTGCTGTGTCTGATTCTTAATTTTTTAGCTGTTCTTATAATTAGTATTATTCATATAGATAATCCTTTATCAGATCCATTTTTTATGGATTATTATCTTGAATCAATCTGAAGCAAGATTGAATTTTTTCTTAATATTGTAATCCATCATTATCTAATTAATCATTATCATTAATAGCATTCATATTTTACTATTCTTTTGTATCTATTTGTAAATTTACATGCAACAATTTATTTAAATCAGATAATAAATTTGGGTTGTCCTTTATTATCAAAATCTATAAATAAAATTTAATAATCTCATATTTTAAAATTTTAATTTTATATAATAAAAATTTTAATTTAATTTACTAATTTTTGTAATACTTCAAATGAACTATTCTCATTTTTTTTTCTTGTAAATTTAATTAAAAGTTACACCATTTATTTGTATTTAGTTGAATTACATCTACTTACCTTTCCAAGGAATGTTTCACAGGATTTATAAAATCTAGATTATGTTGTTTTCATCATTGACATTATTTTTATTATTATTATACTATAAATATATAAATTTTAATAATATATATATTAAGCTGTTTATTATATTATTCTAATAATAAGATATATTAATAAATTATGTATATATGAAAAAAAATTTGTTTCAATTCATATAATAATTTTTTCATTATATTAAATTTAAGATAATCATAAATAATTATAATTTTTATCAAAATTTAGAGAATAGTTTCATTATTAATATTATTGATTTTTAAAAATAATATTATAAATATCATCATTTAATTATTTTTATTTTTATAAAATAATTTATATTATAATTTGAAAATGACTTTAATAGAAAATTAATAAAATCGTATATTATAAATAATTAATTTTATATAAATTATATTATTCTATATAATTTATGAATCAAAATTTACAAAATATTGAATTCTAAATAAAAAATTAATCGGAAATCGATTAAAAGAAAAATAGAATATTAAATAATATATTATATGAAAATCTTAAAATAGTTAAAATTTAGTAATTGTATTCGAACGAACATGAAGAATAAAATGATATCGATCATAATAAATCAAGATAAAATTCTAATTCAATTTCATCATTCAATATATAAAATATATCAAATTAAAATATATAAATCAAAAAGTATATTAATTTTAAATAAATAATTAGTAAAAACTTTAAAAATCTTTAAATATCTAATTTAACTTAACTCACTTTATAATAAATAAAATAAGATTTTAAATAATTCCCTTCAAAAAAATAAATTTAAATAACTAATTAAAAATAAGAAAACTGAATTAAAACAGATAAATAATAAAATTCTTATGAATAACTGTATAAGTAAAGATAAAAGCTTTTATTTACGTTAGATTATATTTTTAAAATTTAGTTAATTTAAGATATTGGTGTTTTTTTATATTTTATTATAAATCTTATATTTCTAAAACAAAATTTGTATGCAGATAAATAAGGAAATTAAAATCAAATATTATTTATTATTTTTATTTTTGGAATAATTTACACTTTTTCAAACTCTTTTAAAATTATTTTATAATTTAAATATTTTAAAAATTATGAAAAAAAAGGAATGATAATTAATAATATGTATGAAGTTATTACAACTATAATTTTGGTTTTTACATATATTTATCAATTTAAAACTTAAGAACTTCCTTTATTTGGAATTATATAAAAATTATTCTATATATTTGTTTAATTTGTTCTAATTATTTTCTTGATATTACTTATTTTAAATGAAATTAAATCTTTTAAATCAGCTAATTGATTTATAAATATTTATAAGCATAAAAATTTTTCAAATATATTTATACTTATATAAATTAGTTCATTATATAAATATTATATATTAAAAAACAAATATAATAATTAAGTATAAAAAAAAATAATTTCATTTAATATTAGAAAGTTAATTTTTGCAATTATTAAGATATTTTAAATATATTTAATGATTTTCTTAATTATTTGATTTTAAAATATTTTAATAAATATTTATTGCTTTTTAAAGGTGATATTTCTTTTAATCATCATTTTCTATTAGGATAGAAGAGTTATAATAAACTAATGCTACAATTGGACTGTTACTCATGATTTGATTTTCTTTCTAAGAATCATCTAAGATTTTTAATGCATTTTTATATAATTCTAAAGCATTTTAATAATCCATGTTTATTTAATGTAGCTCAGCTTAAATGCTGTATAGATAAAAAAGAAAATTTTTATCTTATATAATGTTTTAATTTAAATCTTAATTTTTGTTATTATCATTCTCGATATTATTATTGTTATCATTAATAATAGTATTAGATATGATTTAATTGATTTAACTAAAAGTTTGAATAGCTTCTTAGTAACTATGTAACTTTTTTTATAACCAACCTAAATTGACAAGCGCTTTAATTTCTAATTCAATTTAATCTTAAAGATGACTTCTAACAAGATTAAGTACTTCCAAGCAAGTATTTAAGGCAAGAGTGAATTTACTTTATTTTGTTTAAACTCAATAAATATTAGACATTTATTATATCTATTATAAATAGTAAAACTAATATTCTGTGTTTTATTTTAAATATTCCTTTATGATTGATAAACATTCTTAATAATATTCTATAGCTTAATCAAATTATTCTAATTCTTCTTTTAATCCTCCAATATTATTAATTATTTCAATATTTTAATAACTTCTTTTACCTAGCCTTTCATTTCTTATTTCCAAGGCTTGTTTGTAATATTAATAAGCTTATTGATGGTTAGATTATGATTAATAAATAGCAGCAATATTATTAAGAATAGAGCTATATTTGAAATGTTTCTAATCATATATTTGAAGAATAAATGATTGTGAAAGTTGATAATGTTTTAAAGCATGAGAATATTGATTTTATTCTTAAAGAATAACAGCTAAGTTATTGAAAATATCGATGAGATGAAGAATAAGTGTGGTTTCTTAGATATGAGAGTAGTGATGATATTCAGTGGAATAGTTGTGATGAATAGTATTGAGAGAATGTTTATCTGGAGAGAGAATAAGATGAAGGGCTTGGAGGAGGAAGGACTTAGCTTTGTCGAGAAGATTAAGGTCAATGTAGGAGATTGCAATATTGTTAAACAGCATGAGAGTGTCAAGAGAGTGAGAAGCATGTGATTGGAATTCTAGTAGTTTGAAAAAGTACTGAAAAGCCTTCTCATAATTGCCATGATCTCTGTACAATAGTCCTATGTTGTTCATTACCTGGAAAGTGCACGAGTACTTCTAATAAGCTTACAATAGGTCCAGCTTATAATCCTCAGTCATGAATTGAAGAGTCTTTTGATAAAGCACAAGAGCATTCTTCAGATCTCCCTGTTCTCTATAAACTCCCCCTAAGTTTGCCAGACTCACAAATACCTTTTCACTTTGAAGTCCATAGTAGTTTCGAAGTATTATTATTCCAGACAAGTATAATTTAATTGCTTCATCATACTCTCCCATTTCTCTCCTCTTATTCCCCTCTTCAATTAAATTCTATGATTTTCTCAATGTTTCTTATATCTATTCTTCCTAATCTTCACTATTATTATTCCTTTTCTTATTCTCATTAACTTCTTTTTTATCCTCTTTCTCTTCATTTTCTAATAGTTTCAAAATGTCTTCGTTATTCAATGTTTTATTATTTATCTAAGAACTATTTTGTCTTAATTTTTTATTTTGCTTTTAATTCCTTTATAATATTTGTTAGTCTATTGTCTTTTCTAACTCTCCCATTATTATACTATTATCTTTTCCACGAGTCCCAGCACAACAAGCTAATTGTTAACGATTTCCCATTTTTATTAATTTAAATAAATAAAATGAATAAATTATAAACTAAATATAATAATAATAAATCAATATACAAAAAAAATATGTTAATTTATGATTTAATAACATTTATAGGAGCTGGATACGGAATTTAGAAAGCATCTAGAATATATAGGCAGTTAATAAAACCATATTTATTTTAAAATAGTTACAAATAAGATAAAGTATTTGAAAACGGAAAAGAAAAAGTAAAAATATAAATAATATTATAAGTGGGCTATAGTTACAGGAGGTAGTGATGGGATTGGTAAGGAATTTGTTTAATAGTTAATAAATATGAATATGAATGTATTGATTTTGGGATGAAATAAATAAAAAGTATTAGATTTAATTATATAATTATAAACTCAAAAGAAAAACGTTTAGATGGAATATTTAATAACTGATTTTTCTCAATCAAGTTTGTATGATAAAAATAACATTCTTTAACAATAAATTAATTAATCAATTTAAAATAAAAGAATAACCCTTTTAATTAACAATGTAGGAGTAACACTCTTTGAAGAATAATTTAATTAAAAAATAGAATAAATAGATAATATAATAAATATTAATATTAAAAGCGGTATTATAATATCTTAGCTCATCATCAATCATTTTAAATAAAATAATCTTATATATAAAACTGATGATAAGTTAGGTATAATTATTATTTCCAGTATCACAGATCAAATTTAATTACCTTTCTTATCTTTATACTCTGCTTCTAAAGCATTTCTCAGATAGTATTTTTTGTCTTTGTAATGTGAAATTAATGTCATTAATCAACAATTTAAATAATCCTAATCAATCAAATTAGATGAATAAAAAGAATAATAATCATAAACTTAAAAATTCAAATAAATCCAAGTTATGATTGTTAGCCCTTTTTTCGTATCTACTAAAATGGTTAATTATTAATCTAATTTTTATACTATTTCAACAAATTAATTAGTTTTTTCTATTTTTTCACATTTTGGTTGTAAAAATTAGACAACTTTTGGTCATTGGAAACATTTCTTTGCATTTCATCTACTGTAATTTCCTTTAATTTAAAAATATTTTATTTAATAACACATAAAAAATTACGAAAAATATAAAAATCTATAAAAAAAAATTTAATAAAAGAAAATCTTAAATACTTAAAAGAAATGATTAATAAAATTTTAACTTCTTTATATTTATTAAAAATTTTTAATTTTAATTTAATTTATTAGTAGAATTTATTGATAAATAAATAATCATTAATAAATTATTATATTATTTTTAATATAAATTAACAGATTTTATAAAAATCAATAATAATAAAATATTAACATATTAAATAATAATTATATATTTTCTAAAAATCAGTTAAATGTTTTAAGATTAAATGTATTAAGAAGATAATTTAATTCTTAATATTTCAAATCATAGCTATTGAATACCAACAAAAATTAAAGCCAAGAATAATAAAAGTAAAAAATAAAAAATATCAAACTTAAAGGAAAATTTGGAAGTTTTTAGTAATAAAAGTAGTAACAGTTTATAATAAAATAAATAAAATTAATAAAATTATCAATATGTTTCTTTGAAAAATTTTACAAATGATTTTGATAGGGATTTTGAAATATTAGTTTAATAATAAAAGCTAAAAAGAAAATAATTGGAAGAATTTATTAAATAAAACAAATTGAAATAATTAATAATTTTTTAAAAATAAAGTTATTAAGAAATGGAAAAAAATTATAAGATACAAAAAAATAATGATAATTTATATGATTATAATTAAAATAAAGAAAATGATTAAAATTATTTTAATTTATCTAAATCATAAAATAAGGAAAAAGATTAAAAATATTTTAATTTATTTAATAGATAAAATTTAAAGAATATGTAAAACAGTAGTAATAGTGATATTTGAGATTTTTATTAAGATTTAAACTTAGAATAATAGTAAAAATAATAGTTTTAATATAGTAAATAAATTAATTTTGAATAGTAAAATAACCCATATTTATTTTATCAAACAAATATAGAAAATTAAAATGATAGACTTTAATAAAATATTTAAGAAAAAAATGATAATTAACTAAAATTTAAAATTAATTAAACTTAAAATGAAGAATAATCTAATGAGGATTTAGAAAACGATTTTTTAGATTTATCATTTAATAAGGATTTTTAAAGTATTTAAAACCAAGAATTAAATATTTAGGAATAAAAATTAATATAAAAATAGAATGGCTTTATTTAAAAATTATAATAATTTAATGATTAATTAGATTAAATAAATAATATATCAGAATAATTAAATAAAGAATTGAATTTATTTATTTGATTATATAAAAATATATAAAGTAATAATATAATAGTTTATATAAATTTACTATTTATATTAATGAATAGAAAATTTCCGCAAGTATATTTAGACATTTCAATAGGAAATACAGCTGGTAAATTATAATATATTATTTTGATTAGCTGGAAGAATAGTGTTTGAGTTATTCAATGATTTAACACCTAAAACTGCTGAAAATTTTAGAGGATTATGTACTGGAGAATATGGATCTATTGGATTATAATCATAAACTAAAAAATTATGTTATTAAGGTACACACTAAAAATATATTTTAAAAATAATAAATAATTATAAAATTATTAATGATAATAATGATAAAAATAATGATAATAATTATAATGATATTTGATGTTGATGAAATAATGATAATATTTAATGATGAATAAATGTAATAAAAGGGAGTATTTTTCATAGAATAATAGATGGATTTGTAATATAAGGTGGTGATATAACAAATAGTGATGGTAAGGGAGGGCACAGTATTTATGGTGAGAAATTTGCAGATGAGAATTTTGAGAGAAGACATGCTTGTGCTGGATTGCTTTCGATGGCGAATCGAGGTAGAAATACAAATAACAGTCAGTTTTTCATAACTCTAAAAGCTTGTCCTCATTTAAATGGTAAAAATGTGGTTTTTGGTTAAGTCATAGAAGGTATGTAAGTTGTCAGATAAATTGCTAAAACTCCAGTCGATGTCAATGATAGACCAAAATTGAAAGTGTTAATTGTTTAAAGTGGAGAAGTTGATGATCCTAGAGATTTTATGACTTATGATCCTTTCAAAAAAGAAATGTTTTAAGAGTTGCATAATTAAAAACTCATGATTTAGTAAAGAATCAAAAGGGATGAAGAAATCGCTGCTAATTATCTTAAAAATAAAATGGATTCTTAAATTGAAGCGTAAAATCAACTTCTTAAATATTAATAATCAATTCAAAATAAAACTATTCAAAATTAATAATCTTAAAATCAAATAAAAGAAATTAAGAAATAGAAGACATTTTAAAATATATAAAAATAAGAAAATATTTTAAAGGAATAAGAATATGAATAATAATAATAATAATAATAATAATAAGAAAAAGATATAATAGAAGAAGTGAATTTTGAAGGTGAGAAGAAATAGGAGTAAGAAAGAAGATTAATGAGACTAAGACTGAAAATAAACGAAAGTAAAAGACAAACAGAGGAAGCGATAATAGAAGAATAGAAAGGAGATAATTTATGTATAGATACTCGAAAATAGAATAAGATGAAAATGGTGGGTAGTTTAAATGTAGAACTAGAGAAGAAGGGATTAGAAATGGGATAGATATTTTTAAATGAGTCAGCGTAGAAATAGGAGATATGTATGAAGAGAAAAAAAAAGAATTAGAGTTTCGGATGGGATGTGTTCAATGAGGATAGTCTATATTAGGCATATAAGAAAAAATGTCAAAACATTCCTTTTAATGAGGATTAAAAAGAACAAAGTAATGGAGTCATCAATGAGAATCTTGTTGATAATCTTGTGTAGCAAATGCATTCTGACTTTGCTAAGAGAAAGCAGTTCAGTAGGAGGAGAGGAGTCTACGAAGATTAAGATGTCACTTATATTAATGAGAGGAACAGGGTTTATAATTAGAAATTAGATCGACACTACTCCAAATACTCTGCATAAATCAAAAACAATCTAGAGAGGGGCACTGCACTTTGATCAAAATATATGTTATAACATAATATATATACAATATATCTTATAACATAATATACATACCATATTATTACATTCACAAATACTCCTCCACTATTCTTTTTAAATGCTTTTAATTCATCATTATTATCCCACATCTATTAGATACCTATTCAATTGGTTGTACAATTTAGTTTTCAGTATATTTATGTTCAGATTTACTTAGGTATTATTTGTATTGATAGTGAGTATTTGTTTTGATTCTGGATTGTTTTTAATAGTTCTTTTTAGTTTTGTTTTTTTGATTAAAAGAAGAGAATTAATCTTTAAGATAAGGAGGTGCATTGGCTAAGAGAGGAATATAGTTCGGATGATTAGAGAGTTGTTTAAATTAATGAATAGGATCAGATAGAGTGATTTTAGCTAAGGATAGGACTTCTTCTTTGCAGTAGAAGCAAAGAGAAGTGAGACAATTAGAACAAATTACAGCATGTCCACAAGGGATGAGGATTAAGTCTATGAGGTTGATACGACACTTGAGACAAAGGTTATCCTAATTGATCTTCTGCTGCTCAATATCAATCTTAAGATAACTGTGTATATGCTTGTAATATCGTTTGTTTTCATATAGATTCTTTTCATACATCTTTACCATACTGCTAAGTCCTTCCTCCTCTTCTTTCCATTTCCCCTTACCTTCCTCCTCTATCTTTACTTTCATATTTCTCCTAATCAACTCAGGTAAACTTTCTATATTGTAATAAATGTTCCTTTCTTCTAAGTCCTACATATATTTTTTAATCTTCATGTACTCTTTTTGTAAGTAGTCTAACTTGTCCTAATCTGCTTTACATTTCTTATTTACTTTTAAATACTTCACTCTAACTTTGCTATTGTATTTCATAAAATCTTAACCTATTTCTGGCTATTTCTTATTCCTTACTGCTGGAATAGTAACTACTGTCTAATCATCCTCTAACTCTAATTTTCGATTATTCTTCTTAAAACTTATCCACTCAATTACCAAGTTCACATCATAAGCACTCAAAATTTTCTCCTCTAATATTTATCTTACTATTTTCTCATCTAGCTGAAGTTCCTTCAATTCCTCAATAAATAACTTCTTTTTTTCTTGCATCTTCATATATAGTCCACTCTTCTAAATCACTTAATTTTATACTAATTTCTTTAATTTTCTCTCTTCTATTTTTTTATTTATATAGTCCATACTAGCTTAATTCATCTTTTTTATTTTTTTAGGAGTTATATTCTTTTATTTATAAAATTGCAAAAATTGTTTGGGAAGTTCACTTAATGTTTCTTTTGCTAAAGTAAAATCATCCTTCTTAAATTCCTCAAACTTAAAAAATTTTACTATATCTCTATAGTTTTGAAGGTTTTTTTAGTCATCAGTAATAATATCCTTTATATCACTATCTAAACTATAATAATTTAAATATTATTGTTATTATTTCATTATATAAAATATTAATAATTTGAATTTAATCATAATAATTTAAATGATTATATTATTTATAATATTTTATTAGTCTAAAATAATTACTTTTTCATTTTAGAGAAGTCTCCATCTCCAATTCCTACTATGATGATACTTATGGGTAGATTTTAAATTTTGATTATAAATTCATTAGTTCTTTCAAAATCTGAGATAGTTCCATCAGTGAAGAAAAGTAGAACTGTATACCTAATATAAATAAGAATAGTAAGTGATTTTATATTTAAAATATAAGAGACTGATTGATGAAAATAATAATAAATACTTCTAATTTTCTTATACAATATCTTCTTCTGCACACTATTCATAAGCAATTTTGATGATATCACTGAAAATGGTTGGTCCATGAAACTAAATTTTGTTCAAGACAGATTTATAAGTGGTTATGATTTCTTCAATGCCATTGAGTTCAGGATCAAAATAGTCACCTTTAAGTGAAAAACAATGACTGACAATGTCAAAATAAGGTTCCAACTTGGCTCCAAACCCGTATAAAGGAATTTGATTATCATCATCATAATATTACAAAATTCCAATTATCTTGCGGATCGCTTCTGAATACTTGCTATTACCTTCTTCATCTATATAGTGCAAACTGTTTTTGTCTTCCTTGCTCCCATTGCTGTTACTGAAGTCTATCGCACAAATCACTGATATTTCTGTACCCGAAAATATATAGTTAAGAAATGAGTATGTTGTTCTTTAATCCAAATTTACTAGCACTATATTACCCACAAATATACTATTCATATTCATATTTATTAATCTCTTTTCTTATGGCTATATTTTACTTTTTTCATTTATCTATTTTAATGTCAATTCAGTCTCTTTTATTTTTATTATTTTATATTATCATTATAAATATTCTATATAATTATTATATTTAAATACTAGTATTATTAAAATATATATTATAATATTTTTATTAGATAATTACCTCCAATTAAGTTAGAAATTTTATTTTTGGTAATTTCGTGACACTCAATTTTGAAAAGCATGTTTTCATCTGATAGTTTATGTTTAGGAATGCAAATTTCTTTGAATACTGTTAATTGTCCTTTTTTAACAAGTAATGGCTGAGTTTTAAAAAGCGGAACAATATCTCTTTCTAAGTAATAATTAAACTAAATTATCATTTCTCCTTTGACGTGGAAATCTTAGACACCTAGAGTAAAAACATATTGTTAATCTGATATATCATAAGGATTCCATCTGATATTTATTGTCCCTAAACTTTTCTTTTTATTTTCCTTTCTATATTTATTATATGTTTATTTATTACGACTAATCATTAATTTATTTTACGACATTTTTTCGATTTATTAATTCATTCTAAATATTTAGTTCCACTGATCCTAATAGTTCTTTATGTTCATCATTTTAAACATTATAAACCTCGAATTTCATTTTATCTACTTTGTTTTGGCCTGTTTTATAAGAAGTAATACAAGTTTTTAAGAAAAATGGATTTGTAGATGAAGGAATAACTTCAGTCATACATAAAACTTTGTATTCCTATCTTAATTATATTAAAATTTATTTATTATAATTATAAGGATTTTAATTTTCTTCATTAAAATTTTTTTATTTAATTTTATTTAAATTATTACTTTTTATTTTAATCATATATGACTACCATAGAGTTAAAAGATTAAAATAAAGTAGGTTTTGGAAGATTATCACAACTAACTTATATTTCTATGCTTTATTTTAACTCTTCATTTTAAATAGCTATTATCAAATTAGCTGCTGCCTCCACATCATCATCATATTGTTTATTTATTTCTTTTAATTTCTCTTCATCTAATATAAATATCAGTAATTAAATTTATTAACTATAATATCATAATATTCGTAATAGAAATCAAAAACTATATATATTTTTTTTAGATATCTACTTGTTTTTTACTTTTAATTTAAGAATCCTTTAAATTTTTATTTGATGTATTTTATTTTGAAGGAAAACTTCCCATTTATATTTTAAATATATTTTAAATATTATATTTTATTTATAATAATTATTTAGTAAAACAATATCTTAACTAGAAAATGGGTAATTTTAAATAAATAATTTTTTTAAGAAAAAAAATTAGAAGGTTCTATGCCAAGGAAATTCAGGTTATTTGAAGAATTAGAAAAAGGAGAAAAAGGACTAGGAGACGGGAATATTAGTTATGGATTAATGAATGGTAAATAATAAAATAAAAATAATTATTATAAAAAAAATGTATTTCTAAATAAAAATAGGTGATGATATGACTTTGACTGATTGGAATGGAACTATTATAGGTCCTTAAAATGTAAATAAATATAAAATAAATAAAAGACTAGATTTGAGTTTAGAATATATTCTTTAAGAATATCATGTGATAATAATTATCCTTAAAAACCTCCTATTGTATTTTTCAATACTAAAATAAATTTACAATGTGTAAATCTATCAACTGGAGCTGTTGATTTGTCAAAAGTTAGTTAAGTAAAAGATTGGAAGCCAGAATATGGAATGGAAACTGTTTTAGTAGGAATAAAAAATGAAATGATTAAAGAAAAAAATAATTAATAACCTCCTGAAGGAACTAACTTTTGATCATTATTATCATTATTTAACATATTTTTGTTTTTTAGTCTTTATTATTATAAAATTATTTAAAAAAATAAGAAATTTCTAATATTATATTACAGTAATTTTAACTTTAAATATAAATTATTGGGTCCTCAATAAGACTTTATTGGTTTATATAAATAAAATTAAACACTAATGTTTAGAGGTATGGGCCTAGGGTTCGAGTTCGGCGGGGTGAGTAGACTGCCGGATATAGTTAAGTGGAGGGTTTTGTGCAGTTTCCCCTCTTTAATCCAAATGGACTAACTAAAGAATCCGCAGCGCTGCACAGCGACCCTGAGGACCGATAAAAAAAAAAAAAATATAAATTATTAAAAAATAATTATATAAAATATAATAATATAATATGCAAAAAGAGGAGTAAAATGAGATATATGTAAAATTGAATGATTGTATTATTTCAGTTGAAGATAGAGAAAGATATGGTAGACAGTTGATATTAAAAGAATTATCGATAGAAAAACAAGAATAGATATTGAAATCATAGATATTAATTATAGGAGCAGGAGGATTGGGATGTCCATGTTTAGTATATCTTTTAGGATGTGGATTTCGAAATATAACTATAGTAGATTAAGATAAAGTGGATGTTTCGAATCTCCACAGATAGATATTATTTGGAGAAAAGCATTAAGGATAATTGAAGGTGGAAAGTGCGAAAGAGAGTTTATTGGAATTGGATGGATAGGCTAAAATAAAGATTATCAGTGAGAAGTTAACTTAGAAGAATTACGAAAAGATAATGTAAGGTTAAGATTATAAAGTAATCATTGATTGTAGTGACAATGCAGTTTGTAAATATCTCTGCAATGATATTGCAGTATAATATTAAATCCCTTACATTTGTGGGGCAGCCTTAATGTGGGAAGGACAACTCATGGTCTTTGACCCACTCAGTACTCTTAACAATTCCTGTTATCGATGTATATATCCACGTTGTGCAGGCCAATAAGGTATATATTCATATCATCATTATTATCAACATTCCAAAACAACTTATAAATTTAATATATTTTTATATCTAATATTATTATATTACTAACTTATAAATTTATTATTCAATTTTGAATTAAATTATATAATATATATATATGATTCTATTATTTATTCTATAATTATATATTCTACTGTATAATTTAATTATAGAATTTTATAGAAATAATTCTATATATATTGATAATTATAATAATAAAATTTTTTTCTTGTATTATATCTTTTATTATATTATTGTGAATATATTATATCATGTATTATATTTATTATTTTCTAGGGGCTTGTAATGAGTAAGGAGTAGTGGGAATGTGTGTGGGAATTATTGGTTAATTATAAGCTCTTGAATGTCTTAAAATAATAATAAACAGAGAAAAATATTAAACAGGTCATCTGCTTATTTTCGATGGATTATCCTTAACATTTAGAAAAGCCAAAATGAGATAATAATCATCAACCTGTATTTCTTGTTCTCATTAAATAGATATATCCAATTATGACTACGAATCTTTCGTTAATGACTTCAAACCTTCTTAATGTCTCATTTCTTTTGATCTTTCTGACCATCAACACTAAAAGTATTAAGACATTACTTGGCAATAATTTAACTAATTAATAAAATAAAAGGACAATCACAATCTTGTTGACACTTTAATAGATGTAAGGAATTCAAATATGTTTAAGATTATTAATTTACAAAAATTTATAAATGTTCCTTTAGAAAATATTAAAAGTGCCCTTAATTAATAAAGTATGATTAATTTACTAAAAATATCACAAAACTCCTCTAAACATATTTACGTCATGTGTAAGAAAGGTGTTGCTTCTAAAAATGCAGCTAAAATTTTGTCATAAGTTTTACCAGATTTTCAGATATTTAATATTTAAGGAGGAATTGAATAATACTCTAAAATCTTTAATTAATCTATTCCTTTTATCTGATTCTTTTAAATATATTATATTTTTTTATTTTAATAACTTAATTTTTATGGAATTTAATCAATAAAAATGTTTTATTTAAAAATAAAATTATTTTCAAATCTAAAAAATAAAACCCTTGTGGAATCCAAGATTTACTATTTAAAAATTACCATCTTATTCTGCAGTTAAGGATCGTTTTTGTTAAAGTAAATTAACTTTTTTCTAATTTAAGATTTTTTTCAAATCTAAACTAAAACATAAAATATTATAAAAAACAAAGTTGGTTAATAAATGTAATTTTTATATTTAATCTATTAAATAGAAAAATAAATGAAAATTCTAAAGTTAGTAAAAAAATAAGAATTAATTGTAAAGTTTAATAAGATTAGAAATTAATAGAAAAATATCTGAATAATAACTTTATATAAAAAAATTAATAATAATTATTAATTGAAAAAATAGAAATAATACAATAATAATTGGCAAATATATGGGAATTAAAAAAAATTCCCTTTCATCATAGAGAAAACTTTATTTAATGTATAGTTAAATTGCCTAAATAAATTATGTTAGATTCAATAATAAATGAAATTAAAAGTCTCGAAAATAATTAGAATTTAGTTATAATTATATAATAGTTTATAACTTCAAGAGAATAATGTTTAAAAAATTTAATTAAATAAATTGAGAATTTAAACAATTTAAATAATCAAGCAGATTTTATTGGAGAAATTGAAAACTATATTGAATCTATTTAAAGATTAATATATGATTTTTAAATAATTTCATCTTACATAATAGAGTATATAATAAAATGGAGAAATTTTTTTTTTAATTTATCTTAATAATATCTCAAAAATTAAAAAAATTCTTATCAGGAATAGTTGCTTATTAAAGACAAACTATTATTCCTTCCATATATTTACAATAAATAAAATTATTTAATTAAAATAAACAAGGATTTAAATTTTATATTGAAATACGAATTCATAAAAAATTTATTTTAGTTAAAAAAAAATGATCCATTTAATTTATAAAGTAATAAAACTAAACTTATGGATGATGAGAATTTTAAAAGATTTAAAGCATGTAATATAATATTAATGAAAGAATAATAATATTTTTAATAAAATAAAGATTAAAAATATTACTGTAAATAGTTTGAATAAATTTATTCATAATACTAAAATTCATTTTAAAATAATGAAAATGATATTAGTCTTTAATATAAAAGCTAAGATTAAGAAATTTAAGAAAATAATTTTAATATTAAAGAAAATAGGGAATAAAATTAAAACTAAGTAAAAATTGAGTTTTAAAAAATATAAATAACTTAATAATAATTTATTAATTATTTTGACGATTATTTAAAGAATTATAATTAAGAAGATTTATAAAATAATATATCTCTTATTGCTACTTTTTTGGATTCTGAATTATTAAATCAATAGTTAAATATCTATAATAATTTTTGCGCTTTTAAGATAACAATTGATGGTTTGGATGATGGACTATTTACAATTTTCAAATAATTTTAATTAGATGAAAATAAAAATTAATAAAAAATAATTATAATTAATCATTTTTCAATAAAAAGCTATTTTTATTATTTTTAGGTATTATAATAGATAATATAATTTATTATATCAAAAGAAAATTCTGATGTTGGGATTTTCTTTAATCAAAGTTTTAATAAACTTGATAAAGATTTATAAAAAATTATAGACCAATTATAATTTATTTTGCATAATTAAAATGAATATTCTTCATTTTTTATTTTTAAAAATTTTTAATGATAATAAAAATATGGAATAAAAATAATAAAATAAGATTAAATATAATAAAATAAAATTATAGATAGTCAAAATTAAAAAAATAAATTTTAACTCCAATTATTAGGATTATAATTTATTGCTGAAGATTTACAATACACTAATTTAAATCCAGAATATGAAAATATATACTTTTAAAATGAAGATAAATTTTAAAATATTGTTAATAATATTTAGAATTAATACTTAAATTTATTTCCTTTAGAATGTTCTTGAGTTATATATTATGAATCTTAATATTTTTTTTAATTTAATAAACAGAGCAGCTACATACTTTTTGAAAATTATCATAATAAAATAAAATATTATGGTATCTAATTTATTGATAAAAAATAAATATATTATTTTTTACCTATATAATAAAAAAATAATAATGATTGGATAAACTATATAAATGAAGCATTGATAAAAATATTGGATATTTAATAATATAAAGAAATCGACTAATTAAATATCTGTGAATTTTACTATAATGATAAAATCAATGAAAATTTTTCAAATATTTTAGAATTCGAAAAAGAATATGTAACATAATATAATTTTTTAACTAATATTATTTAATTATTAATAAATTTTTTTATTTAAAAATTTTAAAGATATAATTTGACATAGAAATACAATTGAATATGAGCCATAATTTTGGTAATGAAGTATTGATTATAGAATAGGAAATTAAAAATTTCGTTTAGAAACCTTTTGTTTTTAGTGTAGTGGATAATTAATATGTTATGCAATAAAATATACCTTTGTTTTCCGTTTTAATTGAAAAATGAATTTATATTTTATAATAATTTATTATCATTAAATATATAATATTAATAATGTTTTAAAAAATAAAATAATAATTCCTTAATATTAAAGAATAGTTTTAAGAAAAATTAAATAAAGCAGAATCAGAATAAAAAGAATAATATGAAGAAGAATTGAAAAAATATCAATAAAATTAAGAACTAATTAAAATTTAAAGAGAAAAAGAATAATAGATTTTAAAAGAAAATATAAATAAATTAATTCAGCCATAATAAATATATTAATAAAATGATAATTAAAACTTATAAGTAATTTATAATTAGTAAAATTAAAAAAAATAAGACAATATTTAAAATGAAGAAAATATTACTAACGAAGAATAATAAAATAAAAATGATTAAAATAAAATAAAATAATTTAAAGATGATGAGATTTCGCCATTTGATAAACTAATGAAATTGATAAACAATAAAGTGGAAGTAATAAAAGAAGAAATAAAAGAAAATATATAGAATGTAGATATAAAAGTGAAGGAGGAGTATCATAAATAATAGGTTTATATAAATGAATGGGTTAGAATAGAAATATTAAAGTTGGTGATGAAAATAATATAAGATTAGCCAGAAAGGGTGAAAAAAGGGTTAAAAGATAAACACATGTTTGAATGGGTTTAGAAGATAATAGATGATTTTGTGGATGAAATTTGGCCAGATATAGAAGAGGAACTACTTTATCAACTATAACTAAAATTATTTGAGGGGATAGTAGATGATGGAGAGGGAGAGTATAAAAAAAAGTGTTGTTTGCTGGAAATTGGACGGAGAGTAAGAGCCTGGCTACTCTACAACATGCGGCCATGTAAATAAATGATAATAATAATAATGATTAAAATATAATAATAACAATAATTTATAAAATAATAATTATAATATAGATGATAAGTGTTATTGGTAGAAAATGAGGAGCATATGTTATTGGGTTTTGAGTTTAGTAACTTTAATTCCAGTTTATGGAGTATTGCCATTCTACTACTTGATGGTTTTCTTGTTGATTGACAAGTCTGATAAGTACTAGGTTATTTCTTTCATCTTAGACTTCAAACGAACTTAATTCATCAACCTAGGTATCATATGTGCTATTTACAACTATCTCCTTCTCCAAACATGTTCTCAACTCACCAATGGACTTAATTTCAATTAATGTATTATAGATCTTTATCAAGACAATCATTTCTATTATACAGAAGTACCTGCCTTTCTTATCTAATAACTTCTCTGTAATTATCATTATCATCACATTTATTATTTATATCTATATTTTAGCATGGTTAGCATTTATTCTCATCCAGTTTACATAAACTCAAGGCAAAATTATCAAATATAAACATATTTCTACATAAAAAATGGAAATTATTGAATAAAATATTCTTTAAGATATTTAAAATAATCAATAATAGAGAAAAATTAAATAAAAAGTAAGTTGCTGTTTTAATTCAAACTCTAAAAGAGGAGGAAGATTAAGATTGTTTATGTTTATAGATTTATTTGCTTTTATTTTTGTTTTATCTGTGTTTTTAGCCTAGAATCTTTGGAAATATAATTATAAGATACTCTATTAAGCTAAAAGTAATTTTTAACTAATAAAAATTATATATGGTCTATTGAGCTTTCCATTTATAATATTTCTAATTCCTTTTGTTGATGAGATATTGTTTAAAATTAAAAAGACAGGATATGATGATAAAGGGAGATGCAGATTGTTTAAAAAACATTAAAGAATTTAAAATTTTGATTAAAAATCACAATAGTTCAATAACTATATTCAAAATATTGATATTACAAACTTGTACTAAAACAATTAATCAAACTAATTAAACTTTAATCTTAATAATATAAATCATCTTAATATTAATAGTTCTATTCAAAACAAATAAAATAATTAGAATAATAATAATTAATACATTTAATTATAATAATTATGATTTATTTTATTTATACTTGAAAATTAAATATAATAAATAAATTATATTAAAATGAGGAATTAAATATTATTAAATGTGATTTTATTTTTTTTGATGCTAGTACAAATTTAATAAGTCTTAAGCATTTCAAGAAGAAAAGTGCATTTAGAGTCTATGAGGAGATTTAGAATGAAAAAATAGCATTAATTAGATATGAGTTTTAACAAAATAAATTATTAAGTAAAAAAAAAAAATATTGATAATAATAATAAACAACAATACTCTTTAAACGATAATAATAGTGAGGAGCATAAATTACTTTTGAAAATATTTTTAAATGATGAAGAAGTAAATAAATATATATTAATCATAGAAAAAATAATAGAAAGATTCATAAGAAATAAAATAATGTATTGTAGAATTAAAAGAAACTGAGAAGAAAGAGAATTAAGAGTAAGATAGTGCTGCTGAAAAGAAAGAAGATGAAGTTGAAATATGTGAATGTAATGTTAAATGTATTTAAAACTGTTAGAATATTTAAATTGGAACTGATGATCAACCAGTTTAGCATTTAGATAAAAACAAATACATGATTGAAACATATGAAGACGCTACTATTACTTGTTTTTAGTCTTGTTTTAATAATATTAGCAAATTAAATTGTGAAGTTTAAATTTAAGCCCCTGCCCCAACAAAATGATTTTAAATATTTTATATCTATATTTATTTGTTCTCATTTATTTTATAATATTATTAAACTTTATTATAAAATAATATTTAATTTCAATAAATTAAAAATATACATTAATAATATATAAATTATTTTTATTATTATAATAAATCATTTAATTTAATCTTAGTCTAGATTATTAGATTAATAAATAAAAAAATTCGCATTTATCTTAAATTTTATAAAATAATATTAAAATAATAAAATATAATCAAACAATAATGATAAAATAAATTTTATATATAAAATAATTCATTTTAACAGACAAAAATAAATTTTTTATAAGTATTTTTTATAAAAAATTATTTAATTTTAATAAAATTAAAATTAAATATATATATACGAAATATATTACATAAGATTAATAAAAAAATAAATAATAATCCTTAAATCAATCATCATCAATTTAAAAAATTTATTATTTTAAACTAAATTATTATATTTCTACTTCTTTTTGCAATTAATTGATAGACTGATTATTTTATTAATTTTTATTTAATAAAACCTAGCTTTAAATTTATTATTTATCTTCAGTTTATATTATAGTATTTTATTATTAAAAAATTAAATAACTTTATGTAAAAAGATCTAGTTTTTGAAATATATTATAAATTTTGACATTGAATTTATTTCGTTTTATATTATTTTATTCATAAGAATCATTACTATTTTTTATATTATTCTAAATTAAATTAGAAAATTTTATAACATATTATAATAAAGGTCCTTAAACAAAGATCTATTGATTATTAATTTAAAATTACATTAAAAGATATATATAAAACAGTAATTGTTAAAAAAAATGTACTCTTATAGTATTTTAATGATTATAAGCTTAAGGCGTAAGCCATAGCTCCTCTAAATCCACAGAAAGATATTGCTAGTTATTAAGGTATACTGACTTATTTAATTCTAATTTTATTTAGAAAGTAAAAAACAAGAAAAACACTAACAATTCTGCTAAGATTGATTATTAAAAAAGAGATGATATAGTGGAAGATTCCTTGATTTAAATTAGATAAATATTTTTACCAAGTTGTGAGTATTGTAAATTAAAACCAAAGTAGCTGAGTCCAATAAAGAGGAAGATGAGATTCTCTATAAGATAAGCTACAGACTAATAAATTTATTTGATTAAGGACTTTCCTTAAGATGAAAGGTTTGGCACTGCATATCTCGACATGAAAATTCCACTAAATAATATACTCACTATACCAGTGTACTCGAAAAACTCTCCTATTAAATAACTCAGCCATGGAAGCAGCAACATAATCAATATTTCCCTTTATTTAAATTATTAATCCAATATTTTTAATCCATTTTCATTTGAATTCATGCTTTTATTATCTATTGTAGTATTTAAATTCTAATTTAAATCTGTTTATTATGATTAATTAATTTTATTTTAATAGGAAATTTCTTTATTATATTATTCTTAGTATTATTTTTGATTAAGTTTTAATGCTAAGGATCCAATTATTCCAATTATAATTCCAATAAAAATGCTCATTACCATAATAATCATAAAATGTTATACACTTTTAAGTAATTGTATTCAATAATCAAAAGTCTTATTTTTAACTTTAATTGTTGTGTCGTAAAGAAGAAGTGTAATTGCATCATTTAATATGCTTTCTCCATATAATAAAATATAAATATGCTTTTTAACATTTAATTCTTTAAATATAGAAAAAACAGCAACAGGATCAGTGCTGCTAATTATAGCACCAAAGCTGATGCACTTTTATAGTGACATTTGTTCAACTTTCATTAAATAAACAATAAATCCTATTAAAAATGCATTAATCAACGTCACAAAAACTGCTATTATTAATATAGCTCCGAAGTTGTTAAAAAAATATTTTTACTTCATATTTATTGCCGATTCAAATATTATAGGAGGTAATAAAATTATTAAAAAAAAATTAGCAAAAGAATTTTCTATTTCGTTTAATGCACTTTAATAGTTTATATATTTTACTGACATACCAGCTAATAAACCAATTAATGTAGTGATTATTGAA
>Ga0315908_10000134_pt1 | contig 59867 bp, 48 predicted proteins | sample LakEriMetagenome_12_FD_203520 | JGI IMG/M metagenome (GOLD analysis project Ga0315908, IMG submission 203520) | Freshwater fungal communities from buoy surface, Lake Erie, Ohio, United States - Buoy 4 MA124 | ecosystem: Environmental > Aquatic > Freshwater > Lake > Lake biofilm | place: USA...
GCACGTGGGAAGGTATGCGACCCGGAGTCCCCCGGCTTCCGCCGGGGGCTTTTTGTGGGAGCGGCGTGCTGAATCAAGAAGCCCCGGGTGGAAACCCGGGGACTCCGGGCATGAAAACTACCCCGCCTGCCATGCCGGATGACGGCACACGGTTTCCGGGTTCGAACCGTCTGCGCGTTCACGCGGTCAGGTCCAGCCCGGCCCAGGTGGTTGGGTCGCTGTCCCACGGGTATTCCGGCGGCGCGAAGCACGGGATGCGGCCGAGCCGGCGATCGACGACCGCGGCGAAGAAGCCGAGGCGGGGAATCTCCACCGGATCCCAGCCGGGCAGGGCGGCGGCGCCGATGCGGGCGTCGATCCGCCAGCCGTCGGCCTCGAGCCGCGACTCCAGCGTGATCGAACCTTCGGGAAGTGCCGCCGGGACCTCGCTTGTCCGCGGGATCGCGGCGGCCAACGCGATCGGCTGGTCGGCCCGCAGGCCGCCGCCGCTGGGCAACAGGGCGAGCCGCCGACAGAAGCGGCCGGCGCGGTGGCTGTCGCCGGTCGGCCGGGTGGCGATCCAGAGGTGGAGACCATCGCTGTCCTCCGCCCGCGTCGGGTGGCACCACCGGCTTGCACCCACACCGCGCACGGCGGCCCGCACGGCCAGACCGGTCTCGTTCCAGCCCAGTGCCAGTTTCAGCACGTCGGGCACCCCGACCACCGCGGCCAGGGATGGCAGCCGGCAGATTTCGTCGAAGTTGACGGCCGCCGGCGGCCAGAGTTTTTCCCGGCGCCGGCAGGGAAACCGGAAGCGAAACAGGGCGGCAGGGTTGACCAGAGGGCTCATGGCAAGGCGTGCCTGAATTGCAATCTATAGTAGTGGTACTGGAGGCATGGTACCGGACCGCCGGCCCCGGAGACGATTTCCCGATGCGCGTGCTCGAAGTGGCCAGCGAGGCCACCCCCTTCGCCAAGACCGGTGGCCTGGCCGACGTGGCCGGCGCCCTGCCGGCAGCACTCGGTCGCCTGGGCTGCGATGTCACGCTCGTGATTCCCGCCTACCGGGAAGCGTTCGCCAAGGGCCTCTCCCTTGAGCCGACGGGCATCGAGTTCGAGGTGCCGATCGGCACGCGGCGGTCGGCGGCGCGGATCCTGCGCTGCCGGCGGCCCGAGTCGCCTGCCACGGTGCTGCTGGTGGCCAACGACGACTACTACGACCGCCCCAGCCTGTACGGAGGCGCGGAAGACTTTCCCGACAACGCCGAGCGCTACATCTTCTTCTCGCGGGCCGCGATCGAGCTCGCCTGCCGCCTGGAAAAGCCGTTCGACATCCTGCACTGCCACGACTGGCAGACGGGCCTCGTGCCGGCGTATCAGAAGCTGCTCTTCGCCGACACGCCGGCGGTGGCGAACGCCCGCACCGTGATGACGATCCACAACATGGCCTATCAGGGATTGTTCTGGCACTGGGACATGCTCCTCACCGGCCTCCACTGGCGGCACTTCAACTGGCAGCAGATGGAGTTCTACAACCAGCTCAATCTCCTCAAGACGGGCATCGTGTTCGCCGACGCCGTGAGCACGGTGAGCCCGACCTACGCGCGGGAGATCCAGCAGGGCCCCGGAGGCTGCGGCCTGGAGGGCCTGCTCGCCTCGCGGGCCGACGTGCTCACCGGCATCGTCAACGGCATCGACACGCAGGCCTGGGACCCGGGCAGCGATCCGCACATCCCCCGGCCGTACGGCGAGTCGGATTTCGAGCAGGGCAAGTACGCCGCCCGTGTGGCACTCGCCGCGCGGCTCGGCCATGCGGCGCCCGATTCCCGGCCGCTGGTCGCCTTCGTCGGCCGGCTGGTGAACCAGAAGGGCGTGGAACTCGTGATCGAACTGCTCGGCCGCATGGCAGGCGGCGGCCGGGCGCACTTCGTGATCCTCGGCACCGGCAGCCCCCCCTACGAGGACGCCCTGCGGCGGGTGGCGGCGGCGTTTCCCGGGACGATCGACCTCGTGCTCGGCTTCGACGAGGGCCTCGCCCATCTCGTGCAGGCGGCGGCCGACGTCACGCTCGTGCCCAGCCTCTTCGAGCCCTGCGGCCTGACGCAGCTCTACGCCCTGCGGTACGGCTCGATCCCGCTGGTGCGGGCCACCGGTGGCCTCGTGGACACCGTCGTCGACACCGACCCCGACACGCTCCGCGACGGCACGGCCAGCGGGTTCGTGTTTCAGGGGTTCGACGCGTTGGCGCTGGAGCACGCGCTGGTGCGGGCGCTCGACGCCCATGCCGATCGCGAGCTGTGGCGCGGCCTGGTGCGGCGCGGCATGCGGCAGGATTGGTCGTGGGACTCGAGTGCCCGCGAGTACCTGAGGCTCTTCGAGCGGACGTGTGCAGTCCCGCCGGCCCGCGTGGACTGACCGCCGACGACGGGCGGTCGCCCGCACAAAAATCCCCGGGTGGCAACCCGGGGACTCCGCGTGGCGCACCTTCCCAGACCCCATGCGATGCGGGGCCGAACCGGGTAGCTCGGGACTCATGCTGGATGGTCTACGGGTGGGTCTTCACGCCCGGTGTCCCCGGGTTTCCACCCGGGGCTTCTTGCCGCACCGTTCCCCAAAAGCCCCCGGCGGAAGCCGGGGGACTCCGCGTGGCGCACCTTCCCGGGCCCCATGTGATACGGGACCGAACCGGGGAATCGCCTGGAGCCAGTAACCCATGAGACGCGGGGAGTGTTTTGCCGATGCTCACGGGCTTGAACTGCCGATAGAACCGGCATGATCGTTCTTCCCCGCCGTTTCCGTGCGTCGCTCGCCTGTGTTGCCGCCTTGTGCGGAGCCGTTGCCGGTGCGGCGGAGCCGTGCCGACACTGCCGGGGCACCGCCGGTGGGATGCCGACGCCGTATGGTGACACCGGCTGCGGGCCGCGGTATTGCGGCGAGAAGCACGAGCCGAGCCGCCCGGACCCGTGCGACTGTTGCAACCGCTGGCGCGGCTGCAACGGCGCCCGCGAGATGCCCGAAATGCTCGCGCCGTGGCAACTGCCACCGGGCCGCGGGTTCAAGAGCGGCGCCGAGGTCGGCTACCGTCCCGGTCCCTGCACGGCCTGCGGGCCGTCATGGAGCGGTCGCTGACCCCTCGGCGACGAGCGCGGCCGCGTAGGTGATCTCGTCGCCGCGGGAGATGCAGGCGCTGCGCAGCGTTTCCCAAGCGGCCGCGGCCGCGGCAAGTTCGACGAGCGACGGCAGCAGGCCCGCCGCCTGCATGGTGCTCGCCATGCCCTGATCGCTCGGGCGATCGACCGCCGCCTGGAACGCCTCGGCCGGGCGGCCCAGCCGCCAGAGGAGGAGGACGAGCACGTCGGCCGGGAGCGTGCCGGCTTCGGGGTCGGCCATGGCTGCGGCACGGCGAAAGAAGGCGAGCGCCGCGTCCACGTCATGGCCGAGCAGCGCCCCGAAGAAGTGTCGTGACGCCTGGGCCACCTGCTCGAAGGGGGGCTCGCCGGGATAGACCGCGTCCGCCGGCAGCCGGCAGCCGTACACGGCGAGCTCCCAGGCCCGCTCGAGCGTCGGGGGGTCGTCGCAGACCCGCGCGATCCGCAGCACCGACTGGAGGTGTGAGACGTCGAGGTGGATTCTCGGGTCGTCGGTCAGGCCGCCGGCAGCGGCGAGCAGGGCTACGATCGAGTCGGGCTCCGCGGGCACGTCGGCACGGCCGCGGCCGCGCAGGTCGGCCGCGACGGCGCCGAGCAGTTCCCGGTGCAGATGGGCGACGAGCACCCGGGCGGCGGGCCGCTGTCGCGTCGCCGGCAGCCGCGCGACGGCCTGCTCGTAGGCCGTGATCGCATTGCAGGTGCCGTGTGTTCGCAGCACGATGCTGATGCCGAGCGCGGGATCGACTCCCTCCCAAAGTGCGAGGCCTACGATCTCCTGCAGTCGCCGCGCCGATTCCTCGTCGGCGGCATCGGCCGCGAGCAGCGGCGGCACGAGCTTTTCCAGGCGGACCGCAAGCTCCGCCGGATCGGCGGCGGCCCGCAGGTACATCCACGCCGCCGCGATCTGGCCATCCTCCAGGAGCGGCCAGCCGACCTCCCGGCAGGCGTCGAGTGACCGCTCGTCGAGGCGGTTGCGAACGTCGGCCGGCACGGCACCCAGGTCACCCGCGACCGGCAGGCCCAGCGCCAGCCGCGCTTGCATGAGCCGCACGTCGAACACCGCATGCCAGCGGCTCCGCGCCGCGAGCGAGGCGGCCAACGCCTCGAGCATCGCCTCGGGGCCCGCTGCGGCACAAACCGCGTCGAGACGCTGGAACGCCGCGGCATCGTGAGTCATCGGCGCTGCTCCATCTGTCGCACCGCCTCGTAGGCCAGCACCGCCGCCGTGACGGAGAGGTTGAGGCTGTCGGCGACGCCGTGCATCGGCAGGCGAACCGTGTCGAGCGCGATCGACCCGGCGGTCGCCGCCTGCTGCCATGCGGGGGTGATCCCATGGGCCTCGCTGCCGAGCAGGACCGCCGTGTTCCCGGCGAGGGCCGCTTCGTGCCAGAGGATGTGCCCGGTGGGAGTCGCGGCCACGACCCGCCGGCCATGGCTCGCGCACCACCGGATCGCCTCCGCGGTCGTACCGACGGCCAGCGGGACCGCGAACACCGTGCCGAGGCTGGCGCGGATGACCGCGGGATTCGCCGGATCGGTACGGCCGTCGCACACGACGACACCGGCCAGGCCGGCGGCGTCGGCCGTGCGGAGAATCGCGCCCAAGTTGCCGGGCTTCTCGACTCCCTCGATGACCAGCACGGGCCGATTGGCGGCGAAGGTCATGGCGTCGAGCGCGGCGGCCCGCCAGCGGACGACGGCCACCACGCCCTCATTGCGGCTGCCGAAGGCGAGCCGCTCGAACGGCTTCTCGGCGACTATTGATAGCGGCGTGCCCCGGCCGGTGAGGCCGCCGAGCCATTCGGCAAACGCCCCGCTGTCAGGCCGCGACCGGGTGAACACCGTGGCCGCGACGAACAGTTCCACGACCTCGGCCCCGGCCGCCACGGCCCGGGCGCACTCGCGGCGGCCGTCCACGAGCGTGAGGCCCGTGTCGCGGCGGGCGTCGGCAGCGCGCAGGGCGGCAGCGGCCCGGACCCGTGGGTTGGACGGACTCGTGATCGTCTCGAACGTGCTCATGCAGTGGGCATTCGCCGGGCGAAGTCACCGAGGTCGAGCGTGCGGCCGACGTCGTCGGTGCAGCCGAGCCGACCGCTCTCCAGCCTGCCCGCCGGCAGGCCGGCCGCCGCGCAGGCGGTCGCAAGTGTCTCGCGCAGGCGGCGATGATGCCAGGCGGGCGAGTGGCACGTGAGCAGAAAGGGCCCGGGGGGCGGTCCGCCGGCGCCGGCCATGAGTGCCGTCACGTCGTGCACGAGGGCCGGGAGATCGCGGTCGATCGCGAAGGCCTCGCCGCGGGGACCGTGGCCCCAGGAGGGTGGGTCGAGAACGGCTCCGGAGAACCGCGCGCCGCGGCGGGCCTGCCGGGCGACGAACGTGGCGGCGTCCGCGCAGACCCACCGGACCGGCAGGTCGGCCAATCCCGAGGCCGCGGCATTCCGTCGCGCCAGGGCGATCGCCTGCTTCGACGCATCGACGTGCACGACCTCCGCGCCGGCGGCAGCCAACGCCAGCGACGCCGCGCCGGAATGGGCGAAGAGCGAGAGCATCACCGCGCCGCGGGGCGTGACGCGGGCCAGCCATGCCCACTGCTCGACCTGCTCGAGGAAGATCCCAATCTGGCCGGACGGCGCCGGCCGGACCTCCAGCGCGAGTGTCGCGGGGCCGACGGGCACATGCACGAACCACGGATCGGGCAGGGGGGCGGTGAACTCCCACGCTCCCCGGCCCCGGTCGCCGCGGGGGCTGCGGAAGATGGCCGCCGCTTCGGCCCAGGCTGCGGGCCGCCGCCGGGGCTTCTCCGCCTGGGGCAGGGGCCGGTCCACGAGGATGCCCGCGAGCCGCTCGAGGCGGCGGCCAAGGCCCGAGGCATCGACGCCGAAATCGACGAGGGCGGGGTCACGCAACTTTTCACTGGTCGGGCCGTTCATACCGGTAGCAGGATACCCCCGCGGCACGCCCGGGGGACCTCTTCCTTTCGTCCGTCCCCTTCTCGAGGAGCCTTGCCATGCGGCGGCTGTTGTTCCCGGTTTCCTTCGTGGCCGTTTCCGCGGCCCTTGTGCTGGCCCTCGGCGGGTCGCCGGCCGTCCGTGCCGAGGTCGCCACCGGCCCGTTCGACAGGCTGGTCGCCGCATGGATGGGGGTGGTCGGCGTGATCGGAGCCGACGATGCGACGGAAGACGAGGCCGTGCGGACCGAGTCCTTCGACGACGACGGGGCAGACAATCCGCTCGCGATCGATGACGAAGGCGACGCGGTGGGCTCTCCGCGGCGCGAACGCGGCGGTGGCGACTGGGCAGAAGGCGGTCGACATCATCATCGCGACGGCCACCCCAAGGGCGGCCGGCACATGGGCGGCCCTCCTAGGCACGGTCCACACCATCCGGGCATGGGCCCCGGCCACATGGGCCCGCCAGGCGGGCCCGACGGACATCACCACGCGATGCGGGCCTTCCGGGAGATCATCCGTCGTCTCGGTCGGATCGAGGAGAAACTTGGCATCGAGGCCGAGCCGCCGTCGGGCCGCGAAGGGGATCGGCCGCGGGGGCCGCGCGAGGTTCCCGAAGATGTCCGCCGCCAGATGGATGCCCGCATGCAGGAAGGCCGCCGGCGGATGGCGGAGGCGAAGGATCGGATGGAGCAGGCGCGACAGAGGTTTCAAGCCATGGAGGAGCGGGTCAAGCAGCTCGAGGCGGAGGTCGAGCGGCTCAAGGGGGACCGGGCAGCCGTCAGGCCATGATGCCCTTCACCACCTTGCCGGCGACGCCCGTGAGCCGGACGTCAAGACCTTGAAACTTGGTCGTCAGGCGGTGGTGGTCGATGCCCATCAGCGCGAGCATCGTGGCATGCAGGTCGTGCACGTCCACGATCTTGTCCACGGCCCGATAGCCGAGCTCGTCGGTCTCGCCCCAGGTGGTGCCGGGCCTGATGCCCCCGCCGGCCAGGAACACGCTGAACGCCAGGATGTGGTGGTCGCGGCCGGTGCCCTGCCCCATCGGCGTGCGGCCAAACTCGCCCCCCCAGAGCACGAGCGTGTCATCGAGCAGGCCGCGGCGGGCGAGATCCTCGATGAGCGCGGCCGAAGGCTTGTCGACCGCTTCCGCCCCGTCCTTCATTCCGGGCTCGATGCTGGTGTGATGATCCCACGCGCGGTGATAGAGCTGGATCATCCGCACGCCCCGTTCGGCGAGCCGGCGGGCGAGGAGGCAGTTGGAGGCGAAGGAGCCGTCGCCCGGCTGCTTCACGCCGTAGAGGTCGAGCGTCTCCTGCGTCTCGCCGCTGAAGTCGGTGAGCTCCGGCACGCTGGCCTGCATCCGGAAGGCCATCTCATACTGCGCGATCCGCGTGGCGATCTCGGGATCGTTTTGCCGCTCGGCGAGATATCCGTTGAGCCTGCCGATCTCTTCCACCACTTGCCGCTGGGTGCTCTGGCAAACGCCGGCCGGGTTGCCGATGTAGTGGACGGCTTCCCCCTTCGACTGAAACATGATGCCCTGGAAGCGGCTCGGCAGCACGCCGCTCGACCACTGCCGGGCCGAGATCGGTTGCTGGCCATAATTTCCCGCCGACGTGAGCACGATGAAGCCCGGCAACTCCTGCGTGGCCGACCCGAGGCCGTAGAGCAGCCACGACCCCATGCTCGGCCGGCCCTTGATGATGGAGCCTGTGTTCATGAAGGCATGGGCCGTGTCGTGGTTGATTTGCTCGGTCTGCATCGAGCGGATCACGCACAGGCGGTCGGCCTGCGTGGCGATGTGCGGGAAGAGGTCGCTGACCTCGATCCCCGACTCGCCATGGGGCTTGAAGTTGACGAATGGTCCACGGGCCTTGAGCACCGTGTTTTGGAGCTGGGCGAGCTGCTGCCCCTTCGTGAATGACTCGGGAAAATCCTGGCCGTCGAGCGCCTTGAGCGTCGGCTTCCAGTCGAACGTCTCGAACTGCGACGGCCCCCCCGCCATGCAGAGGAAGATCACCCGCTTCGCCTTGACTGGAAAGTGCGGCTGCTTGACCGCGCCCTGCCAGTCGTCGGGCTTCGGCAGACCGGCTGCCTGCGGGGCGGCCGCCGCCGCGTCATCGGCGAGGAGCGCCAGCGCCATGCCGCCGAGCCCGTAGGCGCTTTGCCGGAGAAAGCTGCGGCGGGCAATCATGGTCGGGTCGAGCGGGGTCATCGCAACGGCCTCTCCTGTGGGGCTCGGTCTCGGGGGCGGCAACAGTCGGTCGGGGGAACGATTCCTGCGGAGTGTCACCAAGGCCGTGGCTTGCCCCGCTTCTCGAGCCGGGTCCGAACCCCGCGCCATCCTCCGTCGATTGTCACAGCCGGGCCACCGGCTCAATATCGGGTGATCACTTCTTGGGTGTTCAAGAGCACGCGGGCGAGCTGGGCCCAGGCGGCGTGCTCGATCGGATCGAGGGTTGCCTGCAGGGCCAAGCCGACGGCGAGCGACTGTTGGGCGTCGGTCGGCGCGGCCTTGAAGGCGGATCGCTGCGCCGCGAGGAATGTGGTGAGCGAGGCCAGTTCATTGTCCCGCGGCTCACGGTTCAGGGCCAGCCGGTAGGCACGCCGGATGCGGGTTGCGTCGTCATGGCTGGCGGCATCCTGGAGCAGCCGCTGGGCGAAGACCCGCGACGCCTCGACGAACTCCGGGTCGTTCAGGAGCGTGAGCGCCTGCTGGGGCGTGTTGCTCGGCGACCGGGCGGCGGCGCACTCGTCGCGGGCGGGGGCGTCGAAATTCGCCAGCATCGGATGCAGGAACGTCCGTTGCCAGTGCACGTAGAGGCCGCGGCGCCACTGGCGGGCATCGGTGTCGGCGACGTAGTCGCGGTCGGGGAACTGCAGCGCTGCGTAATAGCCGGCCGGCTGATACGGCTTCACGCTCGGCCCCCCGATCATGTCGAGCTGGAGCAGCCCGGCGATCGCGAGGGCATTGTCGCGGACGAACTCCGCTTCGAGTCGACGCGGGTTCTGTGAGGCGAGCAGTCGGTTGGCGGGATCCACCGCGAGCGCCGCAGGCTGCAGGGAACTCGACTGTCGGTACGTGCGGCTGGTGACGATCAACCGGACCATGTGCTTGATGTCCCAGCCCGATTCGCGGAACTCGCAGGCCAGCCAGTCGAGCAGTTCCGGATGCGTGGGCAGTTCGCCCTGCGAGCCGAGGTCGTCCACGACGGCGCTCAGGCCGGCGCCGAAGAACATCGCCCAGAGGCGGTTCATCACCGTTCGCGGCGTGATCGGGTTGGCGTCGGACATGAGCCAATTGGCCAGATCGAGCCGGGAGAGCCGCCGGTCTTCGCGGCTCTCGATCCGGGCGGGCAGAAAGGACGGCGTCGCGGGCTGCACCACCGGCCCGGTCTCGTCCTGCCAGTTGCCCCGCGGCAGGATGCGAACGGGAAGCGGCTTCTCCGCCGCCTTCGTGACCATGGTCCATGTCCGGCCGCCAAACAGGCCGCGAGATCGGGCTGCCAGATCATGGGCTCGGGCGGCAGCCACGGCATCGTGCGCCGTGGAAAGCAGGAACACCGTCGTCGCGCGGGTGGCCTGGGCGGGAGACCGTGCGTCACGGGGCGTGGCCAGCGCGGCGCGATCGTCGGCCGCCGCCACGCCGAACGGCTGCACACTTCCCAGCGGCGAGAAGGCGAGCGCGACGGGGAGCGTCCCCGCGCCGGTCACCGTGACGACGATTCGGTCGCCGGCGGCGAGCGAGATCGGCTTTTTGATGAGCCACACCGCCGTGACAACGTCGTCCGCACCAGCCGTGGCGAGCAGGCGCCACTCCCTCTGGATGCCTGGCACTTCCGCGCCGCCGCGATGGATCGGCTGCTTGGCCGTCGCCTCGCCGTCGCCCAGGGGAAGCTGGCGGGCCTTTCCCGCCGAATCGATCACCTGAACCGTGAGCGAGATGGAGCCGCCGAGCTGCTTGATGGACTTGTCCGGCTGGATGGCCGCCACATCGACGGCCAGCCTCAGGGCGGTCAACCCGGGCAGGCTGGCGGCGTCGAACACCATCTCCACCGCCTCACCCTTCTCGAGTGGCTTTTCGGCCGCCACCACGTTCGGCGGCGAGATCACCGGCTTGCGGTCGGGTACTTCCGTGCCGTCTTTCGTGATCCTGGCCGCGATGACCGCAGGCGCCAGCCAGCCGTCGGCGTGCGACGCGAGGAACGGCGCGACCCGCTGCTCCCAGGCGGCCTGGGCCTGCTGTGCCGCAAAATCGGCTGCGAGCCGCTTCGCGGCGTCGGCCAGATGCCGGTCAAGTTCCGCCTGCGTCCGCGCCAACTCCCGCTTCATCCACGGCGATTCCACCTCGATCTCCGGCGGAAACGGCGAGTCGTTGTTGATGCCCACGAGCTCGGGCTCGGGCGTATAGCCATAGTGGGCATACACGCCCCACTGTTTCACGTCGGCGAAGAAGGCCTGCAGTTCGTAGAAGTCGCGGGCCGTGATCGGATCGAACTTGTGGTCGTGGCATTCGGCGCAGCCGAACGTGCTGCCGAACCACGCCGCCGCGACCGATCGCACCCGCTCCGCGCCGTACTTCGCCAGGTACTCCTTCGGCTGCGCGCCTCCTTCGCGGGTCATCATGTTGAGCCGGTTGTAGCCGGTGGCGACGAGCTGCTCGGTCGTCGGATTGGGCAGCAGGTCGCCGGCGAGCTGCTCGCGGGTGAACTGGTCGAAGCCTTTGTTGGCGTTGAATGCGCTGATCACGTAGTCGCGATAGGGAAAAATCCGTTGGTTCTGGTCGCCGTGAAAGCCGACGGTGTCGGCATAGCGGGCGATGTCGAGCCACCACACGGCCATCCGCTCCCCGAAATGCGGTGCGGCGAGCAGGGCATCGACGAGGGCAGCGCCCGCGGGCCGCGGCGTGGCCGCCGGCAGCGCCGCCTCTGGCGGCAGACCGGTGAGATCGAGGGCCAGCCGCCGCTCGAGCATCTGCGGCGGCGCCTCCGGTGACGGCTTCAGCCCCTTGGTCGCAAGCTTCGCCTCGATGAAGGCGTCGATCGGGTTCGTGCCGGCGTTCGCGGCGGGCACGGCGGGGCGAGTGAGCGGCGCGTAGGCCCAGTGGGGCTCGTAGACGGCCCCCTCGGCCACCCAGCGGCGGAATAATTCCTTCTGTGCGGCCGAGAGGGGCTTGTGGGCCGACTCGGGGGGCATGGGATCTTCGTCTGCGAAGATCCGCTTGATGATCTCGCTCGCATCGGGGTCGCCCGGCACGATCGGCACCGTGCCGCTCCCTGTCTTCTTCAAGGCGGCGGCCCGAACGTCGAGCCGCATGCCCGCCTCGCGGGTCTGGGCGTCGTTTCCGTGGCAGTGGAAGCAGACGTCCGACAAGATCGGCCGGATGTCGCGATTGAACGACACGGGCTCGACGCCGCGACACGGCGCGGCCATGAGCGGCAGGCCCACGGCAAGAGCAAACCAGGCAGGGGGGCGGAAACGCATGGGCGGGGTCTCGAGAGTCGATGCGTTTTCGATGCTTACCAGTTTACCTTTCGCCACCATACGCTGCCACCGCAGCTCGGGTGGTCGTCGGGAGCCGAGGGCCGCGGCGGTTTCGGCAGTCTGTTCTTTCACATCCTGTCGCAGTTGGAGGAGGAGCCGCTGTATCGGGGCACCCTGGTGGCTCCGTTCGGGCAGCCGAGCCGGACCGTCATGTCGATCACGGGGTCGCGCCCTCCACCGAATATCCCCACACGCACGATTCGCGGTTTCACTCCGGGCGCGTCACCGCGGCCATCGGTGCGCAGGCCATCGCCGTCTATCGCTGCCCGACCGACGGCTCGGCCGGTGACGTGCGGCCGGCCTTGGGCTGGGCCGGAAGCAGCTACGCCGGCAACGTCCAGGTGTTCGGCAAGGACGCCTCCGTGCAAGTCGGGGGATTCATCGCGAGTTCCCATTCCGTGAACCTGAAGTTGGAGGGCAACACGCGGCTGAAGGACGTCATCGACGGGGTGTCGCGAACGATCGTGCTGGCGGAGAAGTTCGGGAACTGCGACGCGCGGCAGGGCGTCTCGGCCGGGTCCGGCGGCCGGGGCGGCACGATGTGGGCACGCTGGGATTGGGCCGATCAGTGGCAGCCGACGTTTGCGGCCGCGTCCAATGCGGTGGCCGCGGCCGGTTGCCGCCGCCATAGATCCCGGCATGCAGTGGGCCGGCGTTGACGCCGCGGGCCGGCGACCAGTCCGACGTCGACTGCGCGGCACCGTGATGGATCAGCGAGCGGCGGCGGCTCACGGTCAACACGGCGGCCCGCTGTTTTTGCACGTCCTCACCGGGATCGGCTACAACCGTTCAGGGTGCCCTGATGCCGGTGAGCGTGCCTGCATGTTCGAGCAAGTCGTTCCCCACGCGCCGGCCGCCGCCGCGGCCATCGACATCCGGCGGGTGGACAAGGTGTATCGCGGGCAGGTGCAGGCCCTGAATGGGGTCGCCGTTCAGGTGCGGCGGGGTGAGATCTTCGGCCTCCTCGGCCCCAACGGCGCGGGCAAGAGCACGCTCGTCAAGATCCTGACCAGCATCGTCGCCCCCACGCGGGTCGAGGGTCACTTGCTGGGGATGCCGATCGGCCACAAACCGACGCTGGCCCGCGTCGGCTATCTTCCCGAGCACCACCGGTTGCCCGAATACCTCACCGGGGCCCAGGTGCTCGACCACTACGCCGCGCTCTCCGGGATGCCGCGGGCCGCGCGGCACCGGCGCCGGGCCGAACTGCTCGACCTCGTGGGAATGCAGGAGTGGGCCGGGAAGCGGGTGCGGCAGTACAGCAAGGGCATGCGGCAGCGGATCGGCGTCGCGCAGGCACTGATGCACGACCCCGACCTCGTGATCCTCGACGAGCCGACCGACGGGGTCGATCCGGTCGGGCGGCGCGGCATTCGCTGGCTCGTGCAGCAGCTCAAGGAACGGGGCAAGACGGTGCTCATCAATTCCCATCTGCTCGGCGAACTGGAGATGGTCTGCGACCGGGTGGCGATCCTCGTGCGGGGACGGGTCGTGCGGCAGGGCATGGTTGCCGAGCTGACTCGCGACTCGTGCCGCTATGAGGTCACCGTGCGGGGAGAGGGCCCGGCTTGGGTGCCGGCCGACCGGCTGCTGGCCGCGGGCGGGGAGGCCTGCCGGTTCACGGTGCCGGGCGCCGATCCCGAAGATTTGCAGCCGATCATCGACCGGCTGCGACGCGAGGCGCGGACGATCATCGCGATCGCGCCGCTTCGTGAGTCGCTCGAGGATCTGTTCATGCGGACGGTTGGTGGCGAAGGAGAGGTGCCGGCCGGCGGCGGGGGGAGTGGCCGATGAACGTCGCCGTCAGTGCCGGACAAGTCGCCGCGCTGGCGGTCGACGCCTATCGTGAGTTGAACAGCAAGAAGCTGTTCTGGGTGACGCTTGCGCTTTCGCTCGGCGTGGTGCTCGCCTGCGCCGCCTTGGGCATCAATGACCGGGGCATCACGCTCCTCGGCTGGCAGTTCGACACGGCACCGCTGACGGCGGACCTCGTGCCGCCGGCGAAGTTCTATCTTTTCCTGTTCGCCACCCTCGCCGTGCCGATCTGGCTGACCTGGCTGGCGACCATTCTCGCCCTGGTCTCGACCGCCAGCATCGTGCCCGACTTCCTGGCCAGCGGCGCCATCGAACTGACCCTCGCCCGGCCGATCTCACGGCTGCGGCTGTTCACGGTGAAATGCGGCTGCGGGCTGTTGTTCGTCGCGATTCAGGTGGCGGTGTTTGCCGTCGCCTGCTTCCTGGTCGTCGGCCTGCGGGGCGGCAGCTGGGATCCACGAATCTTCCTCGCGGTGCCGATCGTGGTGCTGTTCTTCAGCTACCTGTTTTCGTTCTGTGTGCTGTTCGGGGTCCTTACCCGATCCACGATCGCGGCGCTGCTGCTGACGCTCCTCGTCTGGCTGCTGTTGTGGAGCCTCAACACGACAGCCTCGATGGTCGTGTTGATGCGGGAGACGGCGGCCGTGAAGGCCGAGCGGGCGGGGGGCGCGGCGGTCGAGTCGGCGGCCCGCTGGCGGCGGGCGGCGGCCGTCTTCGGTGCGATCAAGGCGGTGCTGCCCAAGACCGACGAGACGATCGCGCTGCTTGACCGCTGGCTGCTCACGGCCGCGGACAAGCGGCCGTTCGGGGTCGGCCTGGAACCTGCCACCGACGATGCCGCGCTGCCGTTCGGCGTGCCCGACCGGGAGGCGTCGGCCAGGTTCGAGCGGGCGATGAGTGGCCGGCCGGCCGGCTGGGTGATCGGCAGTTCGTGCCTGAGCGCGGCGGTGATCTACGGTCTTGCGGCCTGGCTCTTCTGCCGCCGTGACTTCTGACTTCGACTTTTGCAGTTTTTGAGTGCCCGGCAGACGCTACCCGCCTCGGAGGTCGGGGGTGCCCACGCCCCGTCGCCGGACGTTCGCTGCGGGCATCCTGCCCTTCGCTCACTCGGATGCAGCCCGCGCTGCGCAATCCTTGCTTCGCTTGTCTGCATACGCCGGCTCCCGGGGCGTGGGCACCCCCTCCCGTGATGACCCTGATTCAGCCAAGAAGCATGCACGCGATGGCCTGAGTTCGTCGTCGTCAGGCCGCCATGGCGACCGCGTGTTCCAGGAGCCGGGCCAGCTTTCGGGAACCCCGACCGCTCGGGGCCATCGCCAAAACGTGCTGTCGCACGCTTGCCCGTCGCAGCGTACGGAGCATGTCACTGAACGACGGATCGGCCTTGCCGGGATACCAGCGGTGAGTCGGCGCCTGCCAGAGCCGATGCCCCTCCTTGGCGAACCAGAGAACGACGAGCGTGTGGAGAAGCATGGCCAGCGGGGCAGTCCGTTCGACTGCCTTCCGGCTCCAGTCCTGCGGCTCCTCGAAGCCGAGGCACTGCTGGCTGTCACGGAAGGTAACTTCCACGCTTCATCGCACTTGTCAGATCGCCATTGCTGGGGAGTTTCGGGAGCACGTTCTGTCCGCCGCAGGCGCTGTTGGCCACAGCGAGAATCTGCAAGACCGCGCAGCGGCGACTTTTGCCGCCCCCGAAGCCGGTGCTTCACCAAAGTCGGATGCGCTCTAGCCGCACTGCGGCGGTCACGGCACGGAGGCGATCCAGCCCTCGAGCGGGTCGAGGTCCACCGGCAGGCCGAGCCGAGGCGCGAGCAGCGCGTGGCCCGCCTGTAGGCCGCAGATCACGGCGTCGAGCAGGTCACCGGCGCCGTCGGCCATGATGCGCCGCCGCCATAGGGGCGGAATCTCAGCCGTGACGCCGAGGCCCGCTCCACCCGTCTCGAGCGCCCGGAGAATCGCCCGGCGGCGGTCGCGCCGGTCGGCGGTCTGCTTGGCCGTCGTGTCGCTCTTGTATGAGAGCCGTGTCACCTGGCGGGCGGTGAATCCCGGGTAGGCTTCGAGCGCGATCCGCTCCCTGCCTCCGAGCCGGCTGCGGCTGCGGAGGTGGCGCGGGTGATCGTGGGCCGGGAACGAGAGGCCCGCGGCGAGCATCCGCCCGATGCCCGCGTGCATCATCCAGGCCACGGGCGGATTGGCCCAACGCATCGCCGGGCTCGAGCCCGCCGGCCTGTCGGTCGCCCGCCAGGCGAACTTGTCGCCCGCGGGCCGCCCGTCGCACCAGCGCTTGAACACGCGGCGCAGCCGCTCGCGGGGCTGGCGGCAGTAGAACTCCACGAGCGCTGGCCAGTCGGTCGGCCAGCCCTCGTGCGCGATGAGGCTTCGGGGCTGCGAGAAGGGCAGGTCGAACCCACCGATCCACGGGCCCGGCTCGTGCAGCAGCGCGGAGAACGCGTCGAGGCTCTCGAGCCCGCGAATCGCCTCGAGCACGTAACGGCTGCCGCTGCGGCGGCTGACGAGCCGGCCCACGGCCACCGTGATCGGCTTCCGGGCGGTGGGCGCCGAGGTGAAGTCCACGCCCAACACCAGCGGGTCGGAGCGGCTCATCGCCGCTTCTTGGCCGGCTGCTTCGCGGCTTTCCGGGCCGGCTTTTTCGCCCGCGGCTCACCGTCGTCGGCAGGCTCGGCCGCGTCGCCCTCGACCGTCGCGATTTTCGACTTCCTGCCCGTCGCCTTCTTTTCCTGTTTCGGAAGGGCTGCGTCCGCATCCGTCTGCCCCGGGATGACCTGCGGCACGATGATGCAGTTGTCGCCGAGCTCGAGTTCCTCCTCGTCCTGGATGGGGCGGCCACGGTCGTCGAGCTTCACGTCGGCCTCGGCCGTCCGCTTCTTGGCGACGGCGAGCAGCTGCTCGTAGAGCTTCGCCCGGTCGCTGCCGTTGATCTGCGACACGGCGGTGGCGACCTCGCCGAGATACCGGAGGAAGATGCTCCGCCGCTGCCCTTCCTGGGCCACCCGCAGCCGGCGCCGCAGGTACATGCCGAGCTTGCGGCCCACGGCCTGCAGGGCCAGACGGATCTCCTTTTGGATCTCCGGGTACGAGGCGATCGCCTCCTTCGACTCACTCGTGAACGGCACCCACACGCTGGCGACGTGCACCATCGCCGTGACCGGCCCGCTCGGCAGGCCGCCCCGCGACTGCGAGAGCCCGTAGGACCGCCAGTTGGTCGAGGTGATCGTCTGTGTGACCGCGCAGGCGGCGGGCTGGAACTGGAGCGGCACGCGATTGGCGTACCGCAGCACCGTCATGCTCTGCCCCTCGTCGACGCTCACGTCCTGCATCGCGGCATAGAGGGCGTCAAGCTGCGGCTTCTTCAGCTTCGCGGGGCTCTGCCGCGGCGCGAGCTGAGCCTCGGCGAGAATCTTGTCGGCCGCCTCGCCCCCCATGCCCGTGAAGGTGGTGGTGAGAAACTGCCGCAGGCTGCGGGCATCGCTCTCGGAGGCGATCTCCCCAAGCGCCTCGCGGGTGATCTTCTGGGCCGCCACGCCGCCGCCGTAAGCCAGCGCCGCCTCGATCACGAAGGGATTGCCCCGGTAGACCGATGGGGGCCGGGTCGCGGCCGTGAAAAACTCGCCCGGCACGACCTGGCGCAGGCCGGCCAGCAGCCGCTGCTCGCCGATCGGCACGATGCAGTCGGTGGCCGGCGGCGGGATCTTGGTGTCTTGGATGGCCTTGAAGAGGGCGTCGGCCTCGCCGCGGCCGAGCTTGCCCGTCGTCACGCGGGTCGAGAGCTTGGCGGTGTCGCAGATCTTCTTGGCCGTGCCGTGGGAGACGCGGGAGAACGACTGCGTGAGGAACTGCGCGAGCGTGAGCTTTGGCTGCTCCTGGAGCATCGTCACCAGCCGGCCGAGTTCCACGCCGTAGGGATGCGGCTTGATCTCCTTCGGCTCCGGCGGCAGGTCGTCGCTCGACCGCTCCAGGATCCGCTCCGGGCCGTCGGGCCCCTGGAAGTGGATCCGCGCGTGCGGGTTGGCGATCGCGGTCTGCTCGAGGTATTCCTCGACGCTCCCCCGGCCGCGCTGGAACTTGGCCTCCATCTCGATCGTCACGCGGGTGCCGTGCTCGATCGGCTCGCCCTTGTCGTTCTCGGCCACCCACTCGATCGCGTGCTTCTTCATCAGCTCCGCGCCGCTCTTGCCGGCGGGGATGTCGACGCCGTCCCCCTTGCCGTTGAGGATCTCGGGCTGATTGGTCTTGGTGTCGATCCGCAGCTCGGAGTAGTGGGCCGCGTGCTTGGCGTCGATCTTGGAGATGATCTTCACCGGCTTGCCGGTGGTGAGCACGCCGTACATGCCGGCGGCCGAGATGCCGATGCCCTGCTGGCCGCGGCTCATTCGCAGGCGGTGAAACTTCGAGCCGTAGAGCAGCTTGCCGAAGATGAGCGGGATCTGCTTGCTGACGATGCCCGGGCCGTTGTCCTGCACGCTCATACGGTAACGGCTGCCGCTCTCGCCCACCTGCTCGATGCGGACCCAGATCTCGGGGAGGATGCCGGCCTCCTCGCAGGCGTCGAGCGAGTTGTCCACCGCCTCCTTGACGCTCGTGAGCAGCGCCTTGCGGGGCGAGTCGAAGCCAAGGAGGTGCCGGTTCTTGGCGAAGAACTCGCTGACGGAAATGTCGCGTTGGCCGGCGGCCAGGGTCTGGGCCGTGGCCCGCCGCTTGGCGGCCGGCTTGGCCTGGCCATTGGTGGACGGTGCCGCCGCCGCGGGGGCCGCGGGCTCGCGCTTGGGCGTCTTGACCTTCATGTGCGAAAACCACTCCCGTGCTCTGGCGCCGGCCGGGGGCTCCCCTGCCACACCGCCGGACGTTCTCTGCGGGCCTCCGGCCCTCCGCTCACTGCATGTCCGCTGCGCTTCGGCATCCATGCCTGCGCTTGCTTCCATAGCCCGGCGATATGGCAGGGGAACCCCTGGCCCTATCGTGGCAGGCAGGAAGCAATCGGCATTTTCAATGTCTCCCGAATCCAGACTGTGATCCCGGATGGCGGGCTTGGCAAGAGGGGCTGGCTTTGCGGGTTAACGCGATGCTGCGGGCAAGGGCTCCGCGCCGGGTCGAGTGACCTTTGACTGCGGTTTGGCCCCGGAAGTTGTGCCTGTCGGGCAGAGGCAGCGGTGGCCCGGGGCGGGCAGTGATGCGGTCGCAACGGGCGTGCCGAATCCACCAGCACTGCGCGGCGCACCGCGGCGCGGGTTCCCGTTCACGAGGTGAGGCGATGCGACGAGCAGGATGGCTCAAGGCCGCGGTGCTGACGGCGGTGGTGATCGGGATGGAGTGTGGCGGGGTCGCCGTAGCGATTCCGATCGACGGCGGCGTCGAGGCCCCGACGCCGGACGTGTTCTACAACTTTTACGTGCCGCCGGTGCCGGCCGGGGCGTATCCAGGTGTGGGGGCGCAGCTCTACGTGTCGCCACGGCCCGTGCCGCCGCGCGTGGGCCACACCTGGCACACTTACCCGCCCTTCATGCCGCACGAGTTTCTGTACAAGCATCGGCGCCGCTACATCCGCCCGGCGGGCGTGATGGGAATGCGGACCGACGTGCACGCCTACTGGTGGTGAGGAACGGAAATCCCATGCATCGAATCCTGGAACGGGCCGCTGCGGCATGCGCCGTCGCGATCTTCATGGGCTGGCTCGTCGTCGGCGTCGCGGCCGCCGGCGGGCATGGCCACCACGGCTGCACCCAGGCGGGATGTGGTCCGAACGGCTGTCGCCCGCAGGGATGTCCTCCGGCCGGCTGCCATCACGGCCACTGCCACCGCTGCGGTCCCTGCGGTCATGGCTGCAAGCACGGCCTGTGCCAGCATGGCCACTGCGGGAAGTGCAGCCTGTGCGGTCATCCGGTCGGCGGGCCGTGTAGCTACGGCATGAGCGGCGGCCTGCACGAGCACTGCAAATACAACGCCTGGGAGAAGCGGTACTTCCTCCGCAGCCAGGGCAAGGCTTGGCACAGCGCCTGGTATGACCCGTGGGAGGGGCGGCCGATCGCGTTGGTGGTGCCGCCGACGGCCGAGTTCCAGACGCAGTATTCCTGGGGCGTGCCCAGTTCGCGGGTGGCACCGATCTATCATCAGTTTCGGCGGCCGTATCCCGGCCCGGGCGCGGTGGGCGGCGGTGGTGCGGGCGGCTTCCTGCCGACTCCGAACCAGCCCAGCGACACGGTGCAGTTCGGCGTGAACGCCGTCCGCGGGCCCTGGGGCGGGTACTAGCTTCACGCCTGCCGGGCCATCCATGGCCCCGGCAGGCTTGGCCCGGCGTGGTCGCAGCACGGTGCGACCAGCCGGGCGTTGGCTCGCCCTCCGGGCGAGCCTCGCGTAAGCCGCCGCAGGCCCGAAGGGATGCGCCGGCGCGAATCACAGCCCCCCGGCAGGCTTGGCCCGTCGTGGTCGCAGCACGGTGCGACCAGCCGGGCGTTGGCTCGCCCTCCGGGCGAGCCTCGCCGTAAGCCGCCGCAGGCCCGCAGGGATGCGCCGGCGCGAAGCACAGCCCCCGGCAGGCTTGGCCCGTCGTGGTCGCAGCACGGTGCGACCAGTCGGGCGTTGGCTCGCCCTCCACGGCATCGAAAGTCTCCTTACCCGTAGGGCAGTAGACCTTCATATCGCCTGGATCAGGATTTCCAAGGCAGGCCAATGTCGAGCGGCATGAACTTCCCGCCGGAGCCCGACCGATGCTCGTGCCAGGTTTCACCCCGCCGGACGACGTCCCTGCCGTCCACCTGCACGAAGAACGCTCTCACGCTTTCCCGCTGCCGTCAACGAACTGGCGGGGAGTGAGAATCTTCAGGTTTACGACGGCCGCAGCGGGGAAGTGTCGCGAGTTGCCCGACACAAGGGGGCATTCGAGCGCGAGCGCACATCCCGCGAACGGTGCGTCGTCGGTATCCGGTAGGCCTCGAACGACATGGGCAGGGTGGACTACCGCGTACTCAGCCTGGGCTTGAATGCGTCTGAGCACGATCGCCACTTCGTGTCGTGGAAGGTTGAACTCCGGACGAGCCAGCACCGCCTCATATTCCGAGATGATCCTGTCATCAAGGCTTGCGCGCACCGCGCCACTTCTCAGCCACTCAACGATGTGGCCGGGCGCGCCATGTGGACTCAGAAATCCGGACACCAGGACATTCATATCTACGACCGCAACACGCGGGCGGTCACTCATGAGGGTCGCTTTCTGTCGCGACGAGCCGCGGCAATCACGCCATCGATTTGCGGGCCCGACAATGTGTCCGCACCCGTGCGACGAGCCCGCTCCCGAATTCGGCGGAGGGCAATCAGGCTGCGAGCCTCTCTGGCTGCCTTTAACACGTCCTCTGGATCGTCTTCCTCATCGACGTACATGATCACGGCCATGGGCCGGCCGTTGCTGGAGAGAATCATCTCCTCGGCGGCAGCCAGCCTTTCCCGAACTGCCCGAGGCCGTTTCAGCTCGTTGACCGCAATAGAGTCCATAACTATCTCCTTTTGAGGTCATAAAAACGATCCTTGTGCGCTCTGGCAACACGAGGATTGCGACAGAGAGCCTCGATGCCGGCCGGGCACACGTTGCTGCTGGCTGTCCCGCGAGCAATGGGCCGGCCAAAAGCACGTCACAATGGTCTCCGGGCTGACGAGCAAGTCGCGAATCGGGGGTTAGAGGCTGCGGATATCGCTCAGCGGCAACTCGTCGGCCGACGCCTGGACGTGGGCCTTTTTCGGCGGAAACTGGCTCTGGTAGCTGGCGATCGCCGTGCCCTTGGTATTGAGGTGGCCGGCTATGTCCGCCACCAGCGGCCAGTGGCCGCGTCAAGGATTATGCCTGTCCCTTGTGTGTCATGAGTCGGGCGATGCTTGGGGAAGTGGCATTGTCCATGCTATCCTTCAGCGCGGCTAACGGTTCGATCGCTGCGCCGCTTGCGGCTCCTCAGGCCCGGTGTTTCTTCAAATGATGATGCGACGCCTCGTGCTCGCTGCCGCGATTTTCGCGACCGCGAGACTGTCTGTCGTTGCGGGTGGAGAGAGCAGCTCGCTCGAGTCCGCCGACGTGGTCGTGTACGCTGGTACATCCGCGGGAGTCGTCGCGGCGATCCGCGCGAGCGACCTCGGCCTCAACGTTCTCCTGATCGAGCCCGGCCGGCATTTGGGCGGCATGACTGCCAGCGGGCTCGGGCAGACCGATCTGGGGAACAAGAACGCGATCGGCGGGATGGCCAGGGAGTTTTACCGCCGGATCGCCCGTCACTATGCCCGCCCTGAGGCGTGGCGATGGCAGGAACAGGGAACCTACAAGGCCGGGGGGGGGCAATCCACAACCCAGCCTGGCGAAGACTCGATGTGGACGTTCGAGCCAAGCGTGGCGGAGGCCATCTTCAACCAGTGGATCAAGTCCTCCGGCGTCACCGTCTGGCTGGGGGAGCGCCTCGACCTAAACGATGGCGTCCGTCGCGTGGGTCCGAAAATCACAGAACTTCGCATGGAGTCCGGTCGCCGTGCCTCCGGCAAGGTCTTCATCGACGCCAGCTACGAGGGCGATGTGATGGCCGAGGCTGGAGTCTCCTATCACGTCGGCCGCGAATCGAATTCCGTCTATGGGGAGACCCTCAACGGCTCGCAGCCCGACATGGATCGTTTGCACTGGCACAAGTTCTTCTTCCCTCTCGATCCCCACGTGATCCGCGGCGATCCGTCGAGCGGCCTCCTGCCGGGCATCTCCCCGGACCTGCCTCCTCCGACCGGGGTGGGCGATCACCGCGTTCAAGCGTACAACTTCCGCGTGTGTCTGACCGCGGTCCCTCGGAACCGGCGCCCGCTGCCGAAGCCGGCGGGCTATGATCCGATGCGCTACGAGTTGCTCGCCCGCTACATCGAGGCTGGTCGTTTCGACGCACTCGACCTCAACCGCCCGATGCCGAACGGCAAGACCGACCTGAACAACCAGGGCGGATTCTCAACCAACCACGTCGGGGCGAATTACGAATATCCGAACGGCGACTACACGACCCGCGAGAGGATCTACCGGGACCACGTCGACTACGTTCAGGGGCTGCTCTGGTTCCTGCAGAACGACCCGCGCTGTCCGCCTGAAGCGAGGGCGCAGGCTGCTCAATGGGGCCTCCCGAAGGACGAGTTCGTCGACAACGGCGGATGGCCGCACCAACTCTACATCCGCGAGGCTCGCCGCATGATCGGTGCCCTTGTCATGACCGAGCGTCATTGCCGGCGAGACGAGGTGATCTCGGACGGGATCGGCTGCGCCGCCTACGGCATGGATTCACACAATGTGATGCGCTACTATCGCGACGGTTGGGTGCGCAATGAAGGCAATGTCCAGGTCAAGGTCGCCGGACCTTACCCGGTGTCCTACAGGGCCGTCGTTCCCCGGCTGGAGGAATGCACCAACCTGCTTGTCCCCGTATGCCTCTCGGCCTCGCACATCGCCTACGGTTCGATCAGGATGGAGCCGGTATTCATGGTGCTCGGAGAGAGCGCTGCCGTTGCTGCGGCGATGGCGGTCGCCGAGGGAATACCGGTGCAGCAGGTGGACTACTCACGTCTGCGGGCTCGCCTGCTCGAACTGGGGCAGGTGCTGGATTGGGAACCTCACCGGGCAACCCGATGATCGGGTATGATCCGCACTGATTGGTAACAAACTATCCGAACAGATGGGTTACGCTTTGGGCCGATCATGCCCTGGAAGAAGGTAACCCAAAGGGACGGAAAGACGCGGTTTGTGGCACTGAAGCCCAAGCAACGGGGTCTGTTCTTCGCGATCGTCATGGATCTGCACGAGGTCGCCCCAGTCGGTGGGCGGGCCACGAGCGGGCGACACCGGTGGCAGCTCGAGCGGTTCGCCAAGATGCGCGAGCATTTTCCGGATCGGCCCCGGCTCGCGGACAGGATGTCCGCAGCAACCGGAGGTTGCCAACAGTGCGAAGGCCAGGGATGGTTTCGCACTGGTAAAACAGCCTGAACGCGATCAGCCGGGTGTCGCCGCCGCAGTTCGGGCACTCAAGCGAAAACTCCTCCCCGACCCTCGCCATCAGCTTGGCCCAGGCAATCCGTGACGTGTCGTGGGAGCGGGGCTTTTGATTCGGATTCGCGTCACAACAGCCCCCCGCCCCGGCATCAGCGCAAACACCAGTACTTTCACACCGCCCCACGAATGCGCGCTGTCCGGGGGAATGAAGAGGCGGTCCTCGGCCACGACTGGACTGCAGGCCGTGCCGGGCAGCGCCTCGGAATCCCGCTGCAGGATCTTGCCGGTGTTCATGTCCACCGACACCAGCTTCTGCTCTTCACCAACCAGGAGGTACCCGATGCCGTCCCGGATGGAGATCCGGCGGTTCATGCCGGGGTCGGGCGGGATCCCGTGGCGGTTCTCCGCGGTGTCCTCGAGCTTCCAGCATTCGCGCGGCCCTTCCAGCGAGAGTTCGTAGCAGGCCAGGAGTCCGCTGCCGGCTGCCGGATCCCCTGGCGCAGACCGCCGCCCATCTCGTCGATCACGTCATCCCCCCGGTGCCCGTGCGACAGTGGGTGATCTCCGTGCCGAAGCGGCTGCGCTGCTTCCCCGTTGGCGTTCCTGCCGGTCCGACCGATCTCGCACGCCGATCTGGCCGCGCTCACCGCGCGGGTCCGTCGTCGGGTGATCCGCTGGTTCCGGCTCGCTCGCCTGCTCGACGCCGCGGCGTGTTTGCGCCGAACCACAAACTGCGAAAAGCCGTCACGGCGCTGGCGATCAGGAACATTGGCAAGCCACGGGAGGCCATGAACGGCGGATAAGGGAACGAAGGTCGCGACCCGGAAGGCTGCTGCGACGCGAAGCAAAAGCACCGCTCGCACGACACGTCACGGATCGCCTGGGCGAAACTCCTGGCCCGGGCGGGGGAGGAGTTTCCACTTGCGTGCCCCACCTGTGGCGGCGACATCCGGCTCAGAGAAGACGGCCGGCAGGAGCCGGCTCACTTCGAACCGGGGGTTCGCAAGCGGGCGAAGGCCAGGATGGCTTCGCCCGCGTGAAGTCAGATTCTCAAACACCTCGGCGAACCACACGATCCGCCTCCCGTCTCTCCCGCTCGTGGCCCGCCCACGGACTGGGGCCAGCTTGTCCAGGCTGATGACGACCGCGCAGCGGTTCAGGTGTCGCCCGACGAGCTGCCCGTGATCGACATCCACAGCCTCTGACCGGTGCCGGACGCGAGGCATCAAGGCCCCAGACGGGCGACCCGGGAGACGGTCTGCGCCGAGGCGAGAAAATCGCCATCGCAGCGGGGCGTGAGCGGTGTTTCGGCGTCTCGGGAAACCGCCTCCGGACTCCCATGCCGCTCTCCCCGAAGGATCATCAGTGGCTCATCAGCACGGAAACCGTTGCGGAAGTGCCATTGGCCGGACTATCCCTGGTGTCGCGCAGTCTATACTCACTCGGTAGCCCTAGTTCCCGCCACCCGCGTCGAGCGTGCCGATGCCTCTCTGGTCGCTGCCGATGTCTCGCGCGGCGGAGCTGATGGACGATCCGGCACTGCCGGCGGCCGAACATGCGGAGGCGCTCGGGGCTCTGGCGACGATCAATGCCGTCTCGCGAACGGCCGCGCATGTGGCCGGGGCGGTCGCCGCCATGCGGCCACCGACCGCTGACACGGTCACGGTCGTGGACGTGGCCTGTGGTGGCGGTGACGTGACGGTCGCCGTGGCACGCCGGCTTTCTCGGTCCACTGTGGGCCCGCGTCCGCAGGTCGTGGGGATCGACATCAGCCCACGGGCGATCGAGCGGGCCACGCAACTCGCCCACGACCGCGGCAGCCCGGCGGCCTTCGCCGTCCGCGACGTGCTCGAGTCGGGCTTGCCGCCGTGCGACGTCGCCGTCAGTTCGCTGTTTCTCCACCACCTCGACGACGCCGACGCCGTCGCGCTGCTGGGCCACATGGCGACGGCCGCCCGTGTGGGGATCGTGATTTCCGACCTGATCCGCAGCCGCCTCGGCCTCGCGCTGGCGGTGATTGGCACGTCCGTGCTGGCGTCGTCGCGGGTGGCACGGATCGACGGACCGCTCTCCGTGCGGGCCGCCCGCACGATCCCCGAATATCACGAGTTGCTGGCCCAGGCGGGGATGGCGGCGGCGACGGTGCGGCGCACCTGGCCCGAGCGGGTGCTCATCGAGTGGCGGCGCACTCCGCCTCCTGCACGCGGGGGCACGGCATGAGCAGTGTCGCGGCGACCATCGACCTCGACGCCGCCGCGGCGCTGTGCTGGGACGTGGTGATCGTCGGCGCCGGGCCGGCCGGTGGTGCGGCCGCCCTGCGGCTGGCGCGACATGGGCTGCGGGTGATCGTGATCGATCGGGGGGCGCTGCCCCGCGGCAAGCTCTGCGGCTGCTGCCTGTCGGCCGCGGCGGTCGCGGAACTCCGCAGCCTCGACATTCCGGGGGGCGGCCCGCTGGCCCGCGCCGCGCCGCTGCAACGCATTCGCCTCGTGGCCGGTGGCAGCGAGGCGTGCATCGCCGCGCGTGGTTGTGCGACCATCTCGCGGGAGACGCTCGACACCGAACTCCTCGCCGCGGCGGTCGCCGCGGGCGCCCGGTGGCTGCCCTGGACCGCCGCCGTGGCGATCGACGAGCAAGACGATCAAGAGCCGATGGCGGTGGTGACGGTGCGCGAACAGCGTGGCGCCGCGCGGACCGCGCGGCTCGAGTGCCGCCGCGCGGTGCTGGCCACGGGCCTGGGTGACACGGTGCGGCTGCCCGGCGGGACGCCGTGTGGGTCAGCGGCCACCGTGGCACCGGGCAGTCGGATCGGGATCGGTGCGGTGCTCCCCGCCGCCGCGGCGGCGGTCTTGCGTGGCGAACTTCTCATGGCCGTCGCCGCCGGCGGGTATTGCGGGATCGTCCGGCTCGAAGACGGCCGCATCGACGTGGCGGCCGCGATCGATCGGCGTGCCCTGGCGACGGCGTCACCGGCCGCGGCGCTCCGGCGGATCCTGCGGGAAGCGTGCGGTGGCGGCATGGCCGAAGCGGGCCTTGAAGGGCTCGACGCGGCGGCGATGCGGGCCACGCCCGGGCTGACGCGTTCGTCACCGCTGGTCGTGGGAGCCGGCCGCAACGTGCTGCGCGTCGGCGATGCCGCCGGCTATGTGGAGCCGTTTACGGGCGAAGGGATGGGCTGGGCGCTCGCCGCCGGCCGCCTGGCGGCGGAGGCGTTGGTCGAGGATCGCGCTGGCGGGCTCCGGCCTGCCACGGTCGCCGCCCAGCAGTACGCCCGGGCGCACGTCCGCTGCTTCAGCCGGCGCCATGCCCGGTGCCGGTGGGTGGCGGCCGCGTTGCGCCGGCCGCGGATCGTAGGCCTCGCCGTGCGGGCCGCGCGGCGCGCCCCGTGGCTCGCGCGGCTCACCCTGCCGCTGGTGACGGGCGGCCACGCGGTCGATCGAGCGGGCAAGGGAGGCGTGGCATGAGTCTCGCGATTCTCGGCATCGGCTCGGCCACTCCCGCGCGGGAAATTTCCCAGGCCGCCGCGGCGGACCTGGCCGTCGGCTTCGCCAACGCGGCGCCCGGCCACGAGCGCACCCTGGCCGCCATCTACCGGCAAACCCGGATTCGCGCCCGCGGCTCGGTGTTGCTCGAAGACCCGGCCGGGAAGCCGTTCGCGCAGAGTTTCTTTCCGCCGGCCGATGCGGCCGGTGGTGGCCCTTCGACGTCCGCCCGCATGGCCCGCTATGCCGCGGAAGCCGGCCCGCTCGCCCTGGCTGCTGCCCGCAAGGCGCTGGCCGGATGTGGCGTGGAGGCCACCGCCGTCACGCATCTCGTCACCTGCTCGTGCACGGGCTTCGCGAACCCGGGCGTCGATCTCGACATCGTCCGCGGCCTCGGGCTCGCGGCCGACGTGAGCCGCACCCACGTCGGCTTCATGGGCTGCCACGGGGCCTTCAACGCCCTGCGGGTGGCCGAGGCCTTCGCCACCGCCCACGCCTCCGCCGTGGTGCTCGTCGTGTGCGTCGAACTATGCAGCCTGCACTTCCAATACGGCAGCCGCAGCGACGCCGTCGTAGCCAACAGCATCTTCGCCGACGGGGCGGCGGCCCTCGTGGGCGTCGGCGACGACCACCCGCTGGCCGGCGGCGCCGAGTGGCGCGTGACGCGGCAGTGGTCGCGGCTCCTCCCCGACTCGATGGGCGAGATGGGCTGGGTGATCGGCGACCATGGGTTCGAGATGAGCCTCTCGGCGCGGGTGCCCGGGATCATCCACCGCGACATTGCCGCGATCGTGGCGGCGGCCTTGGGCGACGAAGGTCTGGCCAGCGGCGACATCCGCTCATGGGCCGTGCATCCGGGCGGGCCGCGGGTGCTCGCCAGCGTGCGCGATGCGCTCGGGCTCGACGACGCGGCGCTTTCCGCGTCTCGGGACGTGCTCGCCGCGCACGGCAACATGTCGAGTGCGACGATCCTCTTCGTCCTCGAACGCCTGCTGCCCGACGGGGTGGGGCCGTGCGTGGCGCTGGCCTTCGGACCGGGCCTGACGGCCGAGGTGGCGCTGCTCCGGCGAGTCGCATACCGGCCGTGAGGTCAACGGACCAACAGTGACCAGCCGCCGGCAACGGCCATGAACGCGCGGCCTGGCACCTGGTACCGGACCGATCTATCATGCCTTTATGAATCCCTCGACAGCGATGCCGGATTCCCCGCCGATCCCGGCCGATCTGCTCGCCGATTTCGAGGCCGCAGCCCGGCGACCGCTGCGGCAGCGGATGCGATACGCGTTCATCCATACCCACAAGCCCGTGTTGGATGACGCCCCCTTCCGGGCTTTCGACACGACCGCCGACTATCGGCGCTGGTGTGAGCAGAACCTTCCCGACTGGCTCGGATATGGCCGCGTTCGACTACCGGCAAGCTGAGGAGATTCGCGACGCGTTCGCCCGCCACGGCTGCCGATATCTCTTCATCGGAAAGTCCGGCGCCATTCTGCTCGGCTTCCCTGATACCACCCAGGATGCCGACTTGTTCGTGGAAAAATCGCCACGCAACGGGGAGTCCCTCGTCGCGGCACTTCGGGAGATCGGTTTCGCTATCGATGCCGAGCAGGGCATGCAGATTCGCAGTGGCAAGGACTTCGTGCAACTGAAGAACGGTCCGTTCGATCTCGATCTCGTCTTCGCCCCTGACGGCATCGAGCGTTTCGAAGATGCCTGGAGTCGGCGCGTGGTCGTTGAAGGCTTCCCGGTGTGTCACATCGACGACATTATCGCCAGCAAGGTCGCCACCAACAGGCAGAAGGATCGGGAGAGCCTTCCCAGACTCCAGTCGTTTCGCCTGTACCTGCGACGCCAAGGGCGCGGATGATCGATGTCGTGCCGGGAGATCGCCCGGCGGTGATCTCAGCGGACCACCGGCGGCTGGCCGGCCATCGCCGGTAGGCCCTGGGGCCGGGCCTCGGCCGGATAGAAGGCGGCCCACACGGGGCAGTGGTCCGAGACCTCGAGGGCCTGCTCCGGCGTCAGCCCGTAGGAGTTCTGCAGGTCGAGCACGCCGGCGTGGCCGAGATATTCGCCGGTCATCGGCTGGGCGAAGACGAGGTTGTCGTAGGTCTTCGTTCGCCGCGTGTTGGTCGTCATGCCGGAGACGGCCCAGCCGATCCCCGGAATCCGGCGGAAGGCGCCGAACTCGGGCGGCCCGGCGTTCAGATCGCCGAGCAGGATCACATCGTCTTCGTCGGGCCGCGCGGTCTGCATCGCCTGGAACACGCCGGTCAGCGCGTCGAGCTCCTGCGGCACCTCGTCGGGATCGGTGTGGATGTTCACGAGCCAGAAGGTGAAGGCCATCGCGGCCGGCGTGATTCGCGTGCGGAAGCGGGCGTGCATCGGCGGCCGATGCATCCGGTTCTGCGGATCGGGAAACACGCCCAGCGACGAGGGATCGACCTCGATGCGGTTGGTGTCGTAGACGAAGGCGTATTGCTCCTTGCTGGACGTGCGGCCCTCGCGCGGGCCGATGACGTGCTGATAGCGGCTGCCGTCGGCGTTGACGGCGCGGACGAACGCCGGCAGGATTTCGTCCGACTTGGCCCGCACCTCTTGGATCGCCACGATGTCGAAGTTGCGGACCACGCGGGCCAGCACCTCGACGACCTGTGGCTTCGACATCTTCGATTCACCGAACACCTGGATGTTGAAGCTGGCGACGAGGATCGCATTCCCCGGCTTCGGCACCGGGCCGCCGGGCAGCTGCTGGCCGCGGGCCGCCGCGACCGGTGCGCACAGCAACACCACCGCCACCCAGGCCGGGTGAAGACCGGCGGGCCGGGGCCGCGACGCGCTGGAGCAAGTGGCCGACACCCTCCTGGTATCGACCGAATCACCGCCGCGGAATCGGCCGCGGTTCAGCCGCTCCCGTCGAGGGCCGCGCGGGCCAGGCGGGCCAGCCGCGGATTGGATGATCCGGCGGCCTGCTCCAGTTGGTCGCGGGCGGCGGCTGCGGCCGGGCCCATCTTGCCCAAGGCCCAGGCGGCCCGCTCGGCGACTGCCGGATCATCCGCCCCAAGGCATTTCGCCAGCGCCGGCACCGCCGCCGTCGCGTCTTGCCCAGATCGCCCGAGGAGCGTGATTGCCCAATAGGCTGCGAGCGGATCGGCGCCGGCTGCGAGATCGACGAGCTGCGCGGTCGAGCCGGACGGGGGCGGGCCGAGCTCCTCCAATGCCGCCGCCGACCATTCGCGGACCTGGTCGTCGGTGTCGGCACATGCCCGCGCGAGGGCGACTGCAGCTGCGACGGCCGCCGGTCCCGCGCGACACAGCCGTTCGGCCGCGTCCATCCGCACGGCGGCGTCGCTGGCCTGCAGCCGTGCGACGAGTGCGTCAATGTCATCGCGGTCGCCGGCCATGAACGTCCTCCGCGGTCGCGTTGCTCACCCGAGCTGCTCGCGGGCCGACTCGGCCCACGGGCTGTCCGGCGCCAGGGCGAGAAAGGTCCGCAGGTGGTGCCGTGCCTCGGGTTCACGCCCGAGTGCGGTGAGCACCGCGGCTACGTGCCAATGGGCGTCGGCGTATTCGGGCTCCTGCCGGAGCACGCCCTCGAGCGCCGCCAGCGCCAGTTCGTGTTCGCCGAGCTCGGCGAGCACGCAGCCCAGGCTCGACCGCGCCTGGAGGTGGTCGGCGTCGATCTCGATCGTGGCGTAATACCGCTCGCGGGCCGCGGAGAGGTCGCCGGCGCGATAGAGAAGTTCGGCGAGCATGAACATCACCGGCGCCGTCGGCCCGTGCGCCTGGAGCACGGCCCGCAAGGCTTCGGCGGCCTCGGTGAACTCCCCGGCGGCCTCCAAGTCGTCGGCGAGGTCGAGGATCTCGGCCGTGTCGTCGTCGACGCATGGGGTGGGATCGGGCGGCGGCGGCTGGTGGTCGGGGGCCGGGGGCCAGCCGGGCAGGATCGCCGGCATTGTCCGCCGCGGCAGGCCGCCGTCGGCCAATCGGTCTGTATAGAAGGAGAACTGCATCTGACGGCCGGCGCCGAGCAGTTGCTCGCCGTCACGGATGCTCAACCGCCGTCCGTCCGCCACGATCCGCTCGGCCATGCCCGCCGCGGCCGGCGCTCCGCCGGGGGAGAGGGTGGCCAGCTTGGCGTCGATCTCCCGCAGCGAGAGCCCGCCGCCGAGCAGCCGGGCGAGCTGGCGGCCCACCACGAGCTGCGGGAAGTCGAACCACTCCAGCGAACCCGCCCGGCGGACTGGCCGCAGCAGGCCGCCGCGCACCCAGTGCCGCACGGCCGCCGCTGGCACGGAGAGCAGGTCAGCCAGCATCGCGGCGGAGTGGAGCCGATGGACGCCTTCCGGGAGCGGGATCTCGTCGATATCGGGAGTCGGGGCTGACTCCACGGCATCGCAGGGCGGCGGGAGAAGGCGGTCGTCCGTGACCTTGCCGGCCATGAGTGTGACTATCCGAGTGGCGTCGACGATCGCGGGAATGTACTCCGCGTGCTGGCCGCTGCCAATCGACCGCGGGTCACGCGGGGATTTGAGGCTGCGGCTCTCGCGCCAACCCGTTGAACGGTGAATCGGGCTCGTCACGATTCCAAGAAGCACCGGGTGGCAACCCGGGGACACCGGGCACGAACGCCACCCCGTCGTCCATGCCGCACGACGGCACATGATTTCCTGGTTCGAACTCGCGTGTCATTGCAGCCGGGAAGGCATGCAACCCGGAGTCCCCCGGCTTCCGTCGGGGGCTTTTTGTGTGAGTGGCACGCGACCCAAGAAGCCCCGGGTGGCAACCCGGGGACACGGGGCACGAACGCCACCCCGTCATCCGTGCCGGCCAGTTGTCAGGTCGTGTGCCCCGATGCCGCGCCGGCGGCCCAGGGGCGGCCGGAGGTTTTGGCGGCGGGCACGTCGCGGGTGTCGGTCGCCGGCGGCGGCGGGTAGACGCTCGGGCCGGTCGGGGCCACCGTCGGCTGCGGCTCTGGAGCGGCCGCGGCCGCCGGCTCCTTGGCAGCCGGTGCTGGAATCGACTCGATCTTCCGCATCTCGGGAGCCGCCGCGTCGGCCGCGGGCTTCTCGGCCCGGTAGCGACCGGCAGTCTCGGGATCGACGTGCCGCAGATTGGAGCCGCCCCAGCCCTCGGCGGCCTTCGGCTCCGCCGCCGGACGTTCGCTGCTGAAGGTCTTCATCGGGCTGGCATCGGCCGCGGAGAAGGCGGCTGCCGGAGCGACGGCGGCCGGAGCGGGAGCAGCCGGCGCGGGGGCGGGGCGGGCGGCGCCCGCCGGGGTGGCCGAGGCCGCCGGGATCGGGTTGCCGCACGCATCGAGCGGCACCTTGGTGACGACGACCCGCGGCGAACGCACGGTGTAGGTGTAGGGCGTCTTCTTCTCGACCACCCGCGGCACCTGCATCGAACGCTCCTCGGTGACGTACTTCATCACCTGCACCTGGACGGGCTCCACCTTTTCCTCGGTGACGAACTTGCACACCTGGAAGGCGACCTGCCGGACCTGCTCCTCCGGCACCATCTTCATGACCTGCACCGGCACCTTGTTCTCGACCCGCTCCACCACCTTGCGGACGGTCTGCACCGGCACCTGGCGGACGGCCGTCTCCGCCACCATCTTCATCGTCTGCACCGGCACCTGCGTGACCACCTGCTCGTCGACGTAGCGGACGGTCTGCACGGGAACCTTCTGCGTGACGACGCGATTCACGTAGGTTGTCTCGGGCACCTGCACCGGCGTGTAGGTCGGCTGGTAGGCGCGGTTGACCTGGTTCACGACCGTGCCCGGCGTCATCACCCACTGGTAGCCGCCCCGCTGCCAGACGGCGAGGCCGGTGTATGGGTCGATCGCCCAGCCGCCCGGCGCCCAGCCGAGGCCCGTGGAGCCGGGGGTGACGACGGGCGTCACGGTGTCGACGGCCTGGCTGCCGACGGAGTAGGCCGTGCGCATCTGCGTGACCGGTTCGGTGACGGTGTAGGCCTGCTCCCGCTCGCTGGTCTCGTAGACCGGCTTGCGGACGGTCTGCACCTGCTGCTGCATCACCGTCTCGTAGACCGGCTTCATGACCGTGTACTGCTCGTCGCGGGTGGCCGTCTCGACCACGTCGCGGGTCACGTCGTAGCTGCGGTCCTCGACGACGGTCTCGTAGACCGGCTTCATGACCGTGTACCGCTCCTCGCGGGTCTGGGTCTCCCACACGGGCCGCTGCACGGTGTACCGCCGCTCCTGGGTCTGCGTCTCCCAGACCGGCTTCTGCACGGTGTAGGTCTTCGTGTCGTAGACGGTCTCATACGACACCTTGGTGGCCGTGACCTGGCGCTCGTCGTAGACAGTCTGGTAGTCGAGCCGGTAGGTCTGGGTGGGAGTGGCGACGGGCGCCGCACCGCAGCCGCATTCGGCGCGGGCGGTCCGCAGCAGCGGGGCCTGGATGGCCAGCGACTGCGGGGCGACGACAAGGATGGCGGAAACGCAGGCCTGAATCCGCCGCAGGGTGCTCGAACGCGAGAAGACGCCGAACCGGGTCATGGGATCGCTCCTGAAAAAGACCCTTCGAGACTAATCCGGTCTACGCGGCCCACAAGCGGTTCGATGAGGAAAATTTCCAGTTTTTGCCTGGAAAAATGCCCGCGTGTCCCGCATGAGCCGTGCAACCGGTCCATCTTACGGGTGCGGGAAAGGGCCCCCGGCCGGGCCGCCGGGGCCTGCGCAGGCGGGGCGGTCTGCGGCCCTCACTCCACGCTGTCGAGGAGCCGGCGGCTCTCGGCGTCGAGGGCGTCGAATCGCGGCACGAGGTACCGCATGCCGTCGGTGTCGGTGATGAACACCGCGCCATCGGGCTGCCGCACGACGTCGTCCGCGTGGGCGACCTTGAAGCGGTGCGGCCCCCGGTCGGTGGACACCGTCCACTCTGCAGGCTCGCTGTCGGCGATCGCTTCGATCCGTTCGATGACCGGCAGGAACTCCCGTTCCGCAAGCTCCTGTTCGAGGATCGTCCGCAGCGGCGCCGCGACGGAGGCCAAGGCGTCGATCCAGGCGAGTTCACCGCCGTCGGCGCCGACGATCGCGACCGGACCCTGGGCCGCCGACACCGGAAACGCCCGGAGCACGTCCACGTCGTCATGCCGCGCGCCGTCGGCGGCGACGAACACCAGCCGCCCGTGGGCGTGCCGTTCGAGGACCCAGCCGGCAGGAGCTTCGCCCCGCGTCGCGCGGGTGGAGGATGTGTCGTGCGTCATGGCGGGGCTGTCTCCCGAGTCAGGCCGATGCGGCGGCGGCTTCCTCGGTCGCCTTGAGCTGCGCGCGGTACAGCCGCGCGTAGGCGCCGTCGGCGGAGAGGAGCTCGTCGTGGGTGCCGATCTCGACGATCCGCCCCGCATCGAGCACCACGAGCCGATTGGCCCGCCGCAGGGTCGAGAGCCGGTGCGCGATGGCGATCGTGGTGCGGCCGACGACGAGCCGGTCGATCGCCGCCTGGATGATCGCCTCGGTCTCCACGTCGACCGCGGAAGTGGCCTCGTCGAGGACGAGAATCCGGGGATCGACGAGCAACGCCCGGGCGATCGACAGCCGTTGCCGTTCGCCTCCGGAGAGCGAGCCGCCCCGCTCGCCGACACGGGTGTCATAGGCCAGCGGCTGGGAGAGGATGAAGTCGTGGGCGCCGGCCGCGCGGGCCGCCTCCACGATCCGCTCCCGCGGTGCGTCGGGCCGGCCGTAGGCGATGTTCTCGGCGATCGTGCCGAAGAACAAAAACGGCTCCTGCAGCACGCAGCCGAGGTTGCGGCGATAGTCGGCGATAGCCATGTCGCGGAGGTCGACGCCATCCACCCGGATCGACCCGCTCGACGGGTCATAGAACCGGCAGATGAGGTTCGCCAGCGTGGACTTGCCGGAGCCGCTGGTGCCCACCAGGCCGATCATCTCGCCAGGCTCGATCGTGAGGTTCACGCCGTGGAGCACCTCGCGGGCGCCGTAGCGGAAGTGGACGTTCATGACCTCGATCCGGCCCGCGATCCGTTCCGGCCGCACCGGCCGTGCGGCCTCCGCCACCGTCGGCCGGCAGTCGAGGATCTCGAAGATTCGCTGGGCACTGGCGGCGGCCCGCTGCGTCGCCGGCACCATGCGGATCATCGACTCCACGCGGCCGTAGAAGCGGGCGATGTAGGCAAGGAACGCCGTCAGGCCGCCGACCGTCACCGCGCCGCCGAACACGAGCCATGCCCCCGCCGCCCAGACCACGAGCAGCCCGACCTCGCTGAAGAGCGCGAACAGCGGGCCGCAGAATGACCAGATCACGTTGACGCGGTCGTTGGCGTCGAGCACGCGGTCGTTCGCGGCCACGAAGCGGTCGATCTCCCGCGACTCCTGGGCGAACGCCTTCACGACGCGGATGCCCGGGATCGTGTCGGCCAGCACGCTGGTCATGTCGCCCCAGGCGACGCTGGCCCGGGAGAACCCGCGCCGCAGTCGCTCGCGGACGGCGTACACGAGCCAGACCACGAACGGAAAGGGAACGAGCGTGAGCAGGGCCAGCGTGGGGTTGAGCCACACCAGCACCGCGGCCGTCAGCACGAGGAGCATGACGTTCGAGGCGAACTCGATGAGGTTCACCGACAGGAAGATGTTGATCTTGTCGGTGTCGCTGCCCACCCGCGACATCAGGTCGCCCGTTCGCTTGCTCTGGAAGAAGTCGAGCGACAGCGACTGCATGTGGGCATAGGTCCGGGTCCGCAGGCCGGCGGCGATTCGTTCGCTCACCCAGGCGAGCGTCCACGTCTGCGCCCAGGAGAGCAGCCAGGCGGCGACGGCGGCGAACGTCAGGCCGCCGAGGTACCACCACACCTGGCTGAACGGCACGGCGACGCCGTTCTGCTTGGGGATCAGCACCTGATCCACCAGTGGCATCGTCAGGTACGGGGGCACGAGGGCCGCCGTGGTGCTGGCCAAGGAGAGCACGCCGCCGAGGATCGCCATGCCGGCGTGCGGCCGGGCGAACGAGATCACGCGCATCAGCGCCCGCCACGAGGCGGCGCCCGCGGCCGGTGGCGGGAAGTCATCGTCGCCACGGCCTGAAGCGGCGGGTTGTGACTCTTCCGCGGTCGGGGCCGGCTCCGGCTTGCGGCCGCCACGGGCCGGTCGGCCTGCGGTTTCCCGATCGCGAAGCAAGGCGGACCGCGCGTCGAAGGCGTCCTCGAGGGCATGCACGCCCTTGGCGCGGGCCGGCGTGAACAGCCAGCGGGCCACGACGCGGCCTTGCCGCGACAGTTCGATGCGGCCCACGGCGGCCCGCAGCCGAACGTCGATGTGCGCGTCGGCGTCCAGCGGCCACGACCGTGGCCCCGTCGCCCCGATGCCGTCCGCCGACGCGGGCTCGTCGGCAATCAGCCGCCGGTCGGTGAGTACGATCCAGCCGTCCGTGAAGCGGAGTTTGCCGTCGAGGTCGAACCGGCAACTCGCCAGGACGGTTTCGCCGGCGGCCAGGGAGATCCCCGAATTCCAGGGCAGGGCGTTCAGGGGGGCGGCAGATCGGGCGGATGGTGTACCGGTCATGAGGGCGTCGTCTGTGCCGAAAATACCGCGAAAACGCCGTTCTGGCCTGGGCGAGGCGGGCCGCCGGGCGTTTCTGCAAGAAACTTGCTTCGGCATCCGAACATACCTAAGTTAGCGAATCGTGTCGGGCCGCAGGCCTGCTCCAGGCGCGGTGTCGGCTCTGGTTTGCAAAATTTCCAGCCTGTTTTTCCCACCCAGCGACGGTCGGGCACCGTGAAGTGCCCCCGGCTTTCATGATCACGGCCCGCGGTTGTGCACCGCGAGCGGGCTTTCCGGCCCGGCGGACGAAGACGGCTGTTTTTCAGCGGCTCCGGCACGCGACGTGCTTGTGGGTTTGCGGTGTGGAAAAAGATTCGCAACCGGTCGTCCGGGGCGTACACTTTCTTCAACGCGTCCGGCGGTCCATCTCGAGCGATCGGGGTGGGCCGTCGGCGCGGGGCTTTGGCGGCTTCGCGATGAGCGACCGCCGACGCAGTCGGGATCAAGGTGCCGCGAGGAACGGGTACCGCAAGCGAACGCGCGTCCGTGTGGCGTGCGGCGGTGCAATCCGGCCTCGCGGTGTAGGAACTCATTCCTCCCATGGCCACTTCGGCCGGTCGGTTGTCGGTAGCAGATTCTTCCCCCCCGTCGTCCTTCGGTCCGATCGCCGGCGCCAGCCTGCCGGTCGGCGTCTCTCCCGCCGCCCCGGACTGCCAGCCGCCGCCCTGACGGCGCACCTACGTCCCGGGTTCATGCGGCCGTCCGCCCCGGCGGCCAGGATTGTCCAGGCGACGCGCCCGGACAATTCCGTTGTGCATCGTGCGACCTCCGCTCCAGCACCCACCGTCGGATCGTCCCGCGGCTGGAGGAGGCGCACCCGACCAGACCGGCACATGCGTCTGCGCCAGGTCTAAAGAAGAACAACGAACGATCCATGGAGATCACGTCGCTCAAGGTCCTCCGCGGTCCCAACCAGTGGGCCTCGTTTCCCTGCCTCGAAGCCTGGGTCGATCTCGGCCGGCTCGAAGACTTTCCCTCGCACACGCTCCCCGGGTTCAACGAGCGGCTCATGGCCTGGCTGCCGAGCATGATCGAGCACCGCTGCTCGATCGGCGAGCGGGGCGGGTTCTTCGAGCGGCTCCGCACCGGCACCTGGATGGGCCACGTGCTGGAGCACGTGACGCTCGAACTGCAGACGCTGGCCGGCACGCCGGTGGGCTATGGTCGGGCCCGCGAAGCCAAAACCCGCGGCGTGTACAAGGTGGTGATCGAGTACAAGGAGGAGGCGTTCGCGATCGAATGTCTTCATGCGGCCCATCGGCTGATCATGGCGGCCATCGAGGGCGGGGCCTTCGACGTCGCCGCCGAGGTCAAGCGACTGCGGGGCGTGCTGCTCGAGGTGCAGCTCGGTCCCAGCACGCGGTCGATCGTCGAGGCGGCTGCGGCGCGGGGGATTCCCGCGCGGCGGCTCACCGCGGGATCGCTCGTGCGGCTGGGGCAGGGGGCGAAGCAGCGGCGCATCCTGGCGGCCGAGACCGACCAGACCGGGGCCGTCGCCGAGACGATCGCCCAGGACAAGGATCTCACTCGTGCGCTGCTCGCCGAGGCTGGGGTGCCGGTGCCTGAGGGGCGGCCGGTGGCCGATGCGTCCGAGGCGTGGAGCGTCGCCGAGGAGATCGGGCTGCCGGTGGTGGTGAAGCCCCGCTACGGCAATCAGGGCCGCGGGGTGTCGGTGAACCTGTCGTCGCGCGAGGAGGTCGAGCAGGCCTGGGACGTCGCCCATGCCGGGGAGCGTGAGGTGGTGGTGGAGCGGTTCGTCACGGGGTGCGACTTCCGGGTGCTCGTAGTGGGCGGGAAGATGGTCGCGGCCGCGCGGCGGCATCCGCCGCAGGTGACCGGCGACGGCATGGCGACCGTGCGGCAATTGGTCGACACGGTCAACGAGGATCCGCGGCGTTGCTCCGATCACGCCGGTGCGTTGAGCCCCGTGGTGATCGACGAAGTGGCGCTGGCCGTGCTCGCCGAGCAGGGACTGACGCCGGAATCCGTGCCGGAGGCGGGGCGGACCGTGCTCCTGCGGCAGAACGCGAACTTGAGCACCGGAGGCACGTCCGAAGACGTCACCGAGATCGTGCATCCGGAGGTGGCGGCCCGCGCCATCGAGGCGGCGCGGATCATCGGCCTCGACGTCGCCGGCATCGACATCGTGACGGCCGACATCGCGCAGCCGCTGGAGGCCCAGCGCGGCGTCGTGATCGAGGTCAACGCGGCCCCCGGCCTGCGGATGCACCTGGAGCCGACGGTCGGCACGCCGCGCGACGTGGGGGGCGCCATCGTGGACACGCTCTTCGCGCCCGGCGACGACGGCCGGATTCCGACCGCGGCCGTGACCGGGACCAACGGCAAGACGACGGTCGTGCGGCTGATCGCCCACCTCTCCGGCATGGGTGGTGGCACCGTGGGCATGACCTGCACCGAGGGCGTGTGGATCGGCGGCCGCCTCATCGACACCGGCGACTGCAGCGGCCCGAAGAGCGCCCGGCGGGTGCTTGCCAATCCGGCGGTGACGACGGCTGTGCTGGAGACGGCCCGCGGCGGCATCCTTCGCGAGGGCTGCGGCTTCGACAAGTGCGACGTGGCCGTGGTGACGAACATCGCTTCCGGCGACCACCTCGGGATCGGTGAGATCGACACGCCCGAGCAGATCGCGTGGGTGAAGGGGGCGATCGTCGCCGCCGTCCGCCCCGGCGGGGCGGCGGTGCTCAACGCGGCCGATCCGCTCGTCGTGGACATGAAGAAGTGGTGCAAGGGTCAGGTCGTGTATTTCGGTCTCGATCCGGCGAACCCCGTGATCGTCGAGCACCTGGCGCAGGGCGGGCTGGCGGCCACGCTGCGGGACGGCTGGATCGTGCTCTGTGACGGGCCGCGCGAGACGCGGCTGGCGCACCTCGACCGCGTGCCGCTGGTGCATCGCGGCCTCGTGACCTTCCAGGTGGAGAACGTGCTGGCCAGCGCCGCGGCGGCCTGGCGGCTGGGCGTGCCGCTGGAGCTGGTGCGGCTCGGGCTGGAGAGCTTCTCCAGCGGCTCGAGCGGCTCGCCGGGGAGGTTCAACCTCCTCGACCTCGAGGGCGCCGCGATCGTGGTGGACTACGGCCACAACGTGCCGTCGCTGGAGCAGATCTGCCTGTCGATGAAGAAGCTGCCGCACGACCGGCGGATCGCCGTCTATTCGGCGGCCGGTGACCGGCGCGACGAGGATCTGCTCGCCCAGGGCCGGCTCCTCGGCCAGACGTTCGAACGCGTCGTGATCTACGAAGATGCCTACATCCGCGGCCGGCAGCCCGGCGAAATCACGCGGCTGCTTTCGCAGGGCATCCGCGCGGGCATGGCGGCGGACCGGCCGGTGACGATCGAGGCCGGCGGCACCTGGGCCGAGGCCGCGGCGCGGGTCCTGGATGCGGCCGCGCGGGGCGACCTCGTGCTGCTCCAGCCGGATACGATCGAGCAGACGATTCCCTGGCTGTCCGAGCGGTACGGGAGCCGGCTCCGGGAGCTGACATTCGACGAGATCGCCGGGCCTGCGGCCCACGGGCTCGGCGAACGGGCGCCGCGGCCGGGCGAGCCGGTGGCGGTGAAGAGCGGCAAGCTCGGCCTGGGCGTGGCGGCTGTCCGGGCGATCGCCGCCGGCGAGACGATCATCCGCACATGGGGCGAGCAGGCGGAGCAGCGGTCGCAGCACACGATCCAGGTGGACGTCAACACCCACATCGTGCCCGATGGCGTGGCGGTGCTCGTGAATCACTCCTGCGAGCCGAACTGCGGCGTCGTGATCCGCTCGGGCGTCAAGCAGATCGAGCTGCGGGCGCTGCGGCCGATCGCCGCCGGCGAGGAGATCACCGTCGACTACGACACCTTCGAGTACGAGGTCGCCCATCTCGGTGGCCCGTGCCGCTGCGGCGCCGCCCGGTGCCGGGGCCGGGTGGCCGGTTACAAGCACCTCGCCACCGACGTGAAGGCCCGCTACGGCGATCTGATCGCGGAGTACCTGCGGCTGCTCGACGCGGAGATTTCGCTCCCGGCCGGCGTCTAGCAGACTGTCGAACAAGTCGGCCCGAGCAGGATGTGAGGAATGCCGACCGTGGACACCCTCGGCTGCGCCGAGGTCTGCGAATCCACCGGTCGGCCAAGTGGACAAAGGCCATGGAGGGAATCTTGTTCGGCACGACAAGTGCGGTTTGACGGCAGCGTCGCCAATCTCGCCTCTCCCTCGGGGAGAGGCCGGCCGGAGGCCGGGTGAGCGGCTGTGTTGGTTGTCAAGAGGGAATGGTGCAGATCATTCTGCACGGAAGTGCTTCACTGGCATTGGGTTCCATTCATTCACGGCGTGGCAGTTGCCAGACGAGGCTGCCACGACTGGTTCGTCTTCAGAATCGCGTTGAGGATGACCACGAGCTTACGGATGCAAGCCGTGATCACGACTTTGGGCGGCTTGCCCTTGGAGTGGAGCCTGGCTGCGAAGTCCCGGATGACCGGGTTGTGCTTCATGGCACTGAGGGCGGCCATGTAGAGCACATTCCGGACGGACTGTCGGCCTCCCTTGACCATGCGTCGTCCCCTGAACTGGCCGCTGTCCTGGTTGTAGGGAGCGACGCCGACCAGGGCTGCGGCCTGCTGGCGGTTGACCTGTCCCAGTTCGGGCATCTCGGCCACGAGGGTGGTGGCAGTCTGTGGCCCGAGTCCAGTGACTTCCGTGATCTTGTCGAACTTGTTCTTCCACTCATCGTCAGAATGCACCAAGGAGAGCAAAACCTTGTCGATGGCCTTGACGTCCTTGTTGATCGCCTCGATGGACCTCAGGAGGCTCTTCCTCACGAAGGGAGAAGCGCCTTGGAGGCACCGGTTCTTTTCCGCCGTGCGATGCTCGATCAGCTGTCGCCGACGGGCGACCAGTTCCCGAAGTTCATCGAGTCGGCCCGGTTTTTCCCGAGGAATCGGCTGCATTCTCTCGGCGAACCGAGCGAGGACCGCAGCATCGAGGCGGTCGGTCTTCGCCAGGATATTCATCGCCTTGGCGAAGTCCCGCACCTGCCGGGGATTGACCACGGAGACCTGATGTCCGGCAGTCATCAGATCGCCTACGAGTTGCCTTTCGTACCCGCCGGTCGCCTCGATGACGATCAGGCAGGTTCCCGCTGGCGGCAGCAGCGGAAGCAGACGGCTGACGCTGTCTGCCGTGTAATCGAAGCTGCCCAGTGGGCCGCTCCCATGACAGCAGACGTCGAAGCCATTCTTGGACACGTCGATCCCGATGAACTTGTCATACCCGTGAGACATGAGAAGATCCCTTCCTTGCAGATACGAACTCGCGGCCCGGGGGCGACGGTTCTGGCGGCTGTTCGGGCTGTTGACAATAGACCGGTGACGATCCTGCTCACCCGCGGCCTCGGAGGGCCTAAGGGTGGTCGATCTGGCACCGGCCCCCGCCGATCGGGCCTTTCGGGAAGCCCGGGAGGTCCTTGCGGCGGGAAAAGCATTCTCGGAAACGGGGGTCCGATTTCCAGTTACGTTCTTCATACAAGGGTGCTGATGAAGCAGCGCAGATTCCCTGCACCCTCACCCCGGCCCTCTCCCAGAGGGAGAGGGAGATACCCCAACCCTCGTGCCGCACAGCATTGCCATGGAGGGCTTTGTCCACGGACAGCGAGCGGTCTACTTCAGCCCGGGACGGCGGTCGAGGGCGCCGCGGACGCCGAGCTGCTCGGGATGGCGGGCGATCTTGTCGGCGAACACGCGGACGTCGTTGACGATGGGCCGGAGTTCCTTGGTCAGGCCGTTGACGTTGGCGGCCGCCTGGGCCAGATCGTCGTAGACCTTGGGATCGCGGACGAGCTTGCCGAGCGTGCCCTGCGACTCGTTGAGGGCCTTGGTGAAGAAGGCCGCCTGCTGCAGCACCTCGTCGAGGCGGCCGATCGTCTGGTTGACCTGGGCGACCATGCCCTCGCCCCGCTCGCCGAGCGGCTTGGTGAGGCCCTCGAGGTTCCGCAGGTTGCGGTCGGCCGTGTCGACGGTCGTGCCGATGCCCTTGACGGTGGTGCGGAGGTCGGCGATCACGTCCGGGAGCCCGTTGAGCGTCTCCTTGAGCTTGGCCCGGGCGTTCGGGTCGCCCATCACGTCGTTGATGTTGGCCATCGCCAGGCTGAAGGCGTCGAGGGCCGATTCCGTCTTCCGGACCATCTTCTCGAACTTGTCGTCCTCGCCGAGCAGCAGTTTGTCGAGATTGCCCGAGAGCTTCGTGACCGCGGCACTGGCCTCGGACAGCGAGTCGAGCGCGGCCCCCATCTTCGGTTCGAGCGTGGCGAACACCTCGAACGGGTCGCGGGAGACGGCGCCGACGAGCAACTCATCCTTGCCGAGCCGCTGCCGGGGCGGGCGGATCGTGCCGGGTACGAGCTGGATCTCCGCGTCGCCGAGCAGGGTGCTGGCGATCCGCGGCTGCTCGTCACGGTAGATCGGCACGTAGGAGTCGATGTCGGCGACCACGCTGACGCCGCCGCGCTCGTCGAGCTCGACGCGTGCCACGCGGCCGACGAGGATGCCGTTCTTGCGGACCGGGGTGCCGGTGGCGATCCCGCGGGCGTCGGTGAAGCTCATCTTCAGCGGATACGTCGCCTGCACGAGCGACGGCAGGTCACCGAACAGGACGACGAGGATGCCTGCGATGATCGCCGTCGCGAGCACCACCACACCCACCCGAAACTGCATCACGCGATCGTTCATGGCCCGCCTTCCTCCCCGGCTTTCTGCCCGTCGGTCAGTCCCTGTTCCTCCTGGAGTTCGGTGAGGCGGCCGCCGGCCCGCCCTTCGATGAACTGCCGAATTCGCGGGTCGCGGCAGGCGTCGAGCTCGGCTGGCGTGCCCTCGAACACGATCTGCGGCTCCCCGGGCCTGAGGCGGAACAGGGGATAGAGCATCACGATCCGGTCGGCCACCTTGCGGGCGGTGTGCATGTCGTGCGTGACGACGACGCTCGACACCCGCGGCCGGGCCCGCGCCTTGAGGATCAGCTCGTTGATGACGTCGCTCATGATCGGATCGAGACCGGTCGTGGGCTCGTCGTAGAGCACCAGCTGGGGATCGAGTGCCAGAGCCCGGGCGAGGCCGGCCCGCTTCCGCATGCCGCCGGAGATCTGCACGGGCTTCTTCGCGAGCACGCTACGGGGCAGGCCCACCTCGTCCACCAGGGTCGTGACGATGTCACGGACCTGGGCCTCGGGGATCCGGGTGTGCTCCCGCAGCGGAAAGGCGATGTTGTCGGCGATCGTGTAGCTGTCGAACAGGGCCGCCCCCTGGAAGACGAAGCCGTAGCGGGTGCGGAGATGGGCCAGTTCGCGGTCGTTCATCCGCGTGAGAGATCGCCCCTCGAACAGCACGTCGCCCGTCGTCGGCCGCACGAGTCCGATCATCGTCTTCAGGAGCACGGTCTTGCCGCAGCCGCTCTCGCCGAGGATCACGAGCGTCTCGCCCGCGGCGAGGTCGAGCGCGATGTCGCGGAGCACTTCGTGCCGGCCGAACCGCACGCCGACCGCGTCGATCCGCAGCACCGGCTGGTCGGCGGCGTCGGGGGCGGCGGTGCGGGCGGTGGCGGTGGCGTTCATGGGCGGGGTTCAGAGGAGCCGGCGCGGCCCCTCGGGGCGGAAGAAGTCGTGGACGTTGTTCAGCCAGATCCCCAGGAACAGGTCGAGCACGAGGATCAGCACGAAGGAATGGACGAAGGCGTTGGTGGCGGCCCGGCCGACGCCCTCGGCGCCGTGGTCGCAGTGGAAGCCGTGGTGGCAGCTCACCAGGGCGATGGCCGCCCCGAAGAACAGGCTTTTGAAGATGCCCATCAGGAAATCGAAGGCGTCGACGTACTCGCGGGAGTTCTCCCAGTAGTGGTGGTAATCGATGCCGAGGAGCACGTGGGAATACAGGTAGCCCCCGAGCACGCCCATGAAGTCGGCCATCACCGTCAGCGAAGGGATGAGCACGAGGCAGCCGAGAAACCGGGGGACGACGAGATAGTAGATGGGGTTGGCCCCCATGCTCTCCAGGGCGTCGATCTGCTCGGTGACCCGCATCGTGCCCAGTTCGGCCGCCATCGCGCTGCCGACGCGGCCGGCGAGCATCGTGGCGGCGAGCACCGGCCCGAGTTCGCGGACCAGCGACAGGTTGATCACGGAGCCGAGTCGCGTCTCCAGCCCCAGGGCCTTGAACTGGGCGAAGCTCTGCACCGCCAGCACCATGCCGATGAACAGGCCCGTGAGGGCGACCACCGGCAGCGACATGACGCCGATCTGGTAGAAGTTCGGGATCAGCACGTCTCGCCGCTGCCGCCGGGCGAAGATCCAGCCCACCGTCCGCAGGGCGAACAGGCAGACGTCGCCCACGCCGGCGATGCTCCCCATCGCGAACGCGCCGAGGTTCGCAATCTGGTCGGCGAACCATGCGGTGGCGCCCGAGGGCGCGGCGGTCGTGGATGAGGCGGTGGTCATGGTGCTTCCCGGCGGGGCGTCGCGTGCAGACCGGGCGCGCGGCGGACCCTGCGGGTCGTATCGGCCGTACCGATCGGGCGCCATGAGCGGAAGAGGCCGGCCGTGGTGGTCAGGCGGGCGTTGCGGCGATCTGGGCGGGATGGGGGGCTGCGCCGGCGGGCCGCCCGCCGGGGACTACAACGAGTCTTCGGTCCGCAGGGTGATCTCGACGAGCCGCTCGAGGGCCTGGGCGGGGCTCTCGTGCGGGAAGTTGCTGAGCACGACCTCCTTGGCGTAGAGCTTGCCGATGTAGCGGCGATGCTTGGCCGGCGACACCCGGCTGGCGAGGAAGTCGCGGTGTGCGGAGTTGATCACGATTTCGTTGCCGCGTTGGTCATACCGGGACCGCCACGGCTGGCCGTGCTCGGCCTCCAGCCGGTAGGAGGGCAGGCCCCGCTGGGATGGGCCGTCGTCGTCGCCGACGCCCTCCGCGAAACGGATCTCGACCTGGTCGGTCACGTGCGCGTCGCCCTGCACGGCGGTCACGGAGACGGTCGCGGCGCCGATGCCGCTTCCCGTGACCGCGCACGCCGCGCCGTCGGGCGTCAGGGTCGCGGCGCCGTTCACGAGGTGCCACGCATACGACACGCCGGCGGCGATCGGCGTGCCCGCCGCATCGCAGGCCCGCGCCGCGAGCCGCGCCGTGCCGCCTGGGGGCCGACGCGGGTGCCGCGGCGTGATCCGCACGGCATGCAAGGGGCCAGGTTCGGCAGGGAAGAGTTGCGGCTGGTCGGCCGGCTGCTGCCCGCCACCGGAGGGCTTGCCGCTGGCCGCTGACAGCGGCTCGCCGGGTGCGCCGTCGCCATCGCCGGCGGGCTTCGGGATGTCGAAGTAGACGTATTCCTCCGCGGGCAGCTCCGCGAGCGCCGACACGAACGCCTTGTGCACCTGCTTGAGGAGCTGCCGGCTGGCCCGCTCGGTCTCCGCCTGCTCGCGGGTTTCGAGGGCCGCGGCCAGGTCGGTCTCGATCACCGCAGCGGCCGCGACGAGCGCCTCGAAGGCCGCGTCGGGCACGACGCCGCTGCGGGTGCCGGGGGCGAGGGTGAGCGGATCGAAGTCGATGAGCCCCTCCAGCCGCCGGTCGGTCCACGGGGCGTGCTGGAAGGGGAGCAGCTCGGCGATTTCCTTGAGCACGCGGGTGCCGTCCTTGCACAAACCGACGCCGCCATCGCCCGGCTCGCCCTCGGTCCGCACGTAGATCTCCACCTGCACGTCGCCGAGCGGGGTCGGGTAGCGGCGGGGAAGCTCGAGACGCTCGCCCGTGAACTCGCGGGGCGTGACGGTGATCTCGCGGCGGGCGACGCGGTCGGCGACGAGAATCCGGGCGCCCGTCGAGCGGATGCGATCGCGAAGTTCGGCCGACAGGTAGCGGGCGATCTTTTCGCCGGTCACGAGCTTGCGGGTCGATTCGAGGAGCGGCCCGACCACGATCCGCGTGCCTTCGGTCACGATCCGGCCACGGACGGGCCGGATCGCGTACTCCCGCTGTCCGCGGACGAGGTGCAGTTCGGCGGGCCGTCCGCCCGATCCCGCGGAGGTCATTCGCAACTCCTCGCCCAGCGCCCAGAACGACAGCAGTCCGATACCGAACTCGCCGTGCACGCCCTTGCGACCGCGGGGGTCGAGGTGCCGCTTCATGGAGTCGCAGAGGTGGGTCGCGATGCGCTCGAAGTCGGGATCGCCGTCGTCATCCGGAGCCACGCCCCGGCCGTCGTCCTCGACCTCGAGAAACACGGTGCCGCGCTGGCGGCGGCGGACGATGCGGATCCGGCGGCCGCCGGCATCGATCGCATTCTCGGTCAACTCGCAGATCGCCTTGAGGGGATGCGTCTGCGAGTGGGCGATGATGGTGATGGCATTCCACTGATCGCCGATGCGGAGCGTGCCGGTGGTGGACGACGAAGAGCGCGGGCGGGCCATGGTGAGTCTGGACGGCGGGCTGGGAGAACCGGCGTCAGCCGGCCTCGGGTGTGGGCGGATCGGCCCCGGGTTCGGTCTGTCCACGGCGCCGGGGCCGCGGCTCGTCATGCCGGCGGAAGACGGCGACCACGTCCTCGATCGGGACGACGTAGAGGAGGTTGTTCTGCTCGAAGTCGACGGGAATCGAGTTCTTGGGGTGGAACAGCACCTTGTCGTATTTCTCGATGGGGAAGTCGGCGTCCCGCTCCACCTGGATGCTGACCTCGACGACGCGGCCAGTGATCGTGGGAATCTCGGCCTGATCGGGGAGCACGATCCCGCCCCGGGTCTTGTGCCGGCTCTCGTCCTTGCGGATCAAGACCCGCATGCCCAGCGGTTCGACGTACTCGTTCACATCCCTGCTCCCGGCGGCGGCCGTGCGCCGGCCTTGAAACCCGCAGGATAGGCGGTTCGCCGGGGTGTCCGCAACCGGCCAGGCGGAGGACGACGTTTTCCGTATTCGCTGGTGCTAGCTGTCCGTGGACAAAGCCCGCCATGGCCTTTGTCCACTTGGCCGACCGGTGGAAACGCCGAGGGTTTCCACGGTCGGCATTCCTCGCATCCTGCTCGGGCAGACTTGTTCGACAGCCTGCTAGGCTGCCCGTGCCGCGTCGCGGGCGGCGTAGTGGTCGAGAATCTTCTGCGCCGCGAGCCGATCGGCGTGCAGTGCGACGAAGCATTCGCCGACGCGGCGCAGCGCCGCGTGCAGAATCGCTTCGACCAGGGCGGCTCGGTCCGATGCGGCTGGCGGCGCGGCCGGGAGGCTGCCCGACGTCACCGGGACCTGCTGGCACAGGGCGATGTCCGCGAGGTTTCGGCTCTCGATCCAGGCGATTTCATCGGCAGTCAGCCCGCCGCGGACGTTGCCGAGACCGGCGACGTTTCGGGATGTGGACACGGGAACGTCTTCGGCGCCCAGGAGCCGTGCCAGGCGGCGGCAGTCTTGCGCCAGGGATTCCTGGCGGCCCACGAACCAGAATCGCTCGACCACCTCCGCGGCGGAGAGCTTCCAGCCCGAGGGCTTTCCGCCTGGCGGCATCGGCTCACCGTGCCGCGCAAAGCGAGCCTGCACGTCGATGTCGTCGTCGCGGATGATGGTGGATTGCAGCAGCCGGAACAGGTCGGGATCACCGTAGATCTCCGCGAAGCCACGGCGCAACAGGAAGAAGTCGGCGTTCTTCGTGATGTGGTGGACGCGTTCGCTGATCCAGCGGTCCACGGGATCGCGAAAGAACGTCACGTAGCGGTAGGCGCGGCCGCCGAGAGCTTCGTGCACGCCGTAGGGAAAATGCCCGGCGACCGCCCGCACCTCCGGTCGCGACGCGAGCAGGGTCGCCAACTCCGCCCGGATCCGTCCAAGTCCCCACAGGTTGGAAGGATTCCAGACCAGCAGGCCGGACGGTCCATAGATGTGAACGAGCCAGTCGTGCAGGGTCTGGCCGCCGGTCTTTGGGATGTGCATGAACAAAGTGAGCATGGCGGGCGACACCGGCGCGGGAAAAGATCGGCGGAAAGGTAGCCGGAGGTACCACCCGACTCAAGGCGGAAAGTTACGGATCTGCAAGGATCGCGCTCGCGGCGAACGGTGCCGGTCTGTAAGGTGACCGTCCGCAGTGGCTTCCCAGGCGACGGTACCGCGGTGGCAAGGTGCGGTGGATGTTGAACGCGGCGACGTATCTCGAGATCCGGCGGCTCGCCCTGGCAGGCGGGTTGTGGAACTGCCAGCCGGACCGCCTGCGGCCGGCCGCCGATGGTCGCCGGATGTTCTGCGGATGGGTGGTGCCGCCCGGGGCACTTCCGCGGGCGTTCACCATTCTCGCCAACGGCAGTCCGCTGCCGCATGCGCCCCTGCCGCAGCGGACGGGGCCGGAAGAGTTCGTGGACTACGTGCTCGCCCGCTGCGGCCTGGAAGGGCGGCGGGAGGAGTTCGGCTTCCAGATCGAACTGCCGGCGAATCCAGACGCAGACATCGAACTCGGCATCCGGTTCGCCGGCCTGACGGGCCGCGCGGAGACGCTGCCCTTCCTGGTGCCGGCCCGCCCGCCCGTCGTCGAGCCTTCGCGACTGGTCATGGAGCGGACAACCCACATCCGTGAGCCGTACGTCTTCAATTACAACGGCGCCACCGATTTTCACCGCCTTCAGTTGCTGTATGCAGCTGCCACTCAGTCGCCACCGTCCCGGCCGCGGGTGCTCGACTGGGGCTGCGGTTGCGGTCGGGTCAGCCGTTTCATGGAAGCGGCTCATGGCGCCGAGGCGGTGGTTGGAGTCGACATCGACGACGTAGGCATCTCCTGGCTGCACGAACACGGCGGCCGGGGCCGGTATCGACGGATCGAGCGAAATCCCCAGTTACCCTTCGCGGACGACGCGTTCGACCTCGTGTACGGCATCTCGGTGATGACGCATCTCCGCCAGGAAGACCAGCGGCGGTGGCTCGAGGAATTGAGTCGCGTGCTTGCCCCGGGCGGTGTGGCCATCCTGACGTTTCATTCGCTGGCGATGTTCTTCGCCCATGTCAACAATGGATCTTCGCTGGCCCAGCTGTTGACCGCTGGTTTCTGGGACTACGGCCGCTGCGCCGATCTGGACGAGGGCTCGCCTGCCGCGGCGGCCGCGGACACCTACCGCAACGTGTTCAACACGCCGGGCAACATTCGCGACCTCTGCCCGGCGGCCTGCGAGGTCGTCGATGTCGTCGCCGGCGGCTCGAGCGCCCAGCACGATTACGTCGTGTTTCGAAAGCGGTCCGTGGCACGCTGAATGGATGGCTGCTGGCACGCCGGCTCCACGACGGGACCGGCGAAAACGCATTTTTCTTGTCGCGAAACTGAACTTTCGGGCCAGTGGCGCGGTGTGGCAGACTGTCCGGCGGACGAGCGCCGGCATGGAGTCCGGCCGGGCCGCCACGGCGGCCTGTCGTGCGTGAGGAGGCGCCGTGAAGTTCGGTCGTAAGATCGCCGATTCCCTTGCCGGATTGCCGCTGTTCGCTGGTTCGGTGCGGTCGCTGCAGAGTGCGCTGCGCCGCCGGCGGACCGCCGCCAGGGGCGGGCGGCAGGCCGGATTGCCGGCGTATTGGCTGCCCTCCGATCCGCACCTGCTGCATGTCATCGCCGTCTCCCATGAGGCGTCGCGGAGCGGGGCTCCCCAGGCGTTGCTGCGACTGGTGCGGCACGCCCGCTCGCAGTCGGGCTGCACCGCCCGGGTGGTGCTGCTGGCAGGGGGGGCGCTGGAAGCGGAGTTCCGGGCCGCCGCGCCGACCGTGGCACTGCCCGCCTCTGCAGCCGACTGCGACGCGCTGGCGGGCCAGTTGGCCCGCACCGGCACCCGCTGCGTCGTGGTCTGCAACACGATCGCGACCGCCGACATGGCGGTCGCCTGCCGGGCCCGCGGTATTCCCGTCGTCTCATGGATCCATGAGAGGCCGACGGTGATCGAGCGGTTCTTCGGCGGCCGGGCGACGATTCGGGCGATGGCAGATGCCTCGGCCGCCGTCGTGCTCCCCACGGAGGCCGTGCGACGCGAGATCGGTGATCGCTATCAGCTCGATCTCGAAAAGGCGCACGCCGTTCCCTACGGCGTGGATCCGCCTCGGTCCGCGGACGAACGGCGGCGCTCGCGGCAGGAGGTGCGGCGCGAGCTCGGGATTCCGCCGACGGCCAAGATCGTCCTCGGTGTCGGCCGCGCCGAACTGCGCAAGGGCGCCGACATCTTCGTGCAGGTTGCCGCCCGGATCCTGCGCGACCGGCAGCGGCGCGGCGGCGCCGCGGAGTCGCTGCCCCATTTCGTGTGGGTCGGCGCCGAGGACGAGACGTGCTGCCGCTGGACGCACCATGACATCCAGCAGTTTCAAGTGCACTGCGCCGACCGCATCCGCTTCCTGGGCGAGAAGCCAGACGCCCGCCGCTATCTCGAAGCCGCCGACGTGTTTCTCATGCCGTCCCGCGAGGACCCCTGTCCGCTGGTGGCCTTCGAAGCGGCGGCCAACGGTCTGCAGGTCGTCCATTTCTCCGGCCCGATCGGCTCCGACGAGGTGCTCCTGCCCGCGGAATCGGCCGCCGTTCCCTACCTCGACGTCGACGGGCTGGTGGATCGCGTCGACGGCCTGCTCGACCAAGGGGCCGTGGAGCGGTCCGGGGAATCGATCGACCGGCGGCTCCCCTGGTCGGCATGCGTCGGCCGGATGGTGGAGTTGGTGCAGGCGGCGGCGCAGGGGGGCGGCGGGGACGCCGCTCCGCGGGGTACGCGGGTGCTCGTGATTTCCTACGGACCGCCTCCCGTGCCGGGTGTCGCGGCGGTGGAGGGGGGTGGTTTGCGGTGCTGGGGTCTCGCCCGTGGCCTGGTGACCGCCGATCCATCGCTGGCGGTGACGCTCGCCATCCCCGACTGGTATGACCTCCCGCTTCCGCCGGTGCACGAAGGCGTGCGGCTCGTGCGCTGGAGTCGGGAGGCGATCGCCAGTCTCGTGGCCGACGCCGACACGGTGATCGTGAGTTATTGCCTGGGCGACGACAGCGTGCGAATCGCGGAGGCCGTCCGGCCGCACCAGATGCTCGTCCTCGACGCCTACGTGCCGATCCACGTGGAGATGTGCGCCCGGCGGTCGGCCAACAGGGAACGGGAGTTCGCCGACTTCGAACGGGAACGCCGCAACTGGGAGGCCGTCCTCCGCCGCGGCGACCTGTTTCTCTGCGCCAGCGAGCCGCAACGGCTTTATTATCTCGGCGTCCTCGCCACGATCGGCCGGATCAATCCGCTGACCTACGACGAAGACCCCGTGCGGATCGTGCCCTACGGCGTGCATCCCGAGGAGCCGCAGCCCAGGCGGCAGCCGTGCACGGAACTCGCCGGTCGGCCTGACGCCTGGAAGCTGCTCTGGTTCGGCGGTGTCTACCCCTGGTTCGACATCGCCGGTCTGCTGGAGGCGGTGAAACGCCTCGACGCGATCCATCCGACGCGGCTGATCGTGGTCGGCGCCCGCAACCCGTTCGTCCGCAACGACGACTTCGACCGCTGCCACGCGCAGTTTCTGGAACTCGTCGCCCGCCCCGACGTGGCGCCGCTGGTGCACCTCGTGGACTGGGTCCAGTTCCATGACCGCGGCGACTGGTATCTCGACGCCGACCTGACGATCCTCGCCAACCAGCCGGGAATCGAGAACGCAGTCGCCTGGCGGACCCGGGTCGTCGATTACCTCTGGGCCCGCACACCCGTGGCGACCAACGGCGGCGACCCGATCGGGGAGAAGTTGATCGCCGCCGGCGCGGCCGTGCGAATCGACGCCGCTGACCCGGCCGGTATGGCGGCATCGATCGCCGCCGTGCTGCGTGATCCCGCGGCGCTGGCTGCGATGCGGCAGCGCTGCGGGGAGCTGCGGGAGCACTACCTGTGGCCAACGGTCGTGGCACCGCTCGTCGCGGCGATCCGATGTCCCGTGGCCGTCCGCCGGGGGACGGTGGCGCAGGGGCTGGCAGCGGCAGGATGAGGTGAGACGATGGTCGACCCGAGCGATCCGGTCGTGGGCCGCCCACTGCTCGTGTGCGGCATGCATCGTTCCGGCACGTCACTGACCGCGTCGCTGTTTCACGCGGCCGGCGTGCGGCTGGGCGACCAGCTCCTCGGCGCGAATCATGGGAACGACCGCGGCCATTATGAGGATCTCGGGATCTACGAGTTCCACCGCACCGCGCTGCACGCGCAGGGGTTGGGCACCGAGGGGTTCGTCGCGGCGGGCACGGTCGTGGTGCCGGACTCGCTCCAGCCCGTGGGCCGCAGGCTCGCCGCCGAGCGCGGCCGCGCGGGCGGTGTCTGGGGCTGGAAGGAGCCGCGGACGGTGCTGTTTCTCGATTATTGGGACGCGATCCTGCCGCGGGCGCGGTATGTGTTCGTCTTCCGCCGTCCCTGGGAGGTGGTGGATTCGCTGTTTCGCCGTGGCGACGAGACGTTTGCCGCCAACCCCGCTTTCGCCGCCGAGGTGTGGCTGCACTACAACCGCACGATCCTCGATTTCGTGCGCCGGCACGAGGACCGCTGTCTCGTGGTCGAGCTGGACCAGGTGGCCGCCGATCCGGAAGGCCTGTTCGCCGCCGTGCGCACGCGGCTGGGAATCGATCTGGCCGCCCCACCGGGCCGCTACGAGGCGGGGCTGCTCGTCCGTGACGACGAGCCGCGGCACGAACTGGCGATCAGAGCCAGCCTGCCGGAGGCGTACGACGTCTACCTGCAGCTTTGTGGCATGGCCGGCACGCGGTCTGCCACGGAGACGGCCGGCCCGCATGGCGACTGCGTCGCCGGCCTTGCCCGCGGGCTCGTCGAGGAGTGGCGGCATGCCCGGCGGTCCGCGGCACGGGCAGCCGAACTGGTTCCGCAGGTACTCGGCGCACGCGAGGCATCCGCGACGGCCGAGGCGAGCGTGGCCGCGCTCCACGGCCGGCTCACCGAACTGGAGGCGGAAAACAACCGCCTGTTGTTCGAACGCACCGAACTGGCCGCCCGCATCACCGCCATGCGTGACCGCTCCTGGCTCCGCCGCCTGCGTCGTGAGATCCGCAGGCTGGGCCGGCAGGCCGGGGCCCTGATGTGGAAACTCTGCCATCACGCCGCGCCGAAACCTACGGCCGTCGGAGGGGAGCCGGGCCACCGCGACGCGGCCTGACGCCCCCGGGCTCGATCAGGCCTCGGGGGCGGCCTCGGTCGGCCCGGCCGCGACGGGCTCGGCGGTGACCAGGCCCTTGAAGGCGAGCTGCTTCTTGCCGGCGACCTCGACGCAATCGACCTGGATCGTGTCCTTGCCTGCGAACTCGCCCTTGAGCAGTTCCTCGCTGACCGGATCCTCGATGTAGTTCTCGAGGGCCCGCCGCAGCGGCCGGGCGCCGAAATCGGTGTCGGAGCCCTTCTTGATGAGGAACTTCTTGGCCTCGTCGGTGAGTTCGAGCTTGAGGCCGCGCTCGTCGAGCCGCTCGCGGACCTTCGCCAGTTCGATGTCGATCACCTTCTTGAGGTCGTCCACGGTGAGGTGGTGGAACACGATCACGTCGTCGAGACGGTTGAGGAACTCCGGCCGGAAGACCTTCTCGATCCGCTCGTTGACGCGGCCCTTCATGCTGTCGTACGAGGCGTCGGTGTCGGGCTTCTGGAAGCCGAAGGCCGACTCGTTCTTGATCGCCTCGGCGCCCGCGTTCGTCGTCATGATGATGATCGTGTTGCGGAAGTCGACGTTGCGGCCGAACGAGTCGGTGAGCCGGCCCTCCTCCATCACCTGGAGCAGCATGTTGAACACGTCGGGATGGGCCTTCTCGATCTCGTCCAGCAATACCACGGCATAAGGACGCCTTCTGATCTTTTCCGTCAGCTGCCCGCCTTCCTCGAAGCCGACGTAGCCCGGCGGCGCGCCGATCAACCGGCTGACGTTGTGCTTCTCCATGTATTCGCTCATGTCGATCTGGATGAGCGCCTCGGCGTCGCCGAACATGAACTGGGCGAGGGCCTTGGCGAGCAGCGTCTTGCCCACGCCCGTCGGCCCGGCGAACACGAACGAGCCGATCGGCCGCTTCGGGTCCTTGAGCCCGGAGCGGCTGCGGCGGACCGCCTTCGACACGCTCTTGATCGCCGCGTCCTGGCCGATGACCTTTTTGTGGAGCTCGTTTTCCATGCCCATCAGCCGGGCCTGGTCCTCGGTGGACATGCGGGTCAGCGGAATGCCCGTCATCTTGGAGACGACCTCGGCCACCACCTCGTCGTCCACGACCCCGTCGGCCTCGCGGCTCTTGTCCCGCCAGTCGCGGGTCATCGTCTGCTTCTTCTTCTTCAGCTTGTCGGCCTGGTCGCGGAGCGCCGCCGCCTTTTCGAAGTCTTGGTTGGCGACCGCCTCCTCCTTCTCCTTGTTGAGCCGTTCGACCTCCTCGTCGATCTCCTTGAGGTCTGGCGGCTTCGTCATCGCCTTGAGCCGCACGCGGGCCCCCGCCTCGTCGATGACGTCGATCGCCTTGTCCGGGAGGCAGCGGCCGGTGATGTAGCGGCTGGAAAGCTCCACCGCGCTCTCCAGGGCCGCGTCGCTGATCGTCACGCGGTGGTGGCTCTCGTAGCGGTCGCGGAGGCCCTTGAGGATCTCCACCGCCTCGTCCTTCGTGGCCGGCTCCACCATGATGATCTGGAACCGCCGGTCGAGCGCCGAATCCTTCTCGATGTACTTGCGGTACTCGTCGAGCGTGGTGGCGCCGATGCACTGGATCTCGCCCCGGGCGAGGGCCGGCTTGAGCACGTTGGAGGCGTCGATCGCCCCCTCGGCGCCGCCGGCGCCCACGAGCGTGTGCAGTTCGTCGATGAACAGGATCGTGTTCTTTGCGCGGCGGACCTCGTTCATCACCGCCTTGATCCGCTCCTCGAACTGGCCGCGGTACTTCGTGCCCGCGACCATCATGGCGAGGTCGAGGACGACGATGCGGCGGTCGGCGAGCAGCTCGGGCACGTTGCCATCGACCACCCGCTGGGCGAAGCCTTCCACGATCGCCGTCTTGCCCACGCCCGCCTCGCCGAGGAGGACAGGATTGTTCTTCGTGCGGCGGCAAAGGATCTGGATCGCCCGCTCGATCTCCTTCTCACGGCCGATGACCGGATCGAGCTTGCCCTGGCGGGCCAGCTCGGTGAGGTCCCGGCCGAAGCTGTCGAGGGCCGGCGTCTTGCTCTTGCCGGCCTTGGGGCTGCCCTCGCCACCACCACCGCCGGCGCCGGCCGGCTGCCGGCCGCCCATCCCGGCCCGCTCGCCACCCTCCTCCATGCCGTGGCCGAGGAGGTTGAGCACCTCCTCTCGGACGTCCTCGAGCTTGAGGCCGAGGTTCATCAGGACCTGGGCCGCCACGCCTTCCTGCTCCCGGAGCAGGCCGAGCAGGATGTGCTCGGTGCCGACGTAGTTGTGGTTGAGGTTCCGGGCCTCCTCCATCGAATACTCGATCACCTTCTTGGCCCGGGGCGTCTGCGGGAGCTTGCCCATCGTGACCATGTCGGGCCCGCTCTGGACGAGCTTCTCGACTTCCATGCGGATCTTCCGCAGGTCGATGTCGAGATTCTTGAGGACGTTGGCCGCGACGCCGCTGCCCTCCTTGATCAGGCCGAGGAGCACGTGCTCGGTGCCGATGTACTCGTGGTTGAAACGCTGGGCCTCCTGATTGGCCAGCTGCATCACCTTCCTCGCCCGGTCCGTGAAACGCTCGTACATCGGGGTCTGCCCTCGTGGAATTGCCCCGGAGGCCGGGGCGGCTGCGGTTGGCCGGCGTGCCATTCCGGCAGGCTGCGTTCCGCCAACGAGCGACGGTGCAAACCTCACGCCAAACCGACGGCAGGATTGTAGGAGGGGCCTGCCGGAATGTCTGTGGCAGCCTCTGGCGAACGGTGAAAAAGCCCGTTCAGGCGGCCTCGCCGTGCCGGCCCCCGCGGGGGGTGGAAGCGGTGGAATCCGGCTCGACTCGCAGGATCGTGGGGCCTGCGGCCGCGGCGTCGTGGCCGTCACCGGAATCCAGCAGCTCGAGTTCCCGGTCGATTGCCCCGCGCCAGCGGCTCCCCGAGTCGCTGCGCGACAGTTTGGCGAGCGCCGCGCGGGCTTCCGCGGTCCGACCTACCCGGCGCAGCAGTGTGCCCCACATGAGTTGCGCCTCGCCGTCGGTGGGCGCGATCGCGAGCAACGCGCGGAGGTGTGCCTCGGCCGCCAGCCAGTCGCGGGCGAGGTAGGCGTCGCGGGCCTGGATGAACAGGGCGTCGGCTGCGGCGGCCCGCGGCCGCGGGATCGGCGGCGGGAACGAGGAGACGGCCGACGCCGTGGAGATCAGCCAGATCGCGGCCGTCGCCGTCCACATCCCGATCGAAAAACCGCCCCCGATCAGTTCCGGCCAGATGAAGGTCGTCAGCACCGCCACGTCGACGGTGACGGCGAAGGCCAGCGCCAGGACGAGTCCCAGGCGGCTGCCGCGCAGCCAGAGCCATGGCATTCCCGGCCAGACGAGCGTGAGGTAGCGGAAGGCGGCCATGGGCGATCCGGGAGGTCCGCAGGGGCGGGGAGTGTAGGGCCGCCGCCGCCGCCGGCCAAGGCTGATGAGGCGGCCTGGCGGGCGTGGTAAAAAGAGTGCGATTGAGCCGTGGTTCGGGGGGCGCCCCCACCATGCCTCCGGACGTTCTCTCCGGCCCTCCGGGCCGGCATCCATGCCTCCGCTCGCTTCCATAGCCCGGCGACATGGTGGGGGCACCCCCTCCCGCATCCTCATGCCTACGAACGATGCCCATGCACGTCGACAAGTTGGTCTCCTCTGAAAGCCCAGCGGTCATGGAACCCATGCGCGAACAAGCAGCCAGCGGTCCCGGGGGCCAGGCGGGCGTCTGGCGGGCGATCGACGCGTCGGCCAATCGCGCCGCCGAGGCCCTGCGGGTCGTGGAAGATGCGGTCCGCTTCACGCTCGACGACGTCGTGCTCACCGGCCTGGCCAAGGAGATGCGGCACGATCTGGCCGCGGTCCTCGCGACTGAGCCACTCCGCCACCGGGTCGGGGCGCGGGACGTGGCCGGTGACGTCGGGAACGGCATGGAGGCGGCCGCGGCGCTCGGCCGGTCGTCGGTCGCCGACCTCGTCGCCGCCAACGCCGCGCGGGCCGGGCAGGCGCTGCGGAGCCTCGCGGAGTGCGCGGCCGTGGTGACACCGGCGGCCTGCGCCGGCTTCGAACAGCTCCGGTATCGACTCTACGATCTGGAACGTCGCGCGTTGGCTGCCGTTCGGGCCCGCGACCGGCTTGCGGGCGTGAACCTGTGCGTGCTGGTGGAGGGTTGCGCAGACGGCGCCGTGTTCTCCCGGCTCGTGGAGTCGCTCGTCGATGCGGGCGTGCGGATGCTGCAGATTCGCGACAAGCGGCTCGCCACGCCGGCGCTCGTCGACCGCGTTGGTCGCGCCCTGGCGATCGCCCGGCGGCGGCCGCCCGAGGAGGCGGTGTTTGTGATCGTCAATGACCGCGTGGACGTGGCGGCCGCCGTCGGGGCCGCCGGCGCCCATGTGGGGGAGGACGACCTGCCGGTGCCTCTGGCCCGCCGCGTGCTGGGACCTGCGGCGCTGCTGGGCCGCACCGCCCACGACGTGGCCGAGGCCCGGGAGGCCGCTGCGGTCGGGGCCGACTTCCTCGGCATCGGCCCCTGCTTTGCGTCCGCGACCAAGACCTTCCGCGCGTTTGCGCCGCCGGAGTTCCTCCGGACGGTCGCCGCCGAGATCGCCCTGCCGGCGTTCGCGATCGGCGGTGTCACGCTCGATCGCCTCGACGAGCTCGCGGCACTGGGCATCACGCGGGTCGCGGTGGCGGCGGCCGTGACGTCCGCGCCGGACCCGGCCGCCGCGGCGCGGGCGTTCATCGCGCGGCTGGCACGTCCTTGAGCAGTTCCACGATGGCGGCGGCGATCTCGGCCTCGTCACGGGGGCGATAGCCGATCCACACCCGGCGGACGGTGGCGTCGGGACCGACGAGCAGCGTCGTCGGGAAGGCGTCGAGGCCGATCGTCGTGAACAGCCTGTCGCGGCCCACGGGATCGTCGCAGGCCCAGGCCTGGAGATCGAGCCGCTGCTCCGCGAGGAACTCTCGGGTCTCCCCGGCCACGGTGTCGAAGTCGTCCGGCCCCGGATTGCAGGAGATGGCGACGAGCTGGAACCGCTGCTCGTCCGCAAGCCGCTGGGCGAGCCGCACGAGCCCGGGCAGTTCCTGCCGGCATGGCGGGCACCAGGTGCCCCAGAAGTTGACGAGCGACACCTTGCCATCGAGCGTGGGCGGCTTGGCGGCAGGGTCGGCGACCGCCGCGATCGGCAGTGGCCCGACGCTGCGGCCCACGGCGGGGTGGGGCGGGGCCGGGTGGCCGCAGCCTGCCGCCGCGAGCAGGGCGAGGCCCACGGCGCGGCGGAACTGGGTGCGTATGGTGTTGGCTATCATTTCGAGTCAACCTTCCGCGACGTGGAACCCGGCCGCGTCGCTGCGGACCCCGCAGGGGCGGGGCCGCGTGCAGCCGACGGAGATGCCAAGTGTACGAAGTCGAGCTGAAGTTCCAGGTGTCCGATGCAGCGGCGCTGGAGCGGGACTTGCTCGCCCTGGGGGGCCGTTTCGGGAACGCCGTCGAGCAGGTCGATCGCTACTTCGCCCATCCGTGCCGCGACTTCGCCGCGACCGACGAGGCGCTGCGGCTGCGGCGGACGGGAACCGACGTGGCGATCACCTGGAAAGGGCCGCGGATCGACGCCACCACGAAGACCCGACGCGAGATCGAACTCGCCGTCACCGCGGCAGCGCTCGGCGGCGGTCCGGTCGCGATCGACCGCTGGACCGGGCTGCTCGAAGCGCTCGGCTTTCGACAGGTTCGCGAGGTGGCCAAGCGCCGGCGGGCCGCGCTCGTCGCCTGGGAGGGGGCGGAAGTGGAAGCATCTCTCGACGCGGTTACGGGCCTCGGCGACTACCTGGAACTCGAACTCCAGGCCGACGCGGACGCGGTGCCGCTGGCCCGCGGCCGGCTCGAGTCGCTCGCCCGGCGGCTCGGCTGTGGCCCGGCCGAGCGGCGGAGCTACCTGGAACTGCTGTTGGGGTAACTCGCGCCAAGTGGCGCAAGCCTCCAGGCTTGTGAATACGGGTTGTGGAGCCACAGGCCACGGCACGACGGTCAGAGACTGCCGCTCCAGGGAGGCATGCCTTGCTGGGTGCCATGCGATGTGGGCTTGAACCGGGAAACGTCTGCCGCCGAGCTGCATGGATGGTGGGCTGGTGTTCGTGCCCGGAGTCCCCGGGTTTCCACCCGGGGCTTCTTGATTCAGGTCGCCGCTTCCACAAGAAGCCCCCGGCGGAAGCCGGGGGACACCGGGTCGTCTCGCTTCCTGGGTGCTA
>Ga0315908_10000136_pt1 | contig 59538 bp, 43 predicted proteins | sample LakEriMetagenome_12_FD_203520 | JGI IMG/M metagenome (GOLD analysis project Ga0315908, IMG submission 203520) | Freshwater fungal communities from buoy surface, Lake Erie, Ohio, United States - Buoy 4 MA124 | ecosystem: Environmental > Aquatic > Freshwater > Lake > Lake biofilm | place: USA...
CCTGGTGTCTTTAACGTGATGGCACCACTCCGATTCCATCCCGAACTCGGTTGTGAAACTTCACCGTGGCCAAGATACTTGTCGGGTTGCCGACCGGGACAATAGCTCGATGCCAGGATTATTCTTTACACAAAACAATTCCTTTCTCATGCAAGTGGGGAGGGTATTGTCTTTGCTGTACTTTTTTCATTGGTTTAGCACTGCGTAGCTCATCCTGCTGGGCTACTGACTAAGAGTAGCTCTACTACAAAATTAATGTGTATTAGTGTTTATGTTTTATGGAGCTAATTTTTATTGTCTCCCTTCAGTAGTTCTCTATAAGCAAGTTTACATTCTTCTAGTCTCTTCTGAAACAGAAAAATTGCCTTTTTCAAACCGTAAATTTTTACAGTTTTCCGAAAATACTCCGAGCATGATTCACATCTATAAAGTACGCTGTAAGCACAGGAAAATCCTTTACGAGGCGAAAGATATTTTTGATAGAATCGGATACAGTGAATAACAGCAAAATCAAGAATAAACCGTAAACCGATTTTCTCTAAACAATCGACTAATGGAATAACAAATATTAACAATTTGGAAATCGATACTTTCCGTTTTGTTCTTGTGTGCATAGAGAAACATCTATAAATTAACTTTCTAAGCATTTGACAAGCATATCAAGGATATGACGAACTGGTTTGGCAAAGTTTGGTGAATCTTTAAGCCAGCGAGCTAAAGGTGGCGATAATTTGTAGTATATTAAAATAAATAACTTTCCTAATAGATACATTCTCAGTTTTTCGTCTCGAAAGTGTCTTAATTTGATAACTTGAGGTGATTCGTAAGTGCCATAGACAGCAGTAGCTATAAAGCAGTGATCGCAATGGTCACAGTGGCCACAATGATTTAAGTGGTCACAATCTTCAATATCTCCGTTAGACTTGTCCAAACTGATTGGGTGAGGTTCTGGTGATCCTCCACTTATATTATGATTAATAGAACTCTCTAACAATTGCTCTTGGTGGTGGGTTGGAAAAGAACTGCTACCGCGACTACTGCTAACAGGGAGAAATGGTTCTCTAGTGTCAGGTAAAGAGTCTATAGATTTGTGCAATATGACTGAACTAGCTATATGCTCTTTAGGAATTGAACTTCTAGGATAGTGCTGTTCTGAGTTATCTTCTGTTTGCGAACTAGGATTACTTGATGAAGAAGGAGTCAAGTCAGGAACATACAAACTATTATTATGGGTTAACTCTTGAATAATCTTTTCTATATCTACTTTTGCAGACGCATAACCAACGCCGACTCCAACACCAGCCCCAACAGAAATATACCAGCCTAAGTTGTGCCTTAATTGTTTATATTTTTTGTCAGAAGATAAAAGCCTATTGAATTCATCAATGCTTAATTGATTAAGCTTTTCCAATAGAGAAGTTAATTGTTCAGGCGATATGGGTAAGTTACCGTTATTTGCATATTCGGTGATAATGTACAGAGTAATAGATTTTTTTATTTTATCATCCGCATCGAGAGGAAGTAGAGAGGCAAAATTTTCTACAAATTTTTCAACCATCTCATCATTAACATTAATAATTTGTTGATTGATTACTTGGTTAATTTGATGATAGACAATTTGCCCCTGCTGATCAAAATTTGACATAGTTTTTTAGTTCCTTTGAATCAGTATTTACAAGGCTGTGTATTTGTAAACGACTGCAAGAATATACCAGTCAACATCGGCTAAAACAGTTTTTGGACTAATTCAATAGCTTTAACAATTCCAGCAACGATTCCACCAGCTTCGGCGACTCCCTTCATAAAGCCTTTAGCCGTGCTTAGACAACCTGCAATTACATCCTTATTAGGTTCAGGTTTTTTTGCTTGATCGACAGCTTTTTGGATTTGCTCTTGAACCTCTGTAACAATTTCGGCATTGATGACTTGAGATTCTCCAGCGTTGCTTACTTCAGACTTCAATTTCTCTAGCTCAATAATCAAATCGGCTTGATTTTGAGCTTCAGCAAAGCTATAATTATTATTTGTTTGGTTTGTAACTGTCTGATGACGCATATCGAATACTGACATAGTTTTGCTCCTTTGATATGATTTTCCGTTGTTGGTAAAAGTTAGCTATCTTCAAATGGAAATGAAGATATTAAAAACAACAATCCTATAGGCATTGTAATCCAACCTAGTAAAATCAAATTAGGCAATGTTACAAAAATTAAATATCCCACACCAATCCCAAAAGCAAAACTGCTAACAGTAAAAATAATAGAAATAAATAAATTTCTACCGTTCCGTCTTATCTTTCTAATTACTAAAGCTAAAGATAAAATAGGAAGCCAGAAAATATCTCCTAGTAGAGAGCCAGCCGATGAAAATGAAATAGAACCCGTACCACCAATATGTTCATGCTCGCCTCCAAAAAGTATACAAATTCTATAAATAATATATATTATATAAGTAGTAAATATTAAGCCAATAAAAGGAATTCTAAGTTTTTTTCTAAGTTTTGTTATATCTTTGTCAGAAAAACGAGAAAAAAGTGGAGATATTAATATAGAAAATATGAGCCATACTACAATAATTAATTTTAAAAATAAAAGAATATTTGAATTGACAAAAGGAACTATAAGAGGTATGTAGCAAGCAAAAGAAAATCCCATTAAAAATAAACCTAATAAGTTTGCCTTTTTAAAGAAATTGACTAAAAAACCAAGCCATATCGTACTAATATTTTCAATAAAAATGGTTTCATTAAAATTAGTATCAGCATTAATATTCCAATTTTTCTTATTTGTTCCTATTAATTTAGCACTAGAAAAGTCCGTACCGTTGGCGTTGGCATTAGCAAAGTTAGAATTTCGCAAAGTCGCTTTGTAGAATGTGGCATTGTTGAGGTCAGAACTAGAGAAATCGCAATTGATCAGCGTGGCTTCGATAAACTGAGTACGGGATAGGTTTGCTTTGTTCAAAAATGTTCCAGTTTTTAGTTCAAAGTCTCCAATTAACATCCATAACAAAAATAAACAAAATGGCGCAAGAATTAAGTGTAAACCAAGAATATTATCAAGAAAAAATCCAGAAAAAGAGGACATCAACAAGGTGTCATTAACAAACTCTTTGTTTAAGCTTTCAGAAAGTGAACGTAAAAATGTTATCAAAGAATGACTTACAAATAGACCTATAAGCAAACCTAAAATCATAATAGGTATACTTAAAATATATCCTCCAAAATCATAAGAAAATGTCAATACTTTCGACCCCAAAAATCCCTGAACGACACCTATCAAGACGGCCACAATGAAAGTTATTTCTTGAGTGCGGCTTCGTCCTGCCTTTGTACCTGAAAAATCTGCTCCTTCAAGATTGGCATTGGTGAAATCACAACCGCGAATATCGGCATTGCGAAAGTTTGCTCCTGCTAGGTTTTGATTATCTTTAAATGAGCGATTCCTTAGATCCTGATTGGAAAAGTCAAGGGGGTTGACATTAGATACAGTATCGGTTTCTCCATCCTGCACATTGATGGGATGTTGATTAGAGGAGTCAAGCAATGTAGTAATAAGCTCTTGACTCAAAATGGCATCATTGAAATTGGTATCCGCATCAATACTCCAATTTTGAATATTGATATTTTTGAACTTTGCTCTCGAAAAATCTGTTCCGTGAGCTTTAGCATTAGCGAGGTTAACATTTTGTAGTTTTGCGCGGTGGAATGTAGCATTGGTGAGGTCAGAATTAGAAAAGTCACAATTACTTAGTATGGATTGACTAAACTGAGCATCTAACAAGTTTGTTTTACTAAAGGATGTCCCCAATATCTTCTGAAGTTCTTTAAATCCCATCCACAATACTGCAAAAAAGAAACATGATACTAAACCCAGAAGTAAAGTGATAACTGCAAGAAGATTTCCAACAATAAGATTGCCTTTTGTAAATTCATTAAACGTAGTTATAGCAACAAAATTAAATCCGTCTATAGCCACAAACATAACCGCAGAAAAAAGTATTGCTGTGGAAGTCTCTGGAACTGTTGTAGATATAAACAAAAACGTAAAAGCTATCCCTAACGACAATCCCAACAAACCCACAACCGCCACTGCCAAATGAATTATCGATGCACTAGAACACTCAAAGGCAATTTTTGCTGCAAACGCTCCCTGAATCATAACTACTAAAGCAACTGCAATTAAAATAATTTTTTGACGGTGGCTTCGTCCTGATTTTACACCCGAAAAATCTGCTCCTTCAAGATTGGCATTGGTGAAATCACAACCTCTTATATCGGCATTGCGAAAGTTTGCTCCTGCTAGGTTTTGATTATCTTTAAATGAGCGATTCCTTAGATCCTGATTGGAGAAGTCAAGGGGGTTGACATTAGATACAGTATCGGTTTCTCCATCCTGCACATTGATAGGATGTTGATTAGAGGAGTCAAGCAATGTAGTAATAAGCTCTCGACTCAAAATGGCATCATTGAAATTGGTATCCGCATCAATACTCCAATTTTGAATATTGATATTTTTGAACTTTGCTCTCGAAAAATCCGTTCCGTGAGCTTTAGCATTAGCGAGGTTAACATTTTGTAGTTTTGCGCGGTGGAATGTAGCATTTGTGAGGTCAGAATTAGAAAAGTCACAATTACTTAGTATGGATTGACTAAACTGAGCATCTAACAAGTTTGTTTTACTAAAGGATGTCCCCAATATCTTCTGAAATTCTAAAATTATTCCATAGAAGATGAAATATAACACCAACGCAAGAAATAAGGCTATAACAGCAATAAAAATTCCCCAAAGAAAGCTTCCTTTTGTAAATTCATTAAACGTAGCTATTGACGCAAATGCGAACCCATCCATAGCCACATACATAACCGGAGAAAAAAGTAATACCGATAGCACATTATCAAATATTGGTGCTAACGAGAATATGAACAAAAATGTAAAAGTGATTCCCAATGAAAATATAAGAGAACCCACAACTGCACCAGCAAACTCAATTAAAGAAGCATTTACAAACTTAAACGCTACCGCACTAGCAAACACTCCCTGAATCAGAATCCCAAAGACAACTGCCATTAAAATAATTTCTTGAGTGCGGCTTCGTCCCGCCTTCACACCTGAAAAATTGGCTCCTTCAAGGTTGGCATTGGTGAAATCACAACCGCGAATATCGGCATTGCGAAAGTTTGCTCCTACTAAGTTTTGATCATCTTTAAATGAGTAATTCCGTAGATCTTGATTGGAGAAATCAAGCCATCCAGTCTTTGCTTTTCTACTCCAAATAACATCATCGAATTTTGTATTATCATTGATTCTACAATTCTGAATGTACGCTCCCTTAAAGATTGCACCTGAAAAATCTGTACCGTCAGCATTGATGTTAGTTAAAACAGAATTTCGTAAGTTTGCTTTGTAAAATTTAGCGTTACTGATATCAGAATTGGAAAAGTCACAACCAGTTAACGTGGATTGAATAAACTGAGCGTAGGAAAGATTTGCCTTGGTGAACGATGTTCCTGTTGCTCGTTGAAATGTACGAACTGCCAATACAATTCCAAACCATGTTAGCCAACTGCAAAATATGGCTAGACTAAAGTAAAAAATTCCTCCAAAAATATTCCCTTTTATAAATTCTCCAAATCCCATCTTTCCTAAAATTATAATTACTCCCACAAACACAGCAACTATGGATTGACCCATTGGCAAATCCTTATGGTGTGTTTTTGTAATCAGGCGAAATAATAAATACAAAAAACACAATAAAACCCCACTCCCAAACGCAACACATCCTGCAAATAAACCGTTAAATGTGGTTACATTCGCAAAAATTTTTTCAAATATAAATGTAGCCAAAACCCCAAAGGCGAAGATAGCGACTGCAATAGAAATAAGTGTTTCTGTAATCACACACGAAATCAGAATAACCTGTTGCCTGAGACTTTTACCTGTCCTTACACCTGAAAAATCGGCTCCTTCGAGGTTGGCATTGGTGAAATCACAACCGCGAATATCGGCATTGCGAAAGTTTGCTCCTGCAAGGTTTTCTCCTGCAAACGAGCGGTTGCTTAGACTTTGATTGGAGAAATTAGTCATAATCGTCGAAATAATGACTGGTATGGTACAAAACAACGCTAGTGTTTATCAACTATTTCACGGCACAGGGATCTTCATAGCAATGTTTGGGGATTTTTGTCAATTGTTTTTGATCTAGAGCGAACTAATCAATTATCTCTTGCCAGATAAGGATTTAGTCGATTTATGCCCCCCTATCGAACCAGACCAAGTAACGAAGATCCTTTTTTCTTTCATTTCTTGACACAACTTCTCTATTTTACCATAGCAGGACTTATTTACGTCTCAAATTGAATTGCTATACATCATAAGGGACTTGCGTAGGAATAATATCCCAGCCAGAAAATCGCTCTCTAGAAGAACCAGACCAGCCAGATGGTACATTATCAAAGCGCAAGTCCCTAACTACTCTAGAAGAGCCAAGTTTTTCAACAATTCCTATTTTTTCATCTAAACTACGGCCTGAATTAACACAAAAGGTTGCACGATTAGTGTATTAAAAAGGTTATCGGGATGGGAATTCCAATCGCTTAATTGCTCCTGTGTCGGTTTTTCTAGTAGTTTTTCCCCGATCCAATTCTGCACTTGAGCAACCTGATCACCAGCGATCGCTTCTGCCACTTCGATTAAATTGAGGGAATCGGAAACTAGGATCAGCGCATCCCTTTGAGCATGGGGGATCAAGTCACTCCACTCCACTTCGGCTAATTCCTCTAATAACTGCTCGTGAATATTACCCATACTGTCAATCCTTGCGAAAAAGCTCGCTCAATAACGAATTAGCTCCTCTTTCTAGCATACAGGCAAAGGGACAGCCGATTTCCCCATTCATAGTAATGTTAAGCTAAAATATAACGAACGTTCGATATTAAACTTATGCCTAAGATAGTAGATGTAGAACAATACCGAAAAGAACTCCTCTTAAAAAGTGCCGAACTCTTTGCCGAGAAAGGCTATGCTAACATGACGACGAGAGAATTAGCGCAAGGATTGGGAGTGTCCACGGGAACGCTGTACCACTACTTTCCCAGTAAAGCGGCACTTTTCGAGCAATTAGTCGAGGAGATGTGCCGGCAGGATGTTTTATTAGCTAAAGCCGAGATTGATCGAGGAAAAACCCTGACAGAAAAGCTAAAAATTCTCGGCAAATTTATGACTAATCGCGAGGATTACTGCATCAAACAATTATTCTTATGGATTGATTATTCTCAATACCAAGGACGAGAAGAACTGAGTCGTAGTCAACTTTTTGAGCGCGTTGATCGCCGCTATCATCAGGCAGTAATCGAGATTTTAGGTATTAGCGATCCGAGTGTAGCTTGGTTAGTTGTCAGCGTTATTAATGGACTGATATTAGAGCGCCTGTGGTGCAATGAACAGATTGCGATCGATGAACAAATGGAATTATTAGGTAAAATTCTTACTACTTATTTGCAGAAAAACTGTTAACCCCCAACAATCACTTATTAACTAAAAAATTATGAAAGGTAAAACTTTTGTGAAACCAAATCAAAAGTTAATAATCGGGTTAATAGTATTAGGCACAGGATTATTAGGAATAACCACCTTTTATAGTCTTTCCCAATTCGCCAGCAAACCCGAAACCAAAACCCCTGTAATTGCGTCGCCCGTACCGCAAAAAATCACCGCTTTAGGCAGAATTGAACCGAGGACAGAAATTATCAGCATATCTGCCCCGATGTTGCTTGATTCCGATCGAGTCATGCAATTATTAGTCGATGAAGGAGATAGCGTCAAAACGGGACAAATAATCGCCATTCTCGAAAGTCAGGAAAGATTAGAGGATAACCTGCGACAGGCACAAGAACAGGTGAAAGTAGCCGCAGCCAAACTAGAACAGGTTAAAGCTGGGGCAAAAGTCGGTGAAATCGATGCTAATGCCGCTAACGTGCGAAAAATCGAGGCACAATGGGTAGGGGATCAAGCAAACCAACGGACAACTATCCAAAGATTAACAGCGCAATTAGAAGGGGATAGGGCTGCCCAAAAAGCGACAATTGGCAAATTAGAAGCAGAATATCGCAATGCCAAAGCTGAATTTGATCGCTACGAAAAACTCTATCAAGAAGGGGCAATTTCCGCCTCTAGTTTTGATAGTAAAAGACTAAATTTAGAAACCAGTAATCAACAACTAACAGAAGCAAAAGTTACCCTAGAGAGAATTGAAAGCACCGGTAAACAACAGATACAAGAAGCTAAGACTACCCTAGCCCGGATTGAATCCACCGGTCAACAGCAGATCAAAGAGGCCAGATCCACTTTAAATCAAGTCTCGGAAGTGCGGGGAGTCGATGTGCGGGCAGCCCAAGCGGAGGTAAATGCTGCCCTAGTTGCCGTTAAAAAGGCCCAAACCGAGTTAAATCAGGCCTATATTCGATCGCCAATTACCGGCAAAGTGATTAAAGTCAATACCCGTATCGGGGAACAAATCAGCGATCAAGGAATTGTTGACCTTGCTGAAACCGAGCGCATGGAAGTAATTGCCGAAATCTATCAAAGCGATATCGGGAAAATTCGCAAGGGACAAACTGCCACGATTACCGGATCGGCGTTTAAGGGCGAAGTTAGCGGAAAAGTGCGCTTAATTGCTTTAAAAGTTGACCAACAAAATATCTTCAGCAATCAACCGGGAGAAAACTTCGATCGCAAAGTGATCTCTGTCCGCATTGCCTTAGATCGCGAAAACAGTCAAAAAGTGGCAGGTTTAACCAATTCCCAAGTAACTGTAACTATCAATGAGTAGGTTTTCCATGAAACTAAGCCATCTATTCAAAAAAACGCCCCTATCTTGGTTACAGGTGACGCGAGAGAAAACCCGTTTGATTGTAGCTATTGCCGGGATTGCTTTTGCTGACTTCCTAATTTTTACACAGTTGGGGTTTCGGGATGCCTTATTTGATGCTTCCGTTAAACCTCATTATGTTCTCGATGCGGATTTAGTCCTGATTAATCCCCAATTCGATACCCTCTTTGCGGTGAAAAGTTTCTCACGCGATCGCTTGTACCAAGCTAAAAGAGTCGAGGGTATTCAATCCTTAGCCTCAGTTTATATTGCTTCGGCCCAGTGGCGCAATCCCGAAACTTCCCTAGAAAGAACTACTTTAGTCTTTGGTTTTGATCCCAGTCAACGGGTTTTTACCCTCCCAGAAGTCAATCAAAAATCCAGTGATCTAAAGATGTTAAATCGCGTCTTATACGATCAAGCAGGAAGACCAGAATTCGGTCCAATTGCCGATTTACTCCAGAAAAACCCCGATTTGACAGTTCAGTTAAATAAAAAAGAGGTACAGGTAGCGGGAATTTTTACCCTTGGTGCCTCCTTTGCTGCCGATAGTAACGTCATTACCAGTGATTCTACCTTTTTAAGGCTATTTCCCGAACGTCAACCCCACGAAATCGATATAGGACTGGTGAAACTGCAACCGGGGGCAAATATCGAAGCAGTTAAGGCCAATTTACAGGCACTTTTCCCTAAAAATGAAGTAATAGTCCTTACTTTAAAAGAATTTGCTGAAAGGGAAAAAACCTATTGGGCAAATGGTACAGCCATTGGTTTTATCTTTGGTTTAGGTACAGTAGTCGGTTTTATCGTCGGTATCGTCATTGTCTATCAGATTCTCTATTCCGATGTCACCGATCACTTACCCGAATACGCTACCCTAAAAGCTATGGGTTACGGTGATTGGTATTTAGTCGGGGTTTTGATGCAAGAGGCTTTATTACTAGCGGTTTTGGGGTATATACCCGGGTTTATCGTCTCTCTCGGTGTTTATAATCTCGCTTCCTCCGCTACACTTTTACCCATAGTGATGACTACCGCTAGGGCGATCGAAGTTTTAATCCTAACAATTATTATGTGTATTGCCTCTGGAATTGTCGCCATGGGCAAATTAAGGACAGCAGATCCAGCCGATATTTTCTAAGCTATCAAGGGTGAAATAATGCCGATTTTTCAAAAAGAGCGAGAATTAGTCGATTTTAGCCCTAATGAACCCGTAATTGCCATTAAAGGCTTAAATTACTATTTTGGCACGGGGGAATTAAAAAAACAGGTTTTATACGATATCGATCTGGAAATTAAAGCGGGGGAAGTAGTGATTATGACTGGTCCTTCGGGATCGGGGAAAACTACTTTATTGAGTTTAATGGGAGGTTTGCGATCGGCACAAGCGGGCAGTTTAAAAATTCTCGGCCAAGAAATGTTAGGAATTAGTAAGGGCAAAATGCTGAAAATTCGCCGACAAATTGGCTATATTTTTCAGTCACATAATTTACTAAAATTCCTCACAGCGAAACAAAACGTAAGGATGTCTTTGGAACTGCACGAGGAGTTTTTAGAACAAGATCTCGATCAAAAAGCGGCGGCAATTTTGGAGTCAGTCGGTTTAGGCAACCGCGTTGATTATTATCCCCACGATCTATCGGGGGGACAAAAACAACGGGTTGCGATCGCTCGCGCCCTCGTCAGTCATCCCAAATTAGTCCTCGCCGATGAACCGACCGCGGCCTTAGATAAACAATCCGGGCGCGATGTGGTGGAAATCATGCAGAAATTGGCAAAAGAACAAGGTTGCACGATTTTACTTGTCACCCACGATAACCGGATTCTCGACATCGCCGATCGCATTGTCAATATGGAGGATGGTCGTTTAGGCGATTAACTGCCCAAAAATTACTTGCCAAAAATCGGCCTTTCATGTTAGACTAAAATAATGTCATCTTGGAGAGGTGGCAGAGTGGTCGAATGCGGCAGATTGCTAATCTGTTGTACGAATCGTAAGACCGTACCGAGGGTTCGAATCCCTCCCTCTCCGTCTTCTTTCGGTATTTTCGATGACTGCTCGCCAAGATTATTTCTGCTCCGTATATGGTCCGGTTGCCTCTTGGCGTTTCGGCAGTTCCTTGGGCATCGATCCGATTGGTTTAGTTTCTACCTGTTCCTTTAACTGTGCTTACTGTCAGTTAGGAGAAATTGAGCAAAAAACCGAGCAACGAAGAGTTTTTATCACCAGCAAACAAATTAGCAGGGATTTAAGTGCCTTTGCCCCCTGGGACGTGGATATAGTCACTCTCAGTGGTAGCGGGGAACCCACCCTCGCCCTCAATTTAGGGGAAATAATGGCCACCGTCAAGGAAATAACCGAGCGGCCGGTGGCGGTCTTAACCAATAGTACCCTTTTGGGAGATGCCCAAGTGCGTCAAGACTTGAGCAAAGCTGATATCGTCGCCGCTAAAATCGATGCTGTTTCCGAGGCCCAATGGCGACGGGTTAACCGTCCGGTCTCCGGTCTGGATTGGCAGGAGCTTTGGTGGGGATTAAGACAATTTCGCCAAGAATGGTCGGGAAAACTAGCAATTCAAACCATGCTACTGGCCTCTTGGTCGCCCCAAGATCAAGACCGATACATCGATTTGATGCAACAGCTACAACCGGATGAAATTCAACTTAACACCCCGACCCGTCCCCGGGCAAGACAAAGACAATTAGAAACCCGTGGTAATAATCCCCTCAGCGCGGGCGACGGAATGCAAATTCTCAAACCCGTAAACGCTGAAATATTGGCGATTTGGGCGGAAAAAATCGCCACGGCCACGGGAATTACCGTGCGCTGTGTGCCGCTTACCGCCACAGGTCTCTAGGGCTTCGGCCGGGGTTTTTCTTCTTTCGGCTTGATATTAAAATAAGCCTCCATTACCTGACGTACCATAGGTGCGGCCACTTTACCACCACCACCGCCGGAATGTTCCGCAAAGGCGACCACGACAATTTCGGGCTTATCAAAAGGCGCGAAAGCTCCAAACCAAGCGTGGGACTTGCCTGGAGGTGCTTCTGCTGTGCCGCTTTTGCCCGCTACAGGCGGTAAAGCGGGGTCTGATAGGGCCCGACCGGTTCCTTCCGCTACCACGGCTCTCAGGGACTTTCTCAGGGTGTCTAGGGTGCTAGGTTTCATGTTCAAAGACTTGCGCCATTCCTTAACATCCCGGGCATCCTGTAAAAGGTGCGGTTTCACCAAAAAACCGCCGTTAGCGGGGACAGCAAACATCACAGCTACCTGTAGGGGAGTCGCTAGGGTAAATCCTTGACCGATCGACATATTAATCGTATCCCCTACCGACCAATCCCAGTTTTTAAAATTACGCAGTTTCCAATCGCGATCGGCAATTAACCCCGGAGTTTCTTCCGCTAATTCTATCCCAGTTTTCTGACCGAAACCGTAGCGCCGAGCCGTGGCAATTAAAGTCGGTCCCCCCACTCCGCGACCAATTTGACCGTGAAAAGTGTTACTACTCATGGCCATGGCCCGGACAAAACCGATCGGACCAAAACCGGCGTGATTCCATTCCCCGAAAGCTGTCCCCCCCACATAAAGGGCAGCAAAGGTATTTAAGACCGTATTGGGGGGAAATTTACCCGATTCCATGCCAGCAGTGGCAGTGACGACTTTAAAGGTGGAAGCGGGGGGGAATCCTTGCAGAGCGCGGTTAACAAACGGGTTGCCCTCCGCTTGTAGTTTTTTCCAAGTGGCGGTGGTAATTGGGGCCGAGAAAACATTAGGATCAAAACTAGGATAACTGACCATGGCCCGCACGGAACCATCCCGGGGATCGATCGCCACGATCGCACCCTTGCGTTTTCCTAAAGCGGCCTCGGCGGCTTTTTGGAGTTTTAAATCTAGTGTCAGGGTGACATCTTGCCCCGGTTTAGCAATTTTTTGGCCGAGAATTTGGATTACTTGTCCCGATCCGTTGACCTCTAACTGCATTCCCCCCCATTCTCCCCGCAATTTTGACTCGTAGGCGGCTTCTACACCCATTTTACCGACGACATCTCCCAATCGGTAGCCCTGTCGTCTTTTGGCTTGATATTCCTCCGGGGTTAGTTCCCCGGTATAACCGAGAATATGCGCCCCGATTTTACCATTGGGATAGTAGCGCACTGATTCCACGTCCACTTCAATGCCGGTTAATTCGTCTTTGTATTCCTCTAGGGCGATAATTTGGGCCGGAGTTAAACCCCTAGCGATGCGGATCAGGGTGGAGGGGTTTTCGTCCGCTTCGTTAATGCGTTTTTCTAGGTCGCTTCTGGGAATGCCTAAAATACTGGCTAAACGGTCAAGATTGAGTTTTTGGGCGGGATTACGCTGGGATTTTGGCCAAATATAGGCCGCATGGGTTAAACGGGCCGTGGCCAAAACTTTGCCATTGCGATCGAATAAGTTGCCCCGGACTGGGGGTTTGGGAAGAATGCGAATCCGGTTATTTTCTGCCCTTTCTCGGTTAATTTGTCCTTGCTGCAGTTGTAAATAGGCCAAGCGCGAGCCAACTCCTCCTAGCAGGACAAGGCTAATTAAGCCCATAATTAGCCATGACTGACGCTGACGACCGACTAGACGCTCTTTATCTTTGATTTTATTCTGTAATTTATTCGGCGCTGGCCGCGTCGGCGAGGTGAGCGTTTTTTTCCGTTTCAGTTTGACTTTGGTTTTTGATAGGAGTCCGCTATTACGCATTTGCTTAAAGTTAAAAATTTAAAAGTTATTAGTCATCAGTTAGGGACTTGCGTGGGAATAATATCCCAGCCGGAAAATCGCTCTGTAGAAGAATTAGACCAGCCAGATGGCACATTATCAAAGCGCAAGTCCCTAACATCTCGAAGGCTCTCGCCCTACTTAGGGTGATCAGCAAACCTGAGCGATCGGAGGGCGCAAGCTTTGCGCCCCTACAGTAACGGATTTTGTCCACAATGTAGGGGCGAACTGCGTTCGCCCAAAAGGTACATTATCAAAGCGCAAGTCCCTTATCAGATTTGAGTTCTAAGTGAGTAGTTTTAAATAGCACTTTCCTGATGTCTTTTCACTGTTCACTGGACGGCTACGCCGTGCCTTTGGCAACACTGAAAAGGACGCAATACTAGGTGATTTAGCTCCTCTGTTTACTAAAGTTCAGGGTATCTGCAATATATCTTAACAAAATCGGAGTAAATACTGGGAGTGGAAGGAACCACTCCAGACACAGAGGACACAAAGATTGATCGCTTCTATAGTAAGTTAAAGAGAGCCAGAAAACTGGCGCAGACATATAGTTAAGAGTTTGTCAAGTGTTTCTTAACTATGTTCAAAATGTAATCACACTGCGGATAGAATCCCCTTGGCGCATCAGGTCAAAGGCCTCGTTAATTCTTGCCAGAGGTAGAACGTGGGTGATTAAATCATCAATGTTAATCTTGCCCTCCATGTACCAATCGACTATTTTTGGTACATCTGTACGACCTCTCGCTCCACCAAAAGCCGTACCTTTCCAGACCCGTCCGGTGACTAATTGAAAAGGACGGGTACTAATTTCCTGGCCGGCCCCGGCTACACCGATAATAGTGGCAACACCCCAACCTTTATGGCAACATTCCAAAGCTTGACGCATAATCTGGACATTGCCGATACACTCAAAACTATAATCGGCCCCACCCTTAGTTAAATCCACCAGATAGGCCACTAAATCCCCCTCGATTTCTTGGGGATTAACAAAATGAGTCATCCCGAATTTGGTCGCTAAAGCTTGTTTCTGGGGATTGATATCGACCCCGACAATCATATCGGCCCCCACCAAACGGGCCCCTTGAATAACATTTAAACCGATACCTCCCAGACCAAAAACCACCACTTTTGCCCCCGGTTCCACTTTAGCGGTATTAATCACCGCACCGATACCTGTAGTGACTCCGCAGCCGATATAACAGACTTTTTCAAAGGGAGCATCGGGGCGAATCTTGGCTAGGGAAATCTCCGGCAGTACGGTATAGTTAGAAAAAGTCGAGGTTCCCATGTAGTGATAAAGAGGCTGACCATCGAGGGAAAAACGACTGGTTCCATCTGGCATTACTCCCCGACCTTGGGTAAGACGAATTGCTTGACAGAGATTGGTTTTAAAGCTGAGACAGTATTCGCACTGACGACATTCGGGAATGTATAGGGGAATAACATGATCCCCCACTTTCAGGCTAGTGACACCTTTTCCCACTTCTACCACGATTCCGGCCCCCTCATGGCCTAAAATTGAGGGAAATAAGCCTTCAGGATCGGACCCAGAGAGAGTATAGGCATCGGTGTGACAAACTCCCGTGGCTTTGATTTCTACTAACACTTCCCCCGCTTGCGGTGCTGCTAATTTTACCGTTTCAATAGTTAGGGGTTTTCCCGCTTCTAGGGCAACTGCCGCTCGAACATCCATAGGCTAAAAGCAATAGGTTTTTCCCAGTATAATAGCGTTAAACTGCTGAAGAGTTGTAATAGAACAATTCTAAACTTATCTCTATGTTAGTCCTCACCATCCGCGAAGAAGGAATTAACGATGGTGGCTTTACTGCTACTCTCAATTTTGATAGCGGTAACAGCTACCCAATTACGGTTACTGACCCCTTTACTAACCAAGAAGAAAAAGACCTAGAATGGTACTTTGAGGAATGGTTAGTATTTCCGACGCTAGAGACGGATAAGGCGCAAAAAGCCGCCAACAGTGTCCAAAACTATGGCGAAAACCTATTTAAACAGGTTTTCCAGAGTAATTTAAATGCTTATGGGGAATATCGAGACTTGCGAAAGCAGTTAAGTCAACTGCAAATTATCATCGAAAGTCAGTCGCCAGAATTTCAAGCTTTACATTGGGAAGCGCTGAAAGATCCTGATTTACCGCGTCCCTTTTCTATAGATTGTATCATCTCCCGCCAGCGTCGAGGGGCTACAGTTGTCCCGGTGCAAATGGCCACTTATCCTACTATCAATCTTCTGGTGGTGATTGCGCGTCCTAATGAGGAATCTGATGTTAACTATCGCACGATTTCCCGTCCTTTAGTAGAACTGGTAAATAGTAGTGAAATACCGGTAAAAATTGATATTTTGCGTCCCGGAACTTATGAATCACTAACCAGACATCTGGATGAGAAGGGAGAAGGATACTATCATGTTATTCATTTCGATGTTCATGGCGGATTAATGGAATATGAACAGTACCAAAGACAGGTTCACGGGGATTCTTGGCGCTATCAAAGGGGATGGGGACTGGAGGATTTAGCAGAATATGAGGGAGTAAAAGCTTTTCTGTTTCTGGAAGGAGAAGAAAAAGGTCAAGCGACTCCGGTAGAAGCGACGGAATTGGCGAATTTACTCACTGGGAAAAATATCCCTATTTGTATTCTCAATGCTTGTCAGTCAGCAAAGCAAATTTCCCAGGAATCAGAAGACTATCGGGAAACCAGTTTAGGGAGTCGTTTAATGACTGCGGGAATGCAAGCAGTGGTGGCGATGGGATATTCGGTGACGGTTTCTGCAGCTAAGTTGATGATGAAACCAATTTATCAGCAATTATTGAACGGAAAAGACCTAACGGAAGCGATGCGAAAGGGACGGTTAGAGTTATTCAATAATAAGCAACGCCGCGCCTATTATAACACGAGAATAGATTTAGAAGATTGGTTATTACCGGTGATTTATTGTCGCGGTAAAATTAATCTCAATTTGCGTCCATTTACTCCAGAAGAGGAGGAAAAATACTGGGAACATATCGGCAATCAATATGTCTTTCCCTTACCAGAATACGGCTTTGTCGGCAGGGATTTAGAGATTCTCAAGATGGAAAAGGCGCTGCTGAAACATAATATCCTTTTACTCAAAGGAATGGGAGGGACAGGAAAAACTACTTTACTCAATTATCTACGAGAATGGTGGCAGAAAACCAACTGGGCGACCCATATTTTCTATTTTGGTTATGATATAAAAGCTTGGACTTTAGAACAGATTGTTTATGAAATCGGTCAGGGAATTTATAATCGCTTTGAACAGGCGAGTTTCCAAGCGATGAACCTGAAAGCGCGAGTAAGGAAACTAGAGCAAAAACTCCGCAGTGAGGCGTATATTCTCATTTTAGATAATCTGGAGTCGGTGACGGGACAACCGTTAGCAATTCAGAATACTTTACCGGAGAATGAAAGGGAAGCAATCGCCGAATTTCTCAAGAATTTGGTCGGGGGAAAAACGAAGGTGATTTTGGGTTCTCGCAGTGAGGAAACTTGGCTGCAACGCAGGACTTTTAAGGAGAATATCTATCACTTACAAGGATTAGACCAAGAGTCGAGAACTGAATTAGCGGAGAGAATCTTAGAACGTCAGGCGAAGAGTCGGAAAAATGCAATTAAAAAGGATGATTATTTTAAGCGCTTGATGAAGTTGTTGGCGGGATATCCGTTGGCGATGGAAGTGGTATTAGCGAATCTGAAGCGACAGTCACCGGAGGAGATTTGGCAAGGGTTACAGTTGGCGGAATTAGTTAATGTGGGGGATGAGGATAAGACTAATAATATCATCAAATGTGTGGAATATTCCCACAGTAATTTGTCTGAGGAGGCGCAGAAGTTGTTACTCTGTTTAGCGCCGTTTAGTGGGTTTATTCCCAGGGGTGTTATTCCTATTTATAGCCAAAAACTACAGCAATTAGAACCTTTACAAGGCTATCAATTTGACCAATTTGATGCAGCGATTGAAGAAGCGATTCATTGGGGTTTGCTTTCGCCGATGAGTGAAGAATTGCCGAGTTTATTGACTATCCAGCCCATTTTTCCCTACTTCTTGAAGACGAAGTTAAAGGAATTAGCACCAGAGACACAAGCAGCAATTTGGGAGGGTTTTAAGAATCATTACCGAGACTTGGCAGGTTCTTATAATAACTTGCTAAATTCCAAAAATCCGCAAGAGAAGCAGTGGGGGATATTGTTCTGTCGCTGGGAGTATGAAAATCTGTTTAATGCGTTGCAAATCGCCCTCAATCAGCAAGAAAGCGTACTTAGTATTATTACTTGCTTGCATAGTTATCTGGATTTAAACCAAGATACTCAGACTAATTTAAAGCTCCTAGAGTTCGTTCTCGAAACTTTTGAAAACTATCCCCCTGAAGCCAAACAAGGGCAGGTGGCAATAGAAATCATTGGTATAATTGTCGAGGCAGGAAGCAAATATTTACTAAGTAAAAATTATCAGAAAGCGAAAGAGATGTACCAAAAAAGCCTCGAATTAATCAAGCCAATTAGTGAAAGTTACAGTCAATCTAAGCAATCTTTGCAAGCCAGCACCCTGCACAATTTGGGAAGGGTAGCGCAAGAATTGAGGGAATGGGAGCAAGCCCGAAGCTACTACCAGCAAGCTATTGAGATCTACATTGAATATGGGGATCGCTACTCCCAAGCCCGCACCCTGCACCAGTTGGGAATCGTAGCCCAAGAATTGAGGGAATGGGAGCAAGCCCGAAGCTACTACCAGCAAGCTCTTGAGATCAAGATTGAATATGGCGATCGCTTCTCCCAAGCCCGCACCCTGCACCAGTTGGGAATAGTAGCGCAACAATTGAGGGAATGGGAGCAAGCCCGAAGCTACTACCAGCAAGCTATTGAGATCTTCATTGAATATGGGGATCGCTATGAGCAAGCCGGAACCCTGCACACTTTAGGAAACCTAGCGCAAGAATTGAGGGAATGGGAGCAAGCCCGAAGCTACTACCAGCAAGCTATTGAGATCTACATTGAATATGGGGATCGCTTCTCCCAAGCCAGCACCCTGAACAATTTGGGAATCCTAGCGCAAGAATTGAGGGAATGGGAGCAAGCCCGAAGCTACTACCAGCAAGCTATTGAGATCTACATTGAATATGGGGATCGCTACGAGCAAGCCGGAACCCTGCACGAGTTGGGAAGGGTAGCCGAAGGAGTTGGGGAATTGAGCCAAGCCAAAAGTTATTACCTGCAAGCCTTACAAATTTTTGCAGAATTTAACGATAGTTACACCATACAAACCTATTCTTTGCCTCGTCTTGTTGCTCTTTATCAGCAAACGCAAGATGAGGAGATTTTTGTTGCTGCGGCTGATATTTTGGGGGTTGGGGTTGAGGAGTTGCGGGGTTTGGTCTAACTCCCCCCTAATACTAAATCCGGCTTTAAAAAGAGAGGGTGATGGGGTGATGGGGGGGTGATGGGGTGATGATCCTCCCTCACTCCCTCACGAACCTGGCTTGTTGTTGCGCTTCAGCGCTAACTATTTCGGGCTTGCTGAAAAAGTAAGGGCGAAGCATTCGGATAGGAAATCTACGGTTTCAGCGATAGGTTATCGCCCGAATGCTTCGCCCCTACAATGTTGTGATCTACGGATGAGGTGTAATAGCGAGAATGGTGATTTCCCCCGAATGAGGTCCATAGCACCAGAAAATTCGATAGGCTCCCGGTGTATTCTGTTGGGCGTAGGCTTCAAAAACCTTCTGTGTTGCATCATAAGGGTTATCGAGGGAATTAAATTCGTGGGTTTTTAGTCCCGGATGTCTTGGGTTTGTACTGAGGAGCTTGAGGGCTTTTGTTACCTGTTTGTAGAGACCCTCTTGTTTCGATGCTTTTGTCCTACCTTGAGCTAGGCGAGTCTTTTGAGCCTGTTCCGCTTCTGCTCGCAATTCAGATAGAGTATTTCGAGCTTCCTGTGTCTGTCGTAAAGAGAAATTTAATTACTCCTCGACTTCTTCAGGAATAGATTCAGCTAACTTAAGCATAGCGCCTAAATCGACTGTTTCTTCAGCGAAATTTCCTGTGCGGGCTTCTGCGAGTCCCCGTTTGAGCGACTCGCGGACCCTAGGATTCTGAAATACCCATAGCTCTTGCTCTGGAATCGCAACCATGGGAACCAAAAGAAGTTCCCCGCTTGCATTCATCAGTATTCGATAGTGACGGTTGCTACATTGAGTCCCAAGGCTAATCCGTCCCCAAGCATCAGCCTGAATATCTTCTTTAATGAGCGAAAAATTCTGATACTCCATCACGTCTCCTCCTCTCTTCATATACTTATTCTAGATAAGTTACCCAATTTGGGCAATAGGGTTATGTCCATTTAGCTTCTCACTATCTAAAGAAAACAGGTTAAACTTGTTCGGGCTGGAGCCTTGACAACAAACCCAGTTTGTAGTTGCGCTCCCTTCGCTAAATTCTCTCCCCTTTCCTTGTAGGATAGGGTTCAGGGGAGAGGTCAATAATTAAGAATCCAATGCGATCGCAATATCTGGTAATGATCAAGTATAATAATAAATATAAAGACCAAATTATTCATCTACCGTTAACTTAATCAAAGCCAAATGAACTTATTAAAACAATCGGACATTCAAGAAAATCCCACAACACTTTACGAACAAGATCTTCAGTTGTGGATTGAGCAAACTATTCATCAATTACAGAATCGACAGTTTGAACAACTGGATATAGAAAACTTAATTGAGGAGTTAAAAGATTTGGGTAAGTCAGAGAAACGCGCCTTAGAGAGCAACTTAATGGTCCTGTTGATTCACTTACTCAAATTAAAGATACAGCATGATGCTCCTGAGACAATGAAAGCAAGTTGGTATAACTCAGTAGATGAGCATCGCCAGCGCGTTCAAGATGATTTACTTAAGACTCCCTCTCTTAAATCTTATCTCTTAATCTCCATCACACAAGCCTATTCCAGCGCTCGTAAAGTCGCCATCAAACAGGGTAAACGCGCTCAATTTGGTATTCGTATTCCCCAAGAAAGTGAGTATCCCCTCGCTTGTCCTTTCACACCTGAACAGATTCTAAATGAGGACTTTTACGGGTAAAAACGAAAGTAAACATTATCGATAATAAAACCATGAAACCAGAATATGACCTTGCCAACATGAAAAATCGCCCGAATGACCTAACCCCCCTTCCCTGGGAAATAAAGGGGGAATAAAGTTTTTAACACCTAACTACTTACATCTCAATAAATCTCTTGGATAAATCATAGCAAAGTGAACCTTTCATGTACTCTAAATTAAGGAGAAGACGATGGCTAATCTGGATGATGTAGGAAGAGCGAAAGCAGCTGATAAAAACATGAACGATGCTAACCGAAGCGATGTGCAGGTAAACAAAACAAGACCATATCCTTAACTGTTCTCTCTGATTTAGAGCAGTTAACCCTGTCAGTAACGGATATTTTGCTTGGTTAAATTAAAAATAGCAAATTACCATTAACGTAAGTGTTAATTAAAGAGGTAAATATGGTTCAAATTTTACAAGCGAAAGAAGTCACTTTCAGAGATTTAATTAATCATTTTCAACTACAGTTTATAGAAGATGAGCATTTTTTTGGGGAATGGCAGCAAGACCTAAAAGCAATCTCTGAACAGGAAAAAGAATTGTTAGATAAAATCAAAACAGGTTATTTTAACTTATTGAATTATCCTCCCTTTTTGGAAACTTCGGTGAGGATGACGGTTTTAGACCCATTATTATTTATTGGTAACTTTTATCTATTTTCCTTTCAGATTAAAGCGGAAGAGTCCGTTGAAATTATTACAGAAGATCAAGATTTAATAATTAAAGGAAGGTTAGATACTTTAATTCTAAAAGAGCAATTATGGGTAATGATTATTGAATCAAAACGGGTTATTTATTCCGTTGAAGTAGGTTTACCGCAATTATTAGCTTATTTAATGGTCAATCCTCATCCAAACCGTCCTAATTATGGAATGTTGACCAATGGTTCCGAGTTTTTATTTGTTAAATTATTATGGGACGGTAAACCTTTATACGAAACCTCTCGTTTATTTGCCATGAGAAATCCGGGGGATTTATACGAGGTTCTCAAAATCCTTAAACATCTCTGTCAGTCTAGCGAGGGGGTGGAATGAACCACAGAGACACAAAGGACACAAAGATCGATCGCTTCTATGGTAAGTTAAGCTGATCACACAGAACCTAGAAGAGCCTGGATTAGAGGAGATTCGGCTAATCTAAGGATGGGCGGTTAAGAATTTTTTCGGCTTTTCTTGACTATTTCAGCCTTATTTGTCCTGACAAGCTCAAGAATACGAGATTTTTTCTCTAGAATTGCCCGGCCTGAGAGGGGAATGGTAAAGTTAGATAAGAAAATTAAAGATGGTGTGATTAAAGTGAAATTTGCTGCTAGTACCTATTTTTCCCTGCTGCGCCATTGTGCCGTTCCTTTGTTGTCGATCGCTACTTTTACGCCAATTCTCTTAACTTATTTAGCCAAGGAAAAACCAGAAACCCCGCAACCGCAGGCAAATCTAGAGACTGCTGCCTCCCCTGCTCCTATTATCCCATCTCCGATCGCACCCTTAACCGCACCATCGCCGAAACTATTCCCCTCTCCCCAATCTTCCCCCTTGGCGCCGAAAAAATTAGCGCCATCGGTTCAAACTTCCCCTAATACTTCCCCTAATACTGCCCCCGCTGCCGCGGTTAAACCGGTAACTAGACAACCCTTATTGGTTCCCGCTAATTATACGCCGCCAGCCATAGAAATTCGCGTGGCGATTAAAAGGGATGTGGCCAGTGTTTTGATTGGAGTTAACGGGCCGGCGGTGATCACCGATCGCCAAGGTCGTGGTTTAAAAACGATTGCCACTAACGAGGGTTTACCGGTCATTCCAGGTGCCAATGGCTTAAAAATGGGCGATTTATCGCTGCCAGAGGTGATTTTTGTGCAGCCCACCAGTGCCGATGGTTTAGTTTATGTGGATGATGGTTGGTATCGGGGCAAAATCCTCCTTGTTGCCCAAGGCGATCGCTTGTTAGTGGTCAATCATGTTAATTTAGAGGCCTATCTCTATAGTGTGGTGGGGAGTGAAATGCACTCCACTGCGCCAATGCACGCTTTAAAGGCACAAGCGATCGCCGCCCGTTCCTACGCCCTAGTACATATAATCCGCCCCGCTAATGCTTGGTTTCATCTGGGCAATACCCAGCGCTGGCAGGTATATAAAGGCATTCGCTCGGAGTATCAATCGACTCACCAAGCGGTTAATGCCACTGCCGGGCAGATTCTCAGCTATAAAGGGGGTGTAGTCGAGTCTCTTTATGCCGCCACGGATGAAATTGTCGCTTGGGCCCACGGTGGTCGCGGTATGAGTCAAACTGGAGCTTATAAATTAGCGGAAAAAGGCCTAGATTATCAACAAATTCTCGGTAATTATTATCCCGGAGTTGGTTTAGCCCGTCTAGTTCTACAAAATTAGATTGATTGGCTTCCTCGACTGAAAACTCAAATCTGATCACTGATAACTGAAATGCCGACCATAGCAGATTTCTAGTAACTGTATTACAATAAACTTTCAAAATGCTATAGCAGTAAATCTCTCTATGAATAGCCCCTTTCTTGACTACCTCAACGGTCCAAAGCATCCCGTCCTCGTCTTTGATGGGGCGATGGGAACTTCCCTACAAAGCCAAAATCTGACGGCCGAGGACTTTGGTGGGGCAGAATACGAAGGTTGTAACGAGTATCTTGTCCATACTAAACCTAGCGCCGTAGCGAAAGTCCACGAAGCCTTTTTAGCAGTGGGTGCGGATGTGATTGAAACCGACACCTTTGGGGGAACCTCGATAGTTTTAGCCGAGTACGATTTAGCCGACCAAGCCTATTATCTCAACAAAAGCGCCGCCGAACTGGCCAAGGCTTGCGCGAATAAATACTCTACCCCCGAAAAACCCCGTTTTGTGGCGGGTTCCATGGGGCCGGGGACAAAACTGCCCACTTTGGGTCATATTGACTTTGATAGCCTCAAAAATGCCTATGTGGAACAGGTAGAGGGCCTGTACGATGGCGGAGCAGATTTATTATTAGTAGAAACCTGTCAGGATGTCCTGCAAATTAAAGCGGCTTTAAATGCTATTGAAGAAGTATTTCAGAAAAAAGGTCAACGATTGCCCCTGATGGTTTCGGTGACGATGGAAACCATGGGAACGATGTTAGTAGGAACGGAAATTAACGCCGTTGTCTCTATTTTACAACCCTATAAAATTGATATTTTGGGACTTAACTGCGCCACCGGTCCCGATTTGATGAAACCCCATATTAAATATCTCTCGGAAAATTCCCCTTTTATTGTTTCTTGTATTCCTAACGCTGGTTTACCAGAAAATGTCGGCGGTCAAGCGCATTATCGCCTCACTCCCGTAGAATTAAAAATGGCTTTAATGCACTTTATCGAAGATTTGGGAGTACAAATTATCGGCGGTTGTTGTGGTACTCGTCCCGACCATATTCAAGCTTTAGCGGAACTAAGTCAGGGTTTAACTCCGAAATCTCGTCATTATCATTATGAACCCTCCGCCGCTTCTATCTACAGTACCCAACCCTATATTCAAGATAATTCTTTCCTGATTGTCGGGGAAAAATTAAACGCCAGTGGTTCTAAAAAATGTCGGGAACTTCTCAATGTTGAAGACTGGGATAGTTTAGTATCGATGGCGAAAGCGCAGGTAAAAGAAGGAGCGCATATTCTCGATGTCAACGTCGATTATGTGGGCCGGGATGGGGTGCGCGATATGCACCAATTAGCCTCTCGTTTAGTTAATAATGTCACCCTACCTTTAATGTTAGATTCCACCGAATGGGAAAAAATGGAAGCGGGGTTAAAAGTAGCGGGGGGTAAATGTATCCTCAACTCTACTAACTACGAAGACGGGGAACCGCGTTTTTATCAAGTCTTGGATTTAGCGAAAAAATACGGCGCAGGGGTAGTAATTGGAACCATTGATGAAGAAGGAATGGGACGCACTGCCGAGAAAAAATTCCAGATAGCTAAACGGGCCTATTATGCAGCGATAGAATACGGAATTAATCCCTACGAAATCTTTTTTGATCCTCTAGCTTTACCGATTTCTACCGGTATCGAAGAAGACCGAGAAAATGGCAAGGCTACTATCGAAGCAATGCGTCGAATTCGCCAAGAACTGCCCGAATGTCATATTCTTTTAGGTGTGTCTAATATCTCTTTTGGGTTGAATCCGGCAGCGCGTCAGGTATTAAATTCCGTCTTCCTCAACGAAGCGATGCAGGTGGGGATGGATGGGGCAATCGTCAGCGCCAATAAGATTCTTCCTCTGGCAAAAATTGAACCAGAATATCAGCAAATTTGTCGGGATTTAATCTATGATAATCGTCGTTTTGATGGCGATATATGTGTTTATGATCCCCTGACCAAATTAACCGAATTATTTGCGGGGAAAACTACTAAAAAAGACCCCTCTAGTAATGCTAATTTACCCGTGGAGGAACGCTTAAAACAGCATATTATTGATGGGGAAAGATTGGGACTGGAAGAGGCTTTAAAGCAAGCTTTACAGGACTATCCACCCCTCGATATTATTAATATTTTTCTCCTGGATGGGATGAAGGTAGTGGGTGAGTTATTTGGTTCGGGACAAATGCAGTTACCTTTTGTTCTCCAATCGGCCCAAACTATGAAAGCAGCCGTTGCCTTTTTAGAACCCTTTATGGAGAAAAAAGAGGGTGATAATAATGCCAAAGGGACTTTTATTATCGCAACGGTTAAAGGGGATGTTCACGATATTGGTAAAAACTTAGTTGATATTATCTTGACCAATAACGGCTATAGGGTGATTAATTTGGGCATTAAACAACCTGTAGAAAATATCATCGAAGCCTACAAAGAACATAAGGCCGATTGTATCGCCATGAGCGGTTTATTGGTGAAATCGACGGCTTTTATGAAGGAAAATCTAGAGGTTTTTAATGAAAAAGGAATCACCGTTCCTGTTATCCTTGGCGGGGCAGCTTTAACTCCCAAATTTGTCCATGATGACTGCCAAAAAACCTACAATGGACAGGTTATCTATGGTAAGGATGCCTTCTCTGACCTGCATTTTATGGATAAATTAATGCCCGCTAAAGCTGGCGGTCAATGGGATGATAGTAAAGGCTTTTTAGCGGAGTTTGCCGAGGCAGAAAAACCCCCGGTTGTCGCCGAAGAATTAAAGGTTAATCCCGATACTATTTTTACCGATGGCAGCGTCAACCAAGAATTAGTTATTGATACCCGTCGTTCCGAAGCGGTGGAAGTTGATATTCCCCGACCAACACCACCCTTCTGGGGTACTAAAATATTAACGGCAGCAGAAATTCCCATCGAGGAGGTTTTCTGGTATTTGGACCTACAAGCTTTATTTGTCGGTCAATGGCAATTCCGCAAACCCAAAAGTCAATCTAAGCAAGAATACGACCAGTTTTTACAGGAAAAAGTTCATCCAATTCTGACAGCATGGAAAGAGAAAATTGTCAAGGAAAATTTACTAAACCCCACATTAATTTATGGTTATTTTCCCTGTCAATCCTCTGGTAATTCCCTGTTAATTTACGATCCCGAATCGATACAAGCAGGCGAAAAACCCGAAAATCTGCAACCGATAGCCATTTTTGAGTTTCCGCGCCAGAAATCCGGTCGCCGTCTCTGTATTGCTGACTTTTTCGCCCCGCAGGAATCCGGTATTATCGATGTTTTCCCTATGCAAGCGGTGACGGTGGGGGAAATCGCCACGGAATACGCTAAATCTCTCTTTGATGCCAACGAATATACGGAATACCTCTATTATCACGGCATGGCTGTCCAAACCGCCGAAGCCATGGCCGAATGGACTCACACCCGCATCCGTCGCGAGTTAGGTTTTGCAGAGTTCGATCCCGATAATATCCGCGATATACTACAACAGCGTTACCAGGGTTCTCGCTATAGTTTCGGCTATCCCGCTTGTCCCAATATTCAGGACCAATACAAGCAACTAGATCTGTTAGGATGCGATCGCATTGGGATGTATATGGACGAAAGCGAACAATTGTACCCAGAACAATCCACCACCGCCATTATTACCTATCACCCCACCGCTAAATACTTTAGTACCTAATCAGTGATCAGTTATCAGTGATCAGATTTGAGTTTTCATTGCAATTATTGCGGTTGTTTAGGAGTCAGTCCCGATGCAACAAGTTACACCGCCAAACATGAAAATATTCTGATTGATAAATTTGCGTTATTTCAGCTTCTATTTTCCAGTCAGTGCCTCTCCTGATATGTAGCCTATACTCAACGGATTTAGTATGATTGACGAATTTGCGTTATTTCAGCCTCTATTTTCTAGTCAGTAGTTAGTAGTTAGTAGTCAGTAGTCAGGAGAATTAAGTAGGTAGGCGTTAAAAATTATCAGACACCACCCTTATCAAGGGTAGGGTTGATTCATGAATCAACCCTACCTTATCAAGGGGAGCAGGGGGGATCGAACCTAAAATCCATTTTTAATTTAATTATAACGAGCTACTTAAGAATAAATTTAACCACTTGACAAAGTGGCCACAGCAGTGGTATTAATTTAGGATAGGAAGTTTTCGGGAGTCAGTCGTCGGTCGTTCATACCAAATTAGCCTACACTTCATCTTGATAAGAAAGGCTAGATTTTTTGCAGCTTCTTAGGGAAATTATGACCACTAATCCTCTTAACTCGCTCATTTTAGAGCAGATTAGTCATATCTGTGAGCAATACTCGATCGAAAGTCGTATTCTCGAAGATTTTGCCGATTTTGTCATCAAAAACCACCGTAAAAAGTCTCCTAAACCATCGTTAACTAAATCAAAAACTACAGCCACCACCACCACAAGCTCAAAAGTTAAACCTTTAACTCTAACGCAACTTAAACAGGCAGTTTATGCCTATTTTGAGGTTAGCAATACCACAGAATTAAAAAAATCGAGTATGTTTCAAATGGCTACTAGAGCCTTTGATAACATCAATTTATCTCAGCGAGAAAGTTGGGAAAAAATTTACAGAGAGTATGTAGGTATTTTACCAGAAGAAGATGGGGAAACAGGTAAGCATTGTATTAATGGTATTAATATATTTAAATATTTTTATCCCTATCGTGTTTTCGAGCTTGATCCAAAAACTGCCACTAAGGAAGACATTAAAAATGCCTATTATCGTCTTTCTAAGATCTATCATCCCGATAACCAAGAAACAGGAGACGCAGAAGTTTTTGATTGTTTAACTGTCATGTATAAGTCTATCACCACGGAGATAAAATAATCATGCCTCAGAAAGCAAATACCTTCCTGATCCGGGATACCGAATTAGCTCAATGGTTTTCTATTACTCTTGAAAAACTAGACAAAATTGTTGATATTTTTGATGCTGATCCTAATGATGATTGGGATTTAGTTGAAGGTGTCGATTATCAATTTGTCAACAAAAAAGATAAAGTTAGATTGTTTTCTTTTGAAGGTGCTTTAAAAATTGCTTCCTATATTGATCAGCATGAAAAGCGAGGAATTTTATACAGATTTAGAGAATTTTTTACTAAGCACGATCAAAAAATTCGTCGCTCTTTGGCACGAAAATTAATTTTTAATGAATTGGCTGACTCTGGCGAAATTAAAGTTTATCAAGGAGTGGCTATGATTCATAAACAGAGTTTGCGGCGAATTTTAAAAACTAATGGAGCCAAGCTAAATCAAACATTCAATAATCTTAAACTCCACGAATCTTCATCTTTGAAAGTTGATGATGAAGAACTTGCTAAGGTAATCAAAAATACTAAAACAGAAGTTCGTCCTTTAAAAATAGGAGTAGATTTTTACGAAGATGAAAAAAGAGAGTTTTGGTTCTCTGAAAGTGGAGTTGTTCGCATTTCTAAATCCATGAGTGAAACTTTGACGAATAAATCGCGCCAAGAAATGTGTAAAATGATTGAAATCGAGTTTCCTCTTGCCTTTAAAGAAATTCAGGAAAATCTAGATGACGATACCAAACAAAAAATCGAGATTGAAAAGGCTAAAAAACGAGCTAAAACTAGAGATAAAAACACTTGTCAGGTGACAGGGCAAAAACCGGATAGAAATAATAAATTTAATCTCGCTGTCCATCATCTTTACTCTGCCCAAAAATATCCCCATCTAGCGACATTAGATCTGAATTTGGTGACTATTAAAGAAGAAATTCACCAAGAATTCCACGGTAACTTAGGGGGATTTCATCAACCTTGTACCATCGAGGATTTTATCGAATTCTTGCACGTTTACTATCCCGAACATCAGGGCAATTTAGCCTTAAAACTTCAGAAAACTAAGAAAAAACTGGAAAAATTAGCTAAATAATCATTCAATTTCGGGGGGTGAATAGCTCCAAAGTGATTATCCATTTTTTTAGGGAAAGAACGACCACATCTCATCATGAGCGATAATTAATTTATCGAGAATTTGGGTTAAAACTCCGATCTGACGAGGGACAGCCGCATCTAAATCATTGGCAACTATTGTCAACTCCGCCCATAGTATATATGATAGTTGAACTCTAATTTAGGATCTAGCTGGGTCTAGAGAGGATAATATGGATAAGATCAAGGTAGGATTGTTGTTTGGTGGTCGATCGGGAGAACACGAGGTATCTATCAATTCGGCTCGATCGATCCTGCAAGCTTTTAATTATCCCGAAAATCTTGACAAATACGCCGTTATCCCCTTCTATATCGATAAAAATGGCTGTTGGCATTCGGCAGCAACTGCTAGACAAATTTTAACCTCTGGGCAACCCCTAGCTATTGAGAGTGATATAAAAGTCAATATCTGGCAATTTCCCCCAGAAGTGAGCGAAATTGAGGTTTGGTTTCCAATTCTCCACGGACCGAATGGAGAAGACGGCACTTTACAAGGATTACTCACTCTCATGCGGGTTGCTTTTGTGGGTAGTGGGGTCCTGGGTTCATGCCTAGGCATGGATAAAATTGCCATGAAAACTGCTTTTGCAGCCGCTGGATTACCCCAAGTTAAGTATAAGGCTATAACCCGCTCGCAAGTGTGGTCAAATGCCTGTGTTTTTCCGCAATTGTGCGATCAAATCGCCGAGGAAATAGGTTATCCTTGTTTTATTAAACCCGCTAATTTAGGTTCTTCGGTGGGTATTAGTAAAGCTCGCAACCGGCAAGAATTAGAGGCTGCTTTAGATAGTGCTGCTAGTTATGATCGACGGATTATTGTTGAAGCAGGAGTAACCGCAAGGGAGATCGAATGTGCGGTTTTAGGTAATGATAATCCCCAAGCTTCTTTGGTGGGAGAAATTACTTTTGATAGTGATTTTTATGACTATGAAACTAAATATACTGACGGGCGATCGAGTATGGTGATTCCCGCTAATATTCCCGATAAAATTGCTAATCAAGTGCGAGAAATGGCTGTAGAAGCATTTAAAGCTGTGGATGCTGCGGGATTGTCGCGGGTGGATTTTTTCTATGTGGAAAAGACTGGGGAAGTGTTTCTCAATGAAATTAATACTCTGCCGGGGTTTACTAATTTTAGTATGTATCCCCAACTCTGGAAAGCCACTGGTTTAGAGTTTGATAAATTGGTCGATAAGTTGGTACAATTAGCCTTAGAAAGACAGGAAAAATAAGGTTAAATTACCACCATTTCTAGGATAGGAATTACCTATCCTAGAGATATTTATCAATTAGATAGTTTCAGGATCAATGCCCAATTCTCGTAATTTTTGGGCTAATTTTTCCTTCTCCAAGATAGCTTGTTCTTTTTCGAGGATAGCCTGTTCCTTCGCTTGTCGTTCCTGTTCCCTTTCTAAAAGAATCTGTTCCTTTGCTTGTCTTTGCTCTAATTCAGCTTCTTGGGGAGTGGGAACCAATTGACCATCGACGGTAAAATAACGCAGTTTACGGTCAAATATGCCTAAATATAGTTCTAATTGTTCACTCCATAAATAGCCGTTTTCATTAGCAGCAATAGCCTGATATTGTCCAGCAATTAATCTAAATCCTTGCAGTTCTAAACTTTCAGGATCAAACCAGAAATAGTTAGGAGTCCGAAAGGTATTTTGATAGAGAATTTTCTTTTTATTGCGGTCAATATTGGCCGTAGAATCGGAAAGAATCTCCACGATCACATTGGGATATTTACCCCCTTCTCCCCAAACCACCCAACTTTTGCGGGGACGTTTTTCTGTATCTAAGACGACAAAAAAATCAGGACCACAAAAATCACGTTTTTTTAGTTGTTCTTCGTTATAGTAGATGGTAAGATTGCCCGAAGCATAGTAATTAGTTCTTTCTTGCCATAACCTTTCTAAACAACCGATTAGAATTGTAATTTGTTGTAGATGTAGATCACTTTCCAAGGGTGGTTCATCACTCCATAAATCGGTGGGGGGACAGGTAACTTCCGGTAAAATGTCGAGAGTTGTCATAGTTTTTCCCCGTTATACTAGCTTTGTTTAATTATAACTGTTACGCTCTTTTCTGGTCATCAAAAACTAATTTTTTGCTGAATCACGAGTAAAACTGTAGATAATTTGGGTAGCTAATTGTGGTAATTGTGAGAAATCTTCATCGGACATTTTTTGACGATCGAGTTTCATTTGTAATCCCGTCATCGAATCGTCTCCGTCGGAAATTAAAAATTCTAAGCGTTCAATTTCCGACCAATCTTTAATGTCATTTAATATCTTGTCAATAACCAGAAGATAAGGATGGGAAGGATTTTTATACCAATTACTGCTGACACCCTGACGAATATCTAAACCTAAATGTACGATCAAAGGGGCGCGATCAAAAAGGGCATTGGCTACCGGTCGGGTTTCTTCTTGGAGAGATAATTGATTAGCGCGACTTAACTGCCGTAATTTCTCTAATTGATGATATCTTTGCGAAATTGACGGCGGATTTTCCCCCCAACTGAGAGCGATGGTGACTAGATAGGTTTGTAAGAATAGATGTCCTAACTTTTCCGCTTTTGTGGCCAGATAATTGGAATTATAATCATTAGCCTCGATCAGCAAAGGTACTCGCTCGACTATTTCCAAACCATAGCCTTTTAATCCGGCAATTTTACGCGGATTATTGGTAATTAAACGAATATTTCTCACCCCCAAATCGTTGAGCATTTGCGCTCCCATCCCGTAATCGCGCAAATCGGCGGGAAATCCTAACCTTTCGTTGGCTTCCACCGTATCTAATCCTATATCCTGTAAAGAATAGGCTTTTAGCTTATTAATTAAACCAATTCCCCGTCCTTCCTGTCGCAGGTAAACCACCACCCCTAAACCGTTGTTTTCAATCATTTTTAGGGCAGCTTGTAACTGTTGCCGACAATCGCAACGCAAGGATCCCAAAGCATCCCCGGTCAGACATTCTGAGTGCATTCGTACCATTACAGGTTGATCACCAAAGAGAGCGGGATCGCCTTTCACAATAGCGATGTGTTCGGTTTGATCTAATAAATTTCGGTAGGCATAAAGCTGAAAAGTGCCGAATTGACTAGGAAAATTACAGACCGTTTCCCGATGGACAAAGCGATCGTGTTTTAAGCGATAACCGATCAGATCGGCAATGCTAATTAACTTTAAATTATGTTGACGAGCGTATTCAAATAGTTGCGGTAAACGGGCCATGGAACCGTCGGGATTTTGGATCTCACAGATAACTCCCGCCGGATACAACCCGGCTAACCGAGCTAGATCCACGGCTGCCTCCGTATGACCGGCGCGTTTTAAGACCCCACCGGCTTTAGCACGAATCGGGAAGACATGGCCAGGACGGGTGAGATCGTCGGGACGAGTGACCGGATTAATGGCAACTTGCACGGTTTTCGCCCGATCTTCTGCCGAAATGCCAGTTTTAACCCCTAAATGGGGAGCGGCATCGATGCTAACGGTAAAAGCGGTTTGATTGCTATCGGTGTTTTTTGTCACCATCAAGGGTAATTCGAGAGCATCAAGACGCTCTCCCGTCATTGCCAGACAGATTAAACCGCGAGCTTGCACTGCCATGAAGTTAATCAGATCGGGGGTGGCAAATTGGGCCGCACAGATTAGATCTCCTTCATTTTCGCGATTCTCATCATCAACTACTACAATAGCCCGTCCGGCTTTGATTTCCGCTAAGGCAGTATCGATAGAGTCAAAAGCGATCGAAGTGACAGTCACAGGCATTAAAACGATAGAACTATTTTCATTCTACAGGTTTGCTCGATCTGCTGAGGGTCAATTTCTGCCAGTTCCCTAGAAAGAAGTCTCCCGGTGAACCTGACGGCTGCCCGGGAGACTTTTAGCTATCTTAAGCTAGAAAATTAGTTCAAACTAGCGGGGGTGATGCTGGCAACTTTGCCACCGAGACGGTTGATCTGTTGCAGGGTGTTATTTAACTGTTCAAAGGGGACGATAATCGCTTTGCTACTGCGACGGACACGGGGATAACCCGGTTTGCTGATGGCGGCAATTTCCACGCGATAGAGCTTACCCACATCACCATAGGCCACACTACCACCAAGAGCTTTACTGGGGGTGTTGCGTTGACCGGAGGGACGATAGGCCCAACCATCGCTGCCACCGGAGGGACCGACTACTGCCGAAGCGCCGTTTTGGGCTAATTCCACCGCTAAACGGGAGGTTTTGCCGGCAATCTGAGAGCGATCGCTGTTGGCATAACCGCGATAGAGTTGGAACATCCGGGTAAATCCCACGGTTTTTTGACCGGGTTGGCTGGCAAAACCACGATAGTAGGGAACGATACTATCGCCGAAGTTTTCGGTATATTCGGCGGAATCGATGTAGGAGTCGATATCGGCCTCGAATCCTTTGTTTTCGTAGAGATCGAGGTGATAGACCACTTCCGACTCATCGTAGGGAGCGCGACCTAAAAGATGTTTGATATTAAGTTCGATGACGCGGGTTTGGAAGTTACCGTAGAAGAATTTGTTCTTATACAGTTCCGATTTGGCCACGGCGCGGACGAATTCCCGCACGGTGATCGAACCGTTGCAGAGTAAGGATTCGGCACTGGTAAGGCGCTCGGAACGCATGATATAGTCATTGCCTAGCACCTGACGATAGACAGCGCGAATAACCGCCTGTGCCTCGTCACGGGACCAATCGGGACGTAATTCCACGGGAGCAACCTCGCTAAAAGCGGTTGTCCCTAAACGGGAAGCTGAGGTAGTAATTGCCACTAAAGTTCTCCTACAAAAAAATGATCATTTTCTGATCGCTCAAAACTAGGGGAGGATCAGTTCGATTACCTAGCCACCTTGACGATGGATATAACAAGGTCTGGAAGAACAGGTGATTGCTAACCCTTTTGCTAACAACCTCCTGTCTTTCCAGACCAGCAGTTTTTTTGATCGGACTAGCTGAGAGCGTTGATAGCGTAGTCGATATAGGAGTTGGCTTCTACTGCGGGGTCGCCACTTAAACCATGGTTGGCTTTGATGTATTTGAGAGCTTCGATGTACCAGCTAGGAGACAGGTCGAAGGTGCGGTTGATTTCGTCAATACCAGCGATGAGGTACTCGTCCATCGGACCGGTTCCACCAGCAACTAAGCAGTAGGTCACCATGCGGAGGTAGTAACCGATGTCGCGAGCGCATTTCTCTTTACCGCGTTGGTCCGCCGCAAAGTTAGCCCCTTGCATTTGGGTGGTGTAGGGGTACTTGTTGTACACGGCTTGAGCGGCACCGGAGATCAAAGAACTAGCTTTTTCGGTTAAAGCTTTAGCGGCGGTGAGGCTGGCAGAAGCTTGACGAAAACGACCGAAAGCAACTTGGATTTCGGTGCTGCTTAAGAAACGACCTTGAGAATCAGCGGCTGCTACGGCTTCGGTAAGGGGGGTTTTCATTGTTTGGTATCTCCCAATAATCTTGCAATAAGTTTCCTACGGTTTAATTGAGACTAGCCCCAGGGACTAGGCGACAGCAGCGGCGGCGCGGTCGAAGTAGCTGGCAATTTCAGACATTAAAGCACTGCAATCGCCGGGGGTGACACCGTTGCGATCGTTAGCGATGGACAAAGCAGCTTCTTTCATTTTGCTTACGCCAGCAGCTACGGAAGCTCCAGGTACTCCTAAAGCTACATAGGTTTCGCGAAGACCATTTAAGCAACGATCATCGAGAACACTGCCGTCGCCAGCGAAGGTAGCGTAGGTGACATAGCGCAAGATGATTTCCATGTCGCGTAAGCAAGCGGCCATACGACGGCTGGTGTAGGCATTACCACCGGGGGTGATCAGTTGGGGCTGTTCAGCGAACAGGCTACGAGCGGCGTTGGCAACGATGGTGGAAGCGTTACTGGTGATCCGGTTAACAGAGTCCATCCGTTTGTTGCTGTCCGCAACCATGGCGCTGAGAGCGTCTAGTTGGGAAGAACTTAAATATTCGCCACGAGCATCAGCTTGGGATACTACCCGGGTGAATGCGTCAAACATTGTGACAATCTCCTAAATTTAAATGGGATTCGCTTGCAATTAAAAGGTTTTCCCTCTTAAGGGATTTCACGGTGAGCCTAGACGAGCCTTGACCGTGATTGTTGCGACCTACTTTAAGAAACCTGAAAAAACTTCATGTCTCTCTCATAAATCACCTAAGGAGGTTAAACAAGTATCCAGCTTAACTTTTGTCTGTTATCTTGGCCCCTCAAATTAAATTTATACACTGCTGTCGAAACTTTGTTTGTTACATATTATTAAGTTTTTTGCTGTCTTTTTGTAACGGTCACTTAACAATAACTCGATCGAGTTGGTCATCAATTCCTGACCATGGCTCAAAGCCTCTCACCGTCGGGAAATCAGAGACAGCAAGGCTTTAAGGGTATAAAGAGCAGCAAGATAAAAATTTTAAGTTTTTTTTAATATTTCCCCGCTTTCCCTTCCCCTATTACCCAAGGATTGCCCTTTCCAGCCCTCAAATTACGATGAAGTTTTGTAAAGAAGGGAGAGGGGCGTGGGAATTATGAATTATGAATTATGAAGTGGGGGAGTGGGGAGAATCAATAAAAAGCTGTCTCCTGACGACCGACGACCGGCTCCTGACCTTAAACTAGAAATCAGTGTGCGAAACGTTTAGGCATGAAATAGGGTTGAAATACCCGAAATAACCGCCTAGTAAGGTCTTCAGTCCCTTGACTGAATCTAAAAGGTCAACCTTGACCAACCTTATAACTGTTTATCTGTCCCGACGTTTAGTATCACCCGATACCAAATTATGCAAGGGAACTCAAGGTCAATACACTTGTAATAATCGTTACAAGTTGAGAGTAACGGCGATAGCCCCCCCAGATTCAGAAATCACAACTCTGGGACTGAAGCGGGGAACGGAAGGCACAGAGGCGAAACCTAACACCAGAATCGAGACCACTGCCAACCATCCACGATTAGGCTGGGTTCTGAATGTCCGACCTGAACCATCGTTAATTATCAGCAGTGAAATAGGTTGACACACTGCGTTCAAAAGAACAAGGGTTTGAATGTAAGGATAGAGTCCAGTAGGAGTCTATATGACGAAACCCTTGAGAAAGTAAAGGATTCGGGAAACCGGAAACCACTAAGACTACGAATGTATGGAAAGCTATCAATTGGGGTAAAATCCAAAGATACGTTTTCAAGCTCCAAAAGAGAATATTCCAAGCAGCTAAATCGGGACAGGATGCAAAGGCTAGAAGGTTGCAACGTCTATTAGTGAAGTCATACTAAGCTCGTCTATTAGCGGTAAGAAAAGTGACCCAAGATAATCAAGGAAAAAGGAACACTTAAAGCAAAACCGCTAAGGAGGGTATGGATTCCTAAACCAGGAAGGGATGAAAAACGCCCATTAGGAATACCAACCATTAAGGACAGAGCTAGACAAGCGTTGATTAAATCGGCACTCGAACCAGAATGGGAATCAAGAATGGAAGGAACCAGTTACGGTTTCCGGCTGGGAAGGTCTGCCCATGATTCAATTGCCAGAATCTACACAAGTATCCGTCTTAGTAATTACTTTGTGTTAGATGCTGAGGTTAATTTCGAGAGACAATTACGCACCTCCGCACGAGTGGGAGAATTACGATAGGGTTCTAGGAGAGTGCTATTTAGGGCAATTTGACCTAATAATCCTAGATTATTGACAGTTATTTGCCCCTCTGGATGAGGCGAAAAAAATAGAGCAATCTGTCGGGTTTCGTCGGTAATTTCTTTGCTAATTTCTACTTGGCCTAGGGGCGTTAACGAAGGCGGTCGGCGGTCGGCAGAGGGCAGGAGGTTTCATCAATCGAGGCGAAGAAAAAAACGGTAAGATTAGTTAAAGAAAATGATACAAATATATATTGATTAGACAAAAAAAGCTATAAGTAAAAGAAAAGTCAATCTTCCTCAGCCCCATGACGAGAAAAGAACAGCCCCACTCGTGGTTCTCAAGAAAACCCTTAACCTGGCAACAATCGCGGGCTATGTGGCGCGATTTATGGTTAGAAGCGTCCCTCGATTTTCCCTATCTAGCTTTGATTGTTAGTTCTTGTGCAATCGCTACCTTTGGCTTAGTCGCCAATAGTGCGGCCGTGATTATTGGGGCGATGATTATTGCCCCTTTGATGTTGCCGATTCGTAGTCTGGCTTTTGGTGGTTTAATTGGCAGTTGGCGATTAATTCGTAAGTCGGCCTTGGCGATTTTAGTTGGTACGATCATCGCTTTAGCAATAGCTTGGTTGCTAGGATTATTGATCGGAATTTCTGAATTTGGTAGTGAAATTCAAGCCCGTTCTCAACCGAATCTTTTAGATTTAGGAGTAGCAATTACGGCGGGCGCAATCAGTGGTTATGCCAAAATAGAACCGAAAATTTCAGGTACTTTAGCGGGAACAGCAATCGCCGTGGCTTTAATGCCGCCAGTTTGTACGATTGGTTTAGGATTATCCCAAGGCAATTGGGTCCTAAGTTTGGGGGCAACTCTGTTATATATTACCAATTTATTAGGCATTGCTCTCTCCTGTTTGTTGGTCTTTTTGCTGGCAGGTTATTCTAATTTTCATCGGGCGCGTAATGCTCTAATTTTGACTTCTATCCTGACAGCAGTTTTGCTAATTCCCTTAGGAATAAGTTTTGCCACTCTGGCCAATCAAGCTCGCTTAGAAAGGTTGATTAAAAAAGCTTTATTCCAACGAACGATTACTTTTCAACGGGCAGAATTATTGGAATCTTCGATTAATTGGCTCAAGCAACCTCCCCGGGTGAGATTAGTAGTAAGAACCGCCGAAAGCATTACCCCCAGACAGGTGGAATTGTTGGAAGAATTCATTACTAAGGAAATGGGGCGCCCTTTTCAATTAAATGTCTTGGTTTCTAAGGTTAATGAAGTCACTGCCCCAGAATAAAGTCGATAAAATTAGCGCAAGTAATGACAAACAAGGATTAATTCGCTATCTTAATGTTTGATATTTAATCTATAGGTAGGGTTCAGGTGAGTAGCGGCAATCGACCAGAAAGCACGGCTTATGTGCGGATAATTAAGCAATCTTGGCAAACGGGGAAATTAGAGGGGGAAGTGCGGACGGAAGAATATCAATGGCGGTTTCAATGGCATTTTCTTCAAGGTAAGTTATTAGTACAACCTTCCCTAGGTAGGGCTTTGATTTTTGAACCCTTGAATCGGTTTTTAGAACGCTACGATTATCAATTAGAACCGGGAGGAGATTATGAATTTACGGTGCGATCAAAATTGTAAAGATGGAGGATTAAATCACAGGTTTTCTCCTAAAGAGGAAGTTTAACCTAATTTGGCCTCATCTCCCGATGACCGATTCCCTAAAAGGAAAACTTTGTACCTCATCATTAAGATAACCGGCTATTGATCAAGAGAAATTGACGTTTTATGGACAACCCGGCCGAGATTCTGGGTTTTTACAGGAAGTTTTTTGATTTAAATCCCACTGGTTAGGCTAAAATTCAGCCATAGCAAAGCGTTATATTAACGATAAGAATTTTTAGGAATAAGGGAAATGACGCAAGGACAGAAGGTTTCAGTGGGTATTGTCGGCGCTTCGGGATATGGTGGCGTACAGTTGGTACGTTTGCTCAAAGAACATCCCTTAGTAGAATTAGTCTATCTGGGGGGCGATAGTAGTGCGGGGAAACCCTACAGTGATTTATATCCCCATCTCGGTCATAGTATTAATCTTAATGTGGAGGCGATCGATTTAGACATAATTGCCTCCCGTTGTCAAGTGGTTTTCTTGGGTTTACCCAATGGTTTAGCCTGTGATTTAGCCCCTCCTTTGCTCGCTAAAGGGTGTAAAGTGTTGGATCTGTCAGCAGATTATCGTTTTACTAGCCTAGAAACCTATAGTAAATGGTATGGCAAGGAACGTCAGGATCAAGCGATCGCATCTACGGCTGTGTACGGTTTACCAGAACTTTATCGGGAAGATATTAAAAATGCCTCTTTGATCGGTTGCCCCGGATGTTATCCTACTGCTAGTTTAATGGCGATTTCTCCCCTGTTAAAACAGGGTTTAATTGTCCCGGAAACCACGATTATCGATGCCAAATCGGGAACTTCGGGAGGGGGAAGACAGGCTAAGATTAATATGTTATTGGCAGAAGCAGATAGTTCGATCGGGGCCTATAATGTAGCGGGAAAACACCGTCATACTCCCGAAATTGAGCAGATTTGCGGTGATTTAGCCGGTCATGAGGTGCGCGTCCAGTTTACTCCCCATTTAATGCCCATGGTTCGGGGTATCCTGTCCACAGTTTACGCAACTTTGCGGGATCCCAATCTGGTGCGGGATGATTTGATCACTATCTACAATGCTTTTTATCGCGCTTCTCCCTTTGTCAAAATCCTACCGGGGGGAGTCTATCCACAAACTAAGTGGGCCTGTGGTACTAATTTATGTTATCTCGGTATTGAAGTGGATCCGAGAACCGATCGGGTGATAGTGATGTCAGCGATCGATAATTTAGTTAAGGGACAATCGGGACAAGCGGTACAATGTCTCAATCTCATGATGGGTTGGGAAGAATCCCTTGGTTTACCGCAAATGTGTTTTTATCCTTAAAAATTCCTGGATGCGTTTAACCGAGTACATCTCATTTTTGTAAATCTACTGAGTTGGGATTTTTAAAGGGAAACTATCTTCTAAAATTGGTGATCACTTCCGATTTTATCACTCAATCCAAGCCTTTGGGGGGTTCTACCCCCCAAACCCCCCGTTGGGGGCGTGGCGCCGCCCCCAAACCCCCCGCGCATTAGTTTTTCGGTGGGATGCTTACACGCGATTGTTGATATATTTGTACCAGTTTAAGAGTCACTGATAATTGCTGATTGTCGGTATTTCTGCAAATGTGAGATGCACCCCGTTTAACCACACATCACATCCTTTGCTCAATTTCGGGAAAAACTGGCAAAATTTTGTCACTATGATTTGTTTACCGATTGGCAGCAAAGACAAGGAGAAAATGGCAGAAAAGTAGTCAGTTTATCGGCAAAAGTGAATATAAAACCTTGCTAAAGTTCCTCACCACCAAACTAAATTTGATTGTCAAGTTGATATCAACCCCTTAGAAACCTTGACTTATTCGACTGGGATCACCTAGAAAGGCCCTTGCAGGAATCGATCCTTTAGTAGCTTCCGGGAGAATTTGCCAGTGTTGATCTAAAGCTTGTAACACCCGGTCCTGCTGATTTCTGAATCCCTCGATATTGCTACTACCAGCATTCATAATTACAAACCAAACTTTACCCCTTTCTTGGGTGGGAATTTCTCCGGCTAAGGCACTAACTTGGGCCAAAGTTCCAGTTTTAATCATCACTCCTTTAGGAATGGCCCGCCACTGCATAGTTCCTTTGGTATCGCGTCCCCCCACCGGAAATAAATCGGCGACTTTGATCGGTTGATTGGCTAACTTGCGATCCAATGCTTTCAGAATCTCAATAACTGCCCGGGGAGACAAGCGATTTTCTACCCCCAATCCCGAACCATTAATTAATTGAATTTCCTCCGCTCCTACCCCAGTAATTTTAGTATTAATTGCGTCCACTGCCGCGGGACCACCGAGCAACTCCGCTAACATTTCTGACATGACGTTATTACTATAAATATTCATCTGACGCAACAGTTCCGTTAAAGTTAAGGACTGATGACGCAACAATAATCGGGCATTTTCGGGGCGAATTTGACTGGCTCGAACCATGCCCAAAATCTTCACCTGTGGGGCTTGTGTGCCGCTAGGAAGACTCTGAAAAGCTTTTTGGGTTTCTTTTGACCATTTCGATTGATCAAGCCCAATTTTCAGCAATTCTCCCGCTTTGAGGGGATCGGTTTGAAAATTCATGGCGAATTGACCCGTAATGATCAGATCGCCTTTGACCTGACGGATACCTAATTGATCGAGGCCATTGCCCACTGCGATCGCTTCTTCCCAGACAAAGAGAGGATCCCCTGACCCTTCAATAATTAAATCTCCCTCCAACACCTCGTTTTTAAGCTCTCCCGTTGTGTAAAAACGAGTAGCAAAACGATGATCGAGAGGCCAGGTTTCCACGGCGGCGAGAGTAGTGGCGATTTTAGTTAAAGAAGCCCCCGAAGCGGGCAGATTACCCTGATGGTCAGCTAAATCAGCCCATTCCGTCTCAATTAAGACCCGTTGTTGACTAGAGTTTAAACCTTTTTTCGTCAAGTCTTGCAGATAATCGGCCACGATCGCCGCCACCCGGGGATCGGGAGCGGTGGGAAGGTCAAAAATAGGCTGATTTTGCCAAGAAATTAGGGGAATATTGGCGATCGGTTGGGATTGCCCCCCCAGCCAACCGAAGAGAAAGCCGAAAACTGCCAAATTAAAAACTGAGAACATCTTTTCCTTAATCGCAATGATGCCTTATTGTATAGAGATGATTGGTAATTTTTAACAATTGCTCGATCAGAAAACACTAATCCTCGATCGGCCAGCTTTTCTCAAGAGCTGCCGCTCAACTTATTAAAGATTTCTATCCCACTGACTCAATGGCAGAAACGGCATTAAATCGGGCAAGAATCGCGGTAGATGCGATGGGAGGTGACTACGCTCCCAACGAGATCATCGCGGGATCGATGCGAGCTTCCGAAGAATTAGATGTAGAAGTATTATTAGTCGGCGATTCTGAACGGATTGAGGCTTATTTCCAGCATCATCCCCGTCCCAAGAATCTCACCATCGTCCACGCAGAGGAAGTGGTGGCTATGGACGAAGAGCCGATCACCGCTATCCGTCGCAAACCGGCGGCCTCGATTAATGTGGCCATGGATTTAGTCAAACAAAATCGCGCCGATGCAGTGGTGGCCGCCGGTCACTCCGGGGCAGCCATGGCGGCGGCGTTGCTGCGTTTAGGTCGTTTAAAAGGAATCGATCGCCCGGCGATCGGTGCGGTGCTGCCGACGATGTTAGCGGGTAAATCGGTGATTATCCTCGATGTCGGGGCGAATGTGGACTGTAAACCCAAATATTTAGAGCAGTTTGCCCTAATGGGGACAATTTACAGTAAATACGTTATGGGTGTTGAAGATCCGAAAGTCGGTTTACTCAATATCGGCGAAGAACCCAGCAAAGGTAACGATCTCGCCCTAAAAACCTACGAATTATTAGAAAATAACCAGCAAATTCCCTTTATTGGCAATGCTGAAGGCCGGGATGTGCTATCGGGACAATTCGATGTGATCGTCTGCGATGGTTTTGTCGGTAATGTCCTGTTAAAATTTGCCGAAGCGGTGGGAGGGGTTATCCTACAAATTCTCAAAGAGGAATTACCTAGGGGGATACAGGGTAAAGTCGGGACGGCTTTAATTAAACCCAATCTTAAACAGATCAAACAACGCATGGATCATGCAGAACACGGTGGTGCGCTGTTATTTGGAGTCGATGGGGTCTGTGTGATCAGTCACGGCAGTTCCCAAGCACCTTCAATTTTTAACGCTATCCGACAGGCGAAAAATGCCGTTGATAATCGCGTTTCTGAGCGCATTCAAGCCTACAATGACCACCATCATCAATTAAAAAAGTTGTCGGTGAACAGTGAAGATTAAGCTGTCAGCCATCTTGAAGCCGTCGGGAGTCAGGAGACAGGAGACGGGAGACAGTTATCAGTTATCAGTTCACTGTTTACTGAAAACCTCCCCACCTCCCAATTCATAATTCATAATTTAGAATTTATAATTCCTACTTCCCACTGATAACTGATAACTGATAACTGAAAAAGGGGGAATATTTTGAACGGATTCGGGGCAGCAGTCGTCATGACCGGTTGTGGATCAGCCACACCAGCGCAATTTCTTAGTAATGAAGAACTCAGCCAAATTGTCGAGACTTCCGATGAGTGGATTAAAAGTCGTACTGGCATCGGTAAACGTCATTTAGCGGATCAATCGGTGTCTTTAAGCCAACTAGCGGCCCAAGCGGCGATTAAGGCTCTAGAAATGGCTCAGGTATCACCTAGGGACATCGATCTGATTCTCTTGGCTACTTCTACCCCCGATGATCTGTTCGGTAGTGCGGCCCAAGTTCAAAGTCAGATCGGGGCCAATCGGGCGATCGCTTTTGATCTCACCGCCGCCTGTTCGGGTTTTCTGGTGGCATTAGTCACCGCCACCCAGTTTATCCGTACTGGTACTTACCGCAATGTCTTGGTTATCGGGGCCGATGTTCTCTCCCGTTGGGTGGATTGGAATGATCGCGCTACCTGTGTCCTCTTTGGTGATGGGGCAGGGGCGGTTCTTTGTCAAGCAAATGATACAAAAGATAACATTCTCGGTTTTGAACTCCATAGTGACGGCAGCCAGAATGGTTCTCTTAATCTCGCCTATCAGGGGGAGGAATTGCCTCTTAAGGAGGGGATAAGGGTTCAAAAAGGGACCTATAAGCCTCTAACGATGAACGGACGGGAAGTCTATCGTTTTGCCGTGGCGAAAGTGCCAGAGGTCATCGAAAAAGCTCTCTATCGGGCTAATTTAACCACCAGTGACATCGATTGGTTAGTTCTGCACCAAGCTAATCAAAGAATTATGGACGCGGTGAGCGAGCGCCTGAAACTGCCTCGGGAAAAAGTGATCAGCAATCTCAGCGAGTATGGCAATACTTCCGCGGCATCGATTCCTCTAGCCCTCGATGAAGCTGTCAGGAGTGGTAAGGTCAAAAAAGGTGATATTATTGCTTCTTCCGGCTTTGGTGCCGGTTTAACTTGGGGTGGGATTATCTTCCGTTGGGGAGATTAATTCAGTGAACAGTAAACAGTGATCAGTAAACAGTAACCAGTAAACAGTAAACAGTAAACTAAAAACTCACATCTGATAACTGATAACTGATAACTGATAACTGACCCAAACACATCTATCTATCTATTTTAAGAACTTATGAAAACAGCGTGGATATTCCCGGGACAAGGATCGCAAGCGTTAGGAATGATTGGAGATTTAGCGGAAAGTGCGCTTGGCCAAGAGAGATTAGAAATAGCAGAAAGAATCCTCGGTTGGTCGGTCTGGGAAAAATGTCAAGGGGATGAAGAAACCCTATCTCGTACTCTTTATACCCAACCTTGTTTATTTGTGGTGGAGAGTATTTTAGCGGATTTGTTGCAAGAAAAAGGTCATTTTCCCGATCTAGTTGCCGGTCATAGTCTCGGTGAATATTCCGCTTTGTATGCAGCCAGGGTGTTTAATTTTGAGACAGGATTAAATCTAGTTCAAAACCGTTCCCGTTTGATGGATGCGGCCGAAGGTGGTAAAATGGCCGCCTTAATGAAATTTGATCGCACCAGTCTAGAGACAGTGATTAATCAGACGGAAAATGTAGTTATTGCTAATGATAATAGTGCCGAACAAGTGGTGATTTCTGGGACTCCTGAAGCGGTGGATTTGGTATTAGGTCAAGTGAAAGTTAAGCGGGTTATGCCGTTAAAAGTATCCGGTGCTTTTCACTCTCCCTTGATGGAAAATGCCGCTATTCAGTTTCAGCAGATTTTAGAATTGGTTAATTTTAGGTCTGCAAAAGTTCCCGTTATTTCTAATGTTAATCCTAGCCAACCGATCACCGATGCGGAGGAATTAAAAATATATCTGATCCAGCAGATGACTAGCTCGGTTCGCTGGCGAGAAATTATGTTAAAATTGCCAAATGTGGGTGTGGAAAAAGCGATCGAAGTCGGTCCGGGTAAAGTTTTAACTGGTTTAATTAAACGAACTACTCCCGCAATTGAGTTAGAAAATATTAGTCAATTAGCTGATATATACAATAGTAGCGACGATGTTAAATTGCAGGGTTCATTAATTGGTGTTGGTTAAATTATCTGGCAATATTTTCGATGAAGTAAATTGATGGATACCTAAGTAGTTAGGTGTTAAAAACCATCAGACACCCCCCTTATCAAGGGGGGATTAAGGGGGGATCGACACCCAAAATCTATCTTCAATTTAATTATAACCAGCTGCCTAGCCAAAAATTTGGTTAGGTATTTTTTCAAGAAACTATCATAACTTCTACTGTTTCTCCTGCTTGTATAGTAGTTTTACCCTGGGGAATTATGGCTAAAGCATTAGTACCCGCTAAATTAATTAAATTAGCCGAATTGTGTTGTCCGGAAGCGAGTTGAAATTGATAAACTCCCTCGATAATTTCTATTTTTCCCCAGAGATAAACTTCCCTTTGTCCCTTAGATTTGAGAGTATCGCGGGTGATAACTCGCAGAAATTTGTTCTGATAATCTGTCAATCCTGATAATTTTTTAATGGCCATTTGTACGAAGCGCCAACAGGAAACTAAAGCAGAGACGGGATTACCGGGGATACCAAAGTAAACACAACCGTTAGGAAAAGTAGCAAAGGTTAGGGGTTTACCCGGTTGAATAGCAACGCTGCGAATCAGAATTTTTCCTCCTAATTCCCCTAAAATTCCCTCGATATAATCATAATCTCCTACAGAAACACCTCCGGTGGAAAGGACGATAGCACTAGAATTAATGGCTTTTCTGATAGTTTCTCTGAGAAGATCGGGATTATCTTTGATTATACCTAAAGGTCTGGGAATTGCCCCTAAACTGGCGACAAATGCGGTTAAAGCGTAGCGATTTGAGTCAATAATTTGACCTTTTTGGAGGGTTTCATCGGGATTAATTAATTCATCTCCCGTGGAGAAAATTGCCACTTTCGGACGGGAAAAAACTGTTAATTCGGTAGCTTGTGCCGTGGCTAAAACTGCTATTTCTGGAGAATTAAGGGCAATACCGGCTTTTAATAAGGTATTTCCTGCTTGATAGAATGTGCCACGTTGACGCACGAAAAGACCTATTTTTTCGGGAGGGATAAGAATCGCCACTCGCTCCCCTTTTTTGTTAGTATTTTCCTGCATGATAATCGTATCACTGCCGGCGGGTAACATCGCTCCTGTAAATATTCGGGCTGTTTCTCCTGGTTGAATAATTTTTTCGGGGGCTTTGCCGGCGGGAATTTCGGCGATAATCTTTAAAGTAACGGGATTTTCTGGGTTAGTGTCTTTGACATCTTCGTAGCGGACAGCATAGCCATCCATTGCGGAATTATCCCAGTAGGGAAAGTCTAAATCACTGCTGATATCTTCGGCTAAAATGCGCCCAAAAGCTGCCTCTAGAGAAACTTTTTCGGTTTCTTGTCGGGGTTGAATTTGAGTTAAAATTATAGATTCTGCTTCTTTGACTGAGTACATGGATTAAAAAAATGAACCGATTAGCTAGATTAAGGGTGGAAGATATACAAACTTGGATCGGGGAAGTGCATTTATCGGATATCAAGGGTCAGACTCCCTATTATATTCCGGTTTTGAACCAAGTTCATCCCGATGTTTTCGCTCTTCAGATTCACTGTCTTGAGGGGGAGATTTTGTCTTGGGGAGATGAAACTGTAACTTTTCCTTTGATGAGTGTGATTAAACCTTTTTTGTTATTATATCTTTTAACTCATTTAGGGGAAGATGCTGTTTTTCGTCGCGTAGGAAAACAAGCTTCTAGTTATCCTTTTAATTCTTTAACTCAACTGCAAGAGGATTGCGGTTTTCCCCGTAATCCAATGATTAACAGTGGTGCGATCGCATTAGCGGATTTATTAGCAGGAGAAACGCCAGAATCTCGCTGTGAAAATTTGCTTTTATGGTTAAATGAAATGGGTAATTGTCAATTATTTCTTGATCGCTCTGTGCTTGCTTCTGTTCACTCCTATCCTAATACCCACAATCAAGCTTTAAGCTTAGAATTAGAAAAAAACAGTTATATCAATCATCGTTATTTAGCCCTAGAAACCTACAATCGAATCTGTTGTTTGTCTGGAAAAATTGCAGATCTTGCTAATTTAGGTAAGTTGATTTTAGCTGCTCCTTTTGGCGAAATTATTCTAGAAATTATGACTAATTGTGGACTCTATGAAGCTTCCCAACAATTCGCCCTTGAGGTAGGTTTTCCCACTAAATCGGGAGTTAGTGGAGCTTTGTTATCAATTGTACCGGAACAGGGAGCGATCGCTTGTTATAGTCCCCTGTTAAATGAGCAAGGTAATTCAATTTTAGGACTTAATTTGTTAACATATATCAGTCATTTTGTCAAGTAAATTTAATCTATGAAAATAAGCTTTAATTACTCAAAAAAACACCGATACTTTTTCTAATTTTTCTGGCCAAGTAACGTGAAACCCCGGAGGGATAAAGTTGATTTTGTCAAGGATTGTTAAGATGCGCTTACCCTGATAATTCCAGTGATCAATTGGCTATCCTGATCATCTCTGGTGATTTTCCCGCAGCATAAATATCCCACATTGTCCGATAAGCTTGTTCTAAATTGCGGGTAAAAAGAAGGGTATCAAATAACGGATAAGTCAGACGATTTTGGGCTAGTTTCTGTTTAATTTCGTGCAATTTATCAGGAGATCTTGCTAAATTAATCGCTAAATTTTTATACTCCTCTAAATTCTTAGTAATTAATTCAGGTAGGCCAATAGCTGTCAGTAAACTAGCACCAACACGGGAAGGAAAAGTTGCACCTGGACAAGTTATAATCGGTAAACCTGCCCATAAAGCATCACTCCCAGTAGTATGAGCATTATAGTATAAAGTATCAAGAAATAAATCAGCTAGTTGATGCCGCGCCAAATGTTCCGGCTTAGGTTGGAGATGGGCAAAAATTAAGCGATCGCCCTCAATTCCTCGCGCTTGTGCTTCCCGACGTAGATTTGCTTCAGCTTCAGCTACTCTCGAAAATAACCATAACACACTACCTGGAACATTAGCCAAAATTTGCATCCATACAGTGAATATTTGCGGCTCAATTTTATAGGTGTGGTTGAAACAACAAAAGACAAAACCCGATTCAGGAAGACCATAATGGGAACGAGTAACAGGTTTAGATGATATAATTTGTTGATAATCATTAGCCTGATAACTATCCGGTAAAATCACCAATTTTTCACTAAAATTATCAGCAGACTCTGGTGGTGTAACTATGCCATCACCAATAATATAGTCGATAAAATCTGCTCCCATTGTCCCCGGATAAACCAAATAATTAACTTGAATCGGTGCAGGTTTTAAAGCCAATATTTGCGTCCGCGCTTTATCAATATATCCCATCAAATCTACTAAAATATGCACCCCATCATCAAAAATCCGTTGTGCAGATTCCGTAATTGATAAAGTAGCAATATCATAAAAGCGATCGCAATCATTAGCAATGCGACGACGATACTCACTACCATCATCAGGACCATAGGAATAGGCAATTATTTCAAAGTTATTGCGATCATGTAAACCAAAGACACTTTGCATCAAATGACTGGTGGGATGGTTACGAAAATCATGGCATAAATAACCTATTTTTAATCGTCCAGATCGGGTGCGTGAATGGTTAAAATTGAGTGGTTTAGTAACTAAGGCTAATTGTCTTTTAACCTCTTGAGCATAGTTACAAGCTACTTTCAACTGTTGACTAGCAGACCAAGGTTTATATAAGGTATCAAAGGGAGTTACTGCGGTAGGTTTTCTCTCTTGTAACTGGTTTTCGGTTAATTGCCAAAGTTGAATTAAATCAGACTCTCTTGTGTCCCAATTACAAGTCATTTCCTTCATGGAAAATAAGCAAGCAAAAGCCTCTGGGGAATTAGGTTGAATAGCTAAAGCTTGCTTAAATACGCTCATAGCTGCTTCTACTTTGTCCTGTCTTCCTAATGCTAAAGCCAAACTATTATAAGCTTTAATATACTTAGGATTAAGTTTAATTGCTGTTTGAAAATAAGCGATCGCTTCTTCAATTTTTCCCTGTAGTTGTAACACATTGCCTAAATTCAAGCGTGCCTCTGGATAATTAGGGTTTTTCCTGATTGCTTCTTGAAAATTGACCGCAGCATCCCCTAACTTATCCTGCATTTGTAAGACTAAACCTAAATTATTATCAGCAAAAGCATAGTTTTGATTGCCACAAATAGCGTGGTTAAAGCAAATAATCGCCTCGTCTAAATCTCCCTTGCTAACTGCTATTATTCCTAAATTATTGTGAGCTTCTGCATAATTAGGATTAATCAATAAAGCTTGCTTGTAAGCCAAAATAGCTTGATCAATTTGTCCTAAACTATCCATGATTACCCCCAACTGATGCCAAGCAGCTGCATATTGAGGATGTTGATTAATTAATTGTTGATAGAGAGCGATCGCTTCTTCAAGCTTAACCTGTTTTTGCAAGGTGTATGCTTGCTGATAAAGGGTATCTGCTGGCGAAGTATCAGGCTGATTATTTGCTAGATTTCCTCCAAATAAAGGAGAAATAGGATCAAGAGTAATAATTTTACTGATGTCATCATTTTGGAATCCTAAAGCTTGGGGACGTTTAACTCCTTCTAAGACTTGTATATCATAAAGTTCAGTCACTTCACCTTCTAAGCGTATCCAGTGAACAACTTCACCTGTTTTCAAGTCAATAATTAGCAGACCACAGCGAGGATCTGCTTCTTTAGCCATTAAATTATCATCTAAGATTAACCCCGAAAAAGTCTTATCTACCCCACGACTTTTAGATAATCCAACAATGGCATAATTTCCGACAAATGCTAAACCGCGCAGAAAACCAGGACAAAAAGTAACAGGCTCAAAAATGCCTTTGTCTTGATCAATATAACCAAAGTAACCCGTACCCGCATTTAATAACCATAACTTACCCTGATAAAATCGGGGAGAATGAGGCATAGATAAACCAGTAGCAATCACTTCATTAGACTGAATATCAATGACACAACCGCCAGTTTGTCTTCTGTCTCTCCACCCATCCACCACATCTGATTGACTACAAGCGGTAACATAACGCGCCTTCCCATCTACCAAAGCTAAACCATTGAGATGACAACGATCTTCATTGACTAAAGCGGAAATAAACGACGGTTTCCATAGGGGAATACAACTATGGCGATCGCTGACTGTCGCCAGACAATTTAACATCGTACTGATAAATATAATTCTTTCAGAGAGATTCTCTATTGCCAAATCGTGAATATCTAAATCCCCAGTAGTATAACTAATGCGGGGGATATAAAGTTTATCGTAACCATCATAAAGTTGTTCGGATGATAACACATTATCTAGTTGCCAGATTTGATAGCGGGAACTAAGATAAATCCTTTCTGGGGTAGCATATAAACCCATGGCGCGGTCAAATATCCGCTCAAATCCCGACATCCCCCTGTGGGGGTTAACTCCTAAAAACATCAGTCGAGAACTTTGATAGGTAGTAAAAGCCAGACTAATCTGCTGAGACTCTAACCAATCAATGAAATTACGGGAAGCAATTATCTCTACGGGGATAGATTGATTAGTATTGGGAGTTGATTGATTCATCATAACCACAAAGACACAAAGATTAGCCAGTAGGGTGTGTTAGCGATAGCGTAACGCACCAATTTAATAATAGAGGTGGTGCGTTACGGCGGCTTGTTAATTTTGGTTTTTTGACCGAATTGATGGCCGCAAATACGCACCCTACACCTAAATTAGGTGTGTCAGTCCACTACGATTTATGTTTTTGTTTGAGCGCGATCGTTTATAATCAAAATATCATTATTTTGGGTTTGCTGAATAAGTACGGGCGAAGCATTCGGATAGAAAATCTACCTTTTCACCGATAGGTTATTGTCCGAATGCTTCGCCCCTACAGGACGCGGGCCGATGAAGACGCAAGGTTTTGAACGACGATTCTCTCAAAATCTTGCACCTGTTTCGCTCGTAAAGCCCCAAAACCTTTACTTTGCCTACATTTCAAATTTATTCAGCAAACCCTATTTTGGAGTAAAAGAAAAATGCGTAAACAGACCATTCAATATACATCATCTTTAGATGCTTTGATTGCTGTTGCCAAGCGACTTAGCGTTTATGAGAACCAACATAAAATGGATTCCGAAGATTTTTATAACCAATACAATCAGGGAACATTATCAGATGATATAATATTTATAGAATGGGCAAACGATTATCGTCATTACCTTGCTTTGCGTCAAGAATTAGAACAAATATTAAATCATGCTGCTTAAACTTTTATCTGATTACCTCAATCAAGTAGAGCAAGCAATTGTGCAGCCAGTAGGGTGTGAAGCGCGATAGCATAACGCACCAATTTAATGATAGAGGTGGTGCGTTACGGCGGATTGTTAATTTTGGTTTTTTGACCGAATTGTTAGCCGCAAATACGCACCCTACTGGATTGTTTAAACTGGATTGTTTCAACTGCGACCTCTTCCCATGATTGATGTCCTCAGCCAGTAGGGTGTGTTAGCGATAGCGTAACGCACCAATTTAATGATAGAGGTGGTGCGTTACGGCGGCTTGTTAATTTTGGTTTTTTGACGGAATTGTTAGCCGCCTAACGCACCCTACGCCTACTTAATTAAACAAAGAAATTACCCACTGGAATGCTCCCTAAAGCTGGTAAAGTACCAGTAAATCCAGTGATATTTATTAATAAATCATTACTGGATTGGAAGCCAGCCGTGCTATCATTAATAACGAGGTAAGTTCCAGCTATTGCACCAGTTGTTACTTGCACTAAGGCGGCACTATTAACCGCTAATTCTTGATTACCTGTAGTGGCTCCATTGGCATCAGTAAATACTTGATTGACTAAATTCTGTAAAGTGGTGACAGTGCTATTAGCAGCACGACTGAAATTGCTAGGCGCACTCGTGGCAGTTCCACCTTGAGTTAATAAGTCGATTTTATCACTATTGATGGCAAAATCTGTGATACGATCGCTTGCGGATATGGTAGATTGACCAAATTGGAAGATGAAAGTATCTGCACCTAAACCACCGGTTAAAGTATCAATTCCCGCACCTCCATTGATTTGATTAATACCACTATTTCCGGTGATATTATTGTTACCAGCGTTACCTGTACCATTAATATTATTAGTGCCAATTAGTCTGAGGTTTTCCACATTGTTGGGTAAAGTGCGAGTAATTGCGCTTTGTAGGGTGTCAGTAATAATTACCTGTCCAATTGCTTCGTCGGGATTGATGGTAGCATTAACCGGATTGGAGAGGGTGACGGTGAAGACTTCATCAGGTTCATTGAGGTTATCATTGAGGATGGGAATGCTAATAGTAGCAGTAGAAGTATTAGCAGCAATGGTGATAGTTCCAGTTTTGCTAGTGTAATCTACATTAGCGGTAGCGTTAATGGGTGCAGTGGTATAGTTGAAGGTAATTGGTTGTGAATTGGGATTATCAACTGTGACGGTGAGGATGGCATTATTATCTTTACCTTCCACTACGGTGATGTCATTGATGGAGAGTTGCGAGGTGACACTGGTATCATCATTATTAATTGTTCCCGTAACTGGAGTAGTCGTACCTATCGTATAACCTGTCCCCGCAGCAAGGGTTAAAATAACAGTTTCGTTACTTTCTACTATTGTGTCAGCAGTGGGGTTAATTGTTACAGTCGCAGTCGCTAAATTAGCCGCAAAGGTTACACCTGTGGGAATCGAAGCGTAATCGGTTCCATTAGTTGCTGTCCCACCAATACTATAGTTAACCGTTAAAGCATTACTTGTTACTCCACTACGGGTAAAGGTGTAGATGAGATTACTTGTCCCGTCTTCAGTAACACTACTAGGAGAAACCGCAAGAGTCACACTGGTATCGTCATTGAGAATTGTTCCCTGTCCCTGATTATCGGCTAAGGTGACGTTACGACCATTGGTTTGTAAATTACTCAGATTAACGAAGAAAGTCTCGTTACTTTCAACTTGGTTATCGCCATTAACAGCTACAGTAATCGTCTTAGAAGTCTCACCAGCATTGAAGATTAAGGGAGTAGCAGCAATCGCCGTATAATCGTTATCTGTTGTGGTAGCGGTTCCATTGGCTGTGGCGTAATTAACCGTTACTGCTGTATCAACTGCATTAGAAAGAGTGACAGTAAATACTGCATTAGTTGTCCCACTATTTCCTTCGGTAATTGTGACATCACTAATCGCAATCGATGCGCTGTCATCATTGGTAATCGTACCTTGACCTTGATTATCAGCTAAGATGACATTACTGCCATTGGCTTGTAAATTGCTGAGATTGAGGAAAAATGTCTCATTGAGTTCAACTTGGTTATCGCCATTGACTGGAACTGTAATCGTTTTAGAAGTTTCTCCCGGATTGAAGGTTAAGGTGGTGGGAGGAAGGGCTGTGTAATCGGTTCCTGCTGTAGCTGTACCGTTGGCGGTGGCATAATTGACGCTAACAACGGTACTGGCGGCACTAGAAAGGCTAACGGTAAAGACCGCGTTAGTGGTGCCGCTATTGCCTTCGGTAACGGTTACATCGTTGATAGTAAGAGAAATTGGGGGTTGAGAAACATCGGTAATGGTGACGGTGGCGGTGGGGTCAGCATTGAGGAAGACTGAGACGTTGCCTCCGTTATAGTTCGCCGTTGCCAAATCGGATTTGCCGTCGCCGTTGAAGTCCCCTACTGCCACGGAACGGGGACTACTCCCCACAGTAAAGTTAGTGGCGGGTCCAAAACTGCCCGTGCCAGTTCCTAATAGCACTGAGACGTTGTTGTTGCTACCGTTCGCCACAGCCAAATCGGATTTGCCGTCGCCGTTGAAGTCCCCTACTGTCACGGAACGGGGAACAGTCCCCACAGTAAAGTTAGTGGCGGTGCCAAAACTACCCGTGCCGGTTCCTAATAGCACTGAGACGTTGCTGCTGCCAGCGTTCGCCACAGCCAAATCGGATTTGCCGTCGCCGTTGAAGTCTCCTACCGTCACGGAATAGGGAAAACTCCCCACAGTAAAGTTAGTGGCGGGTCCAAAACTGCCCGTGCCGGTTCCTAATAACACCGAGACGTTGCTGCTGTTAGCGTTCGCCACAGCCAAATCGGATTTGCCGTCGCCGTTGAAGTCTCCTACCGTCACGGAAGCGGGACCAGTCCCCACGGAAAAGTTAGTGGCGGTGCCAAAACTGCCCGCGCCGGTTCCTAATCGCACTGAGACGTTGTTGCTGCTACCGTTCGCCGTAGCCAAATCGGATTTGCCGTCGCCGTTGAAGTCCCCTACTGTCACGGACACGGGAAAAATCCCCACGGAAAAGTTAGTGGCAGTGCCAAAACTGCCCGTACCGGTTCCTAATAGCACCGAGACATTGTTGCCGTAACGGTTCGCCACAGCCAAATCGGATTTGCCGTCGCCGTTGAAGTCCCCTACCGTCACGGAAGAGGGAGCATTCCCCACGGAAAAGTTAGTGGCAGCACCAAAACTGCCCGTGCCGGTTCCTAATAGTACCGAGACGTTGTTGCTGCCACGGTTCGCCACAGCCAAATCGGATTTGCCGTCGCCGTTGAAGTCCCCTACAGTCACGGAAATGGGACTACTCCCCGCAGCAAAGTTAGTGGGGGGGGTAAAGCTTGCGCTAGGGTTGTAACCCAGAATGTAGTCTCCCCCCGATGTCAGGTTGACTTTGACGGTTTCGTTGGGGTCATTTACTGCATCGGATAGGGCGACCACGTTGAGGGTGGCGGTGGTGGCCCCGGCGGCGATGGTGAAGGTGTTGGCGGTTACTGCGGTGATATTTGTGCCAGCAGTGAGGGAATAGTCGGCGAGAATGGTGGCGGTACTGCCGGTGGTGTTGAAGTTGACCACTGTCCCACCCGTGGGCGCGGGGGTGTCTAGGCTGATGATAAAGGTGCCGACGGTTCCCCCTTCTACGGGGTTGGTGCCGGGGGCGATGGTGATTTTCGGGGTGGTATTGAGGATGACTGAGACGTTGTAGCCCGAACCGTTCGTCGTAGCCAAATCGGATTTGCCGTCGCCGTTAAAGTCCCCTACTCTCACGGAAATGGGACCATTCCCCACAGTAAAGTTAGTGGCGGCACCAAAACTGCCTGTGCCGGTTCCTAATAGCACCGAGACATTGCTGCTGTTAGCGTTCGCCACAGCCAAATCGGATTTGCCGTCGCCGTTGAAGTCCCCTACCGTCACGGAACGGGGAGCAGTCCCCACAGTAAAGTTAGTGGCGGCACCAAAACTGCCTGTGCCGGTTCCTAATAGCACCGAGACGTTGCTGTTAAAGTTCGCCGTTGCCAAATCGGATTTGCCGTCGCCGTTGAAGTCCCCTACTGCCACGGAATAGGGACTACTCCCCACAGTAAAGTTAGTGGCGGCACCAAAACTGCCCGTGCCGGTTCCTAATAGCACCGAGACGTTGCTGCTAACAATGTTCGCCACAGCCAAATCGGATTTGCCGTCGCCGTTGAAGTCCCCTACCGTCACGGACCAGGGATAACTCCCCACGGTAAAGTTAGTGGCAGTGCCAAAACTGCCCGTGCCGGTTCCTAATAGCACCGAGACGTTGTTGCCGTAACGGTTCGCCACAGCCAAATCGGATTTGCCGTCGCCGTTGAAGTCCCCTACCGTCACGGAACGGGGATTAATCCCCACAGAAAAGTTAGTGGCAGTACCGAAACTGCCCGTACCAGTTCCTAATAGCACTGAGACGTTGTTGCTGTTAAGGTTCGCCGTTGCCAAATCGGATTTGCCGTCGCCGTTGAAGTCCCCTACCGTCACGGAAGCGGGACCATTCCCCACAGTAAAGTTAGTGGCGGCACCAAAACTGCCCGTGCCGGTTCCTAATAGCACCGAGACGTTGTTGCTATTATAGTTCGCCACAGCCAAATCGGATTTGCCGTCGCCGTTGAAGTCTCCTACCGTCACGGAAACGGGACTGGTCCCCACAGAAAAGTTAGTAGGGGTACCAAAGGCCATTTCCACACTAATCGCTTGCCCATCAACGGTAATAGTCGCCGCGTCATTTTCCTCTCGTATCGCCGCGATTTGCTCCTCTGTCAGCACTTCTCCCCGCACCAACGCCGAAAATAACTGCCCCTCATCCCCCGGCGTATCGCTGCTGTTGATTTGCGCGTCGATAAAATGCCCAATTTCTTCTAATAACACCGCTTTGAGGGTGGTAGCGTCCCCCGAATCAATCAGCGCTTGAGAAATATAAATCTTATTAATACTGCTGGAATATGCGCCGAAAATCCCTGAATTGCCAAGGTTTTTAACTGTAATAGGGGGAAGTTGACTAAAATCTCGACTTTGCCACTGCTGTCGTAATTGCGTCGCTTTAACCACATCATAACTTGTGCCAAAAGCAGTTTCTAAATTTGCCCAAAAACCATCAGATTGAGCGAAATCGAACAAAATATCGTAAACAGCAGGAAGGCTCGGCAACAGGGTAGAAGTCATGACATTGAACGCAAAAGACGACTGGTGCTATTTTATGCAAAAAATCGCCAATCTTTCAAGGGTGCTATGACAAAAATTAACATTTATACAAGAAAACGGGTTTCTAAATAGGCGTTTGCAGAAACCCGTTTTCTAAAGAAGTTCTAGGATTGGATTTTTGCGAAAGACTGCCTAAATTCTGCGAGAGAATTAGCAGTGGCTGCTAATTTTAGTAGCTCTTCTAAGATAGTAGGGTTAGTGATTTTGCCGATTATCTCTTCAATTTCTGAAGAAATCTCTCCAAACCGCACAGTTAAAACTGTTTTTATGTCATCACGGCTTTTTTCTAACGCACCAATTTCCGGTTCTTCGGTTTGTCTTATGCAATGGACGGGATTGTAAGGAATAAAACCCTTATAGAGACAGGCGTTGCTGCGATTTTTGCCAATTGTTTTCGATCTAGAGCGAACTAATCAATTAAATCTATTGCCAGATAAGGATTTAGTCGATTTATACCCCCTATCGAACCATACCAAGTAACGAAGAACCCAATTTCCTTGCCTATTTCCTTACCAATTTCCTTACCAATTTCCTTGCCAATTTCCTTGCCTATTTCCTTACCGCGTTCTATCCCTCGTAACTCCATATTACTTACTAAAGGCATGGTTCTTTCCTCCTCAAATTGTTTGATTTTACTCTCTAAACTTGACTGCAATTCAGAGGATAAAGTCATCATATTGTCGATGATTTCAAACAGTTTAATTATCTGTTCTCTCTCGAACTCCTTTTCATATAATCCCCTGATTAACCTCCACTTCCACTGTTCCCGTTCTGGCAGCTTCCCAGTAGTCGCTTTTGTTTTCAGGTGTGCCATGACGATTATAGCAAAGGGATTGCTACTTGCTTCCAATTAGTCACTGATAACTGATAACTGATAACTGATAACTGATAACTGATAACTGATAACTGATTAGTTGGTGAACTTCAGGAAAGAAGAAATGTAAAAACGCCTCAAAATACTCGGTTAAAGCTTCTTTCCAGGGTTCATCATAATTAGCGGTTGTTTGTTTCATTATGACAATTTTAGCGGGTGATGGACAAAAGGCGATCACTAACGTCAAAACTAGGCAGTTAAAGTATTTAACCAATTGATTAAATCTTCAACCGTTGAGAAGTCGAATAAAGCTTCTCTCTCACAAGTCCAGAAAATGGGTTTCTCAAAGAAACCCGTTTTCTAATTAAGAAACCCGTTTTCTAAATAGCGCCTTTTTCTGATTTTTCTTGCCAAGTACCGTGAAACCCCGGAGGGATAACACTGGGTAATTGCAGACAACAAAGGGGTTCTTTTTCTAGCTGCTGACTATCATAGATTCTCACTTGGCTGCTGTGATTATTGCCGTCGTAAACTACGACGATTAACCATCCTGTCTCTGGAGATAAACCATCGCAGACAAAAATCGGTTCAGTACCATAACAGTTATTTTCCAGATAGGCAATAGTTAACTTACCTGTGGAGTGATTATAACAAGCGGGAAGTCCGATAATTTCCCGACGAATATCGCTATCGGGACGATGGACAGCTAAAAAAGTATTTTGCCATTTTTGTCCCACCAGTTGCGGGGAAACCACTGGAAAATCACAGCTTAAATCCGAGAGAATTTCCTGATTAATTACCTTTGCTGATAGGGGATTAATGGTAATACTTGCCAATTTTCCAATGGCTAAGGTTTCGGTTTCACCCGTGGCAACTTCTTTTAAAAATTGATTAGTCTTAAAGTCATCATAACGGACAAAAACAATTTCAAGATTGCCTTGGTCATTTACACAACCATTAGCAAAGTGCCATTGAAACCATGAATCTGTAACACTTTCACTGACTAACTGTAGAGAATCTCGCTCAAAAATTAGTATTCTTGTTCCTAATTCTGGCTGCCACTGAATGGCATCACTAAAAGTTTTAAATCCCAACAGTATCGATAACTTATCCGCTTTTATCGGTGGGATGAAAAAGACGATATACTGTCCTGCTAAAACAAAGTCATGCAGCAGCGACAATCTATCTAAATCAAAAGTTTTTTTGTGGATAATTTGACCAGTGGAGTCAGACTTATAGAGATTTAAGCTAACTTTAGCACTGATTGTCACCCCGAAATTAAAAATCTCTCCTCTGGACAAATCTACTTTAGGATGAGCGGAAAAAGTTTCCTTTGCTTGTAAGCTAGATAAATTATCTAAACCTAGGGTTTCTAAAGATTGTAAATCTAATTTATGGGGAAAACCCCCTTCCCAGAGAGCTAATAATTTATCGGGTAAAGCTAACACCGAGGTATTAGCGGCATTTTTTACCTCTTTTCCCCAATTATTCCAAAAGAAGCCGGGGGCATTCATGCCATAATTAGGAAATAAATATTGATTAGCGGCGCTTTCTTGCTGATAACCAGCAGTCTGAACATAACGATAGGTGGCACTGGCTCCCTTATCATGAAAATGTACAGCTAAAACTGCCCCATCTCCGTCAAACCAATGACCAACTTTTTGCTTACCTCTTTCTAATCTCCCCGGACCATTGCGATAGAGACTCCCCCGCAATCCCTCGGGAATTTTCCCCGATAATAAGGTTAATTGCGTTTCAGAAAATTCCACTGCTGGTTTTTCTAAAGATTTTGCCCAAGCTTTCATAGATTTGTTCTTTTTACTGATTACATAGTTAAGTATAGCCCTAGGCTAGGTTCAATGACGATAACTTAGGCAGTTAACCAGTTAGTTAGTATTCGTCACAACCCATCAATTATGTCATTATAAAGTATCGGGATCAATTCCCAGAGAACGGATATATTCAGCTAAACGTTCAGCTTTAAGACGCTCTTGTTCTAACCGTTGAGATAACTCGATAGAAGTCAAAAATTTCTGACCATCTAAACCATAAATTTCTAACTCATCTCCTCTCAATTCAAATCTGATCTTTAACCGAGGACTAATCCATCCCTTAATCTCAGGTATAGAACTTAATAGTCCTTCCTGTCTCCACCATCCCTGAAAATTATGAGAATCCGGATCATAGAGATAGTATTCTTCCACTCCATAA
>Ga0315908_10000137_pt1 | contig 59224 bp, 57 predicted proteins | sample LakEriMetagenome_12_FD_203520 | JGI IMG/M metagenome (GOLD analysis project Ga0315908, IMG submission 203520) | Freshwater fungal communities from buoy surface, Lake Erie, Ohio, United States - Buoy 4 MA124 | ecosystem: Environmental > Aquatic > Freshwater > Lake > Lake biofilm | place: USA...
ACCAAACCTTCTGCGTCAATGAGGATCCACGATTTCTCGACGTCCTGTGGACGGATCGATTTCGTAACTCTGGATAGCGTTTTCATCGCTAATCGCACCTTTCGAAATTTTAGTGTTGCACAGAATCACACAGGATCCCGCACGCGAAGCGGTGCCAATGGCGATGAACCGGCCAATAGTCAAGCAAAAGCAAGGGTTTTGCGACGGGTATAATAATACCTTCCGGCGTTTAGGCTGTGTCACGCCCCAAGACATGCGCACCCCAGACCGTCGCCGCAACCAAAAGGGCGCCGACCGCCTGATGCGAAACGGCAAGGACGATGTTGACCCCCGTCATCACGGTCGCAATGCCCAGCAGCATCTGGATGCCGAAGGCGCTATGGATCGCCGCAGAAGCCCCACGAACGCCCGCTTTCTTGACCCGCCGTGCCATCAGGATCAGCGCAATCACCGCGACCCACGCCCACCAGCGGTGGACGAAATGGGTGAGATAGGGGTCATTCACCAAAGCATAAAATGCGCCGTTGGCGGTATCGACGCCATCTGGATAGAAACGGTCGTTCATCAATGGCCATGTGTTCGCGACATATCCGGCATTCAGCCCGGCAACCCACGCACCGAAGAGCAATTGGATAAACAATATCGCCAAGATGCTGCCCGTAAAGCCAGTGATACGCGCGGGCTTTGCCGATGGATTTTTCGTCAGTTCCTTTAAATCAAGCGCGGTCCAAACAAGGCCACCCAAGATTGTGAGGGCGGTCAAAAGATGAACGGCAAGCCGGTAATGGCTGACATCGGTGCGCGCGGACAGGCCAGATGACACCATCCACCAGCCAATGGTCCCTTGCAGACCGCCCAGCGCAAGCAACGCAAGCAAACGCGGCTTATAGCCGCTCGGGATCGCCTGCTTGATCCAGAACCACGCCAGCGGCAGCGCAAAGGCCAATCCGATAACCCGCCCCAACAAGCGGTGGACCCATTCCCAGAAATAGATGAATTTGAACTCCGCCAGCGTCATACCGGCGGGACCGTTAATCTCGGTATATTCCGGAATCTGTTTGTACTTTTCAAATTCGGAAAGCCAGCTGGCCTCGTTCAGCGGCGGCAAGGTGCCCGTGATGGGTTTCCATTCGGTGATGGACAGGCCCGATTCGGTCAGACGCGTAATTCCGCCCACAACGACGATCGCGAAGACGAGAACCGCCACGCTCATAAGCCATGTAATCAGCGCCTGAGGGCGCGATGGGCACGGATTGGCTGCGGTGTCAGAATGCGGAGCTTTGTTCATAATCCGCGATATGCCCCTGATTTCAGCAAGCTGCAAGCGGACAGAGGTTGCAAAAATGGTCATAATGGCTGCAATTTATGCGATGTAATGTTGTAACGTCTAACGAATCGGTGTAGTGCGACCGCAATGACGCAGGTATGGAAAAAATGGCGATGGGACGGGCTTGGCTTAAGCATTGCTGGCCTGTGCCTTGTACATTGCCTTGTCACCATGTTTTTGCTGGCCTTTCTGGCATCGGCGAGCGGTGTTTTGTTCAACTCGATCATTCATGAAGCCGGCCTGTTGCTGGCCATTCTCTTCGGCGTACTGGCCCTTGGTAAGGGCTTTTGGGATCATGGGCTGTTTACGCCAGCGATCGTTGGCGCAGCCGGCATCGGCATGATGGCGGGCGCATTGACATTGCCACATGGATTGATGGAGATCGTCTGGACCGTCCTTGGCGTCATCTGCCTCGCGCTAGGACATTTCCTGAACCATCGCGCATCTGCCTGACGGGCAATTGACCGACTGGCTGTCAAAGCCTACATCATCAACATGGCAGTTCATCATCATCACGAGCATGCAGGCGCGTCGCTTGCCCATGCCGCCGAATCGGCGTTGGTCGAGGCGGGCGAGCAGTGGACCGATATGCGCGCGGATATCTTCGCGGTGCTCGCCACATTTGAAAAACCCGCATCGGCTTATGATATTGCAGATCTGGTTTCGCAAAAACGCGGCAAGCGCGTTGCACCCAACAGCGTGTATCGGATACTCGATCTGTTCGTGACCACCAACCTTGCGCGCCGCGTCGAAAGCGCGAACGCATATCTTGCAAATTCGCATCCCGGATGTTTGCATGATTGCATTTTCCTAATCTGCGACAGCTGCGGCACCGCCACGCATATTGATGACGATATACTGACCATGAACGTTCGCGCAGCAGCCGAACATGCCGGTTTTGCCGAGGTTCGCCCCGTCATCGAAGTCCGCGGAAAATGCGCCGATTGCGGCTAACGCTGGCGCAATTACCCGTTCGACACCCCGATAAAAGGCCGCTAAGCTCACAACATGACACATTCCCCAGACACGCCGTTACTCGACACGGTTAAAGTGCCCTCGGACCTTCGCAATCTTGCCGCGTCGCAGCTTCGCCAGCTCGCGGATGAATTGCGCGCAGAAACCATATCTGCAGTTTCGGTAACGGGCGGCCATCTGGGCGCTGGGTTGGGCGTCGTCGAACTGACGACCGCGATCCATTATGTCTTCAACACGCCCGATGACCGTTTGGTCTGGGACGTTGGCCACCAATGCTATCCGCACAAGATCCTGACGGGTCGCCGCGACCGCATTCGCACCTTGCGCACAGCCGGGGGGCTTTCGGGCTTCACCAAGCGCAGCGAAAGCGAATATGATCCGTTCGGCGCGGCACATAGCTCCACCTCTATTTCAGCGGCCTTGGGTTTTGCGGTCGCCAACAAGATTGCGGGCAAACCGGGCAAAGCCATTGCCGTCATCGGCGATGGTTCAATGTCGGCCGGCATGGCTTATGAGGCGATGAACAACGCCCAAGCCGCGGGCAACCGCTTGGTCGTCATCCTGAATGACAATGACATGTCGATCGCGCCGCCCGTTGGCGGTCTGTCGGCTTATTTGTCGCGTCTGGTGTCCTCCAGCGAATATCTCGGCCTGCGCAGCCTCGCGAGCAAAGTCGCCAAAAAGCTATCGCGCCGCATCTATTCGGCTGCGTCAAAGGCGGAAGAATTCGCGCGTGGCATGGCGATGGGCGGCACCTTGTTCGAAGAACTCGGCTTTTATTATGTCGGCCCCATCGACGGCCATAATCTCGACCAGCTTATCCCCGTCCTCGAAAATGTCCGCGACAATGCCGAAGGCCCCGTGCTGATCCATGTCGTTACGCAAAAGGGAAAGGGTTACGCCCCTGCCGAAGCGTCGGCGGACAAATATCATGGCGTCGTCAAATTCGACGTGGTCACGGGTAAGCAGGACAAGGGCCCCGGTGGCGGCCCGCCCGCTTATCAAAACGTCTTCGGTGAAACGCTGGCAAAGCTGGCAGAAACCGATCCCAAGATTTGCGCGATAACCGCCGCGATGCCGGGCGGCACCGGCGTCGACAAATTCTCGGCCGCGCATCCCGAACGCTCGTTCGATGTCGGCATCGCTGAACAGCATGCCGTCACCTTTGCGGCTGGACTTGCGGCGCAGGGAATGCGTCCCTTCTGCGCGATTTACTCGACCTTCCTGCAACGCGCCTATGACCAAGTCGTGCACGACGTCGCGATCCAGAATCTGCCGGTACGCTTCGCCATTGACCGCGCTGGCCTCGTCGGCGCCGATGGCAGCACGCATGCGGGTTCGTTCGACATTACCTATTTGGCGACCCTGCCCAATATGGTCGTCATGTCGCCTGCCGACGAAGCTGAACTGGTCCACATGACCTATACCGCTGTCCTGCACGACAGCGGCCCAATCGCGTTCCGTTATCCGCGCGGCAATGGCACGGGCGTTGCGATGCCCGAAGTGCCGCAGCAGTTGGAAATCGGCAAAGGCCGGATCATGCGTGAAGGCAAGAAGGTTGCGATTCTCTCACTCGGCACGCGTTTGGCCGAAGCGATGAAGGCGGCAGAGACGCTTGATGCCAAGGGCCTGAGCACCACCGTTGCCGACTTGCGCTTTGCAAAGCCGCTTGACGAAAAAATGATCCGCCACCTGATCGCCACGCATGAAGTTGTCGTGACGGTCGAAGAAGCATCCGTGGGCGGCCTTGGCGCGCATGTGCTGACGCTCGCCAGCGATGCTGGCCTGATGGACGCTGGTCTAAAAATCCGCACGATGCGCCTGCCTGACATGTTCCAGGAACATGACAGCCCGCAAAAGCAATATGACGAAGCAGGCCTGAATGCCCCGCAGATCGTCGAAACAGTGCTAAAGGCGCTGCGCCACAACAGCGCCGGCGTGGAGGAAGCGAGCGCCAGCGCTTAACCCGCGCGGCGCTCTCAAAACTTAACCCGGAATAACAGCCTGCGCGGTTTGGCCGTCGCCTTCGGGCGCGGCGATGATGTCGCGGGTGATGCTGCCTTTGTTGACCGTGTTGGTCTGCGGGTCACCGACCGAAGAACGAATACCCATTTCGGCATTGCCCGAAGTCGTTGAGATCGCGCGTTCAGCGGCGGAACGCGGCGCGATGCCGCCAAACAAAGCATCCAAAACCTGTTCCTGACCACCATCGGCCGGACGGATTGCCGTTGCCGCAGTTGGCTCCAACGCGAAATCGGGTGGAACGACCAAAGGCGCAGCGCGGCCAGCCGTTGGCGCTGCATCGCCCGCCGAGGAACAACCCGACAACAATGGCAGGGTCGCGATCGCCATAGCGAATAGGGCTGATTTCGTTTTCATATGCGTATCCATTTACTGGGCCGACTGCGGACGGGGCGCAGGTGCAGCGCCGCCGAACATAGCGTCCAAAACCTGTTGCTTCGTATCGCTATCTTGCGGGCGCGGCGCATCGGGTGTCGGCGTGGGCAAAGCAAACTCTGTTGGAAGCTGAAGTGGCTTTGACCGGCTTACGGCAAATTCATCTGGCCGGTCACGGTCAAACACGCTGGTGGTGCCGCAGCCCGAAAGCGCGAGCAAAGCAACTGACGCCGCCGCAAACATATTGATCCGCTTCATGATTTCTCCACTATGTCAGCGCTGCTTTCGGGTTGCTGAACGTCAGCCCCGTCACCGGTTTGCTTGTCGCTTATCAGGAAGGCGCGGGCAAGCAATATCAGCACACCAATGCTGATGCAGGCATCGGCAAGGTTGAATATGTAAAAGGGCCGGAATGCGCCAATGTGCAAATCGGCATAATCGACGACATAGCCATAGCGCACGCGGTCAACGATATTGCCAAGCGCGCCGCCCAAAACGAGCGACAAGGCCAGCACATCACCGCGCAGTTTCTCGCGCCACATCCAAACGGCAACACCCGCAGCAATCACCGCCGTCAGCGCCACCAACGCCCAGCGTTCGCCATCGCTATCGGCCGTCAGAAAGCTCATCGAAACGCCGCGATTTTCGGCATAGCGCAGGTCGAAGAACGAAATGATGTGAATAACACCGCGGCTTTTCAGCTGAAGCGGGCCAAGCATCGCATATTTTACGATCTGGTCCGCGATGAACACAAGGCTTGCCAGCATGATGCCCTGAAGGCGGAATTTAGGATTGGGGTTCATGCGTTTCCGTTCACAACAGTATCGCATCTGTCGCACAATGCGCCATCGTCGACAACCTCGGGAAGATGCCGCCAGCAACGACCGCATTTGTGGTTGGTGGTTTTGACTGCGCCTGCGCTATCGCCGTAATGAACAGCCGAGACGATGAATATTTCGGCGAGATCTACATCGCCGAACACTCCGCTGTGAGTATATTCCACCTCAAGGCTGGAGCCGACAATCTTCTCACGGCGCATGGGTTCGATTTGTTCGGTTGCGACCATACGCGACGCACGGATGCTCGCCCATTTTTCAGCCAAGGCCCCGTCAAGAACTGCGGGAACCTCCGGCCAATCCGAAAAATGCACGCTGTCGGCATCTGGGAACCGCGTCTGCCACACCTCTTCGCTGGTGAAGACCAACACCGGCGCGGCATAGCGCACGAGGGCGTGGAACAAGGTGTCGAGCACCGTGCGATACGCCATCCGCTTTGGATCGGTCGGTGCGTCGCAATAGAGGCAATCTTTGCGGATATCGAAGAAGAATGCCGACAGGTCTTCGTTGCAAAACTCGGTCAGCAAACGGACATAAGTGTTAAAGTCAAAATCATTGACCGCCGTCTTCAACTTCGCGTCCATATCCGCGAGCAGATGGAGCATATAACGCTCCAGCTCGGGCATGTCGGCAACCGCGACCTTTTCCGCGTCCGAAAAGCCGCCGAGCGCGCCGAGCAGATAGCGGAAGGTGTTGCGCAATTTGCGATATTGGTCGGAAACGCCCTGCAGGATTTCCTTGCCGATCCGGTGGTCCTCGGTGAAGTCCACGGTCAACGCCCACAGCCGCAAAATATCCGCGCCACTGTCGCGCATCAGGTCGAGCGGATTGATCGTATTGCCCAGCGACTTGGACATTTTCATGCCCTTTTGATCCATCGTAAAGCCGTGGGTCAGCACCGCGTTATACGGCGCACGGCCCCGCGTGCCGCAGCTTTGCAACAGGCTGGACTGGAACCAGCCGCGATGCTGGTCACTGCCTTCGAGATAGAGGTCCGCTGGCCATTGCAAGTCAGGCCAACGTCCGCTTTCGAGAACAAAGGCATGCGTGCAGCTCGAATCAAACCACACGTCCAAAATGTCCGTGACGCGTTCATAATCGGCAAGCGCATAGTCGCTGCCCAGATATTCCTGTGCGCGTTCGTCGCTCCAGCCATCAACGCCATTTTCGCGAATGCCCGCGATGATACGCGCGTTGACGGCGGCGTCGCAGAGATATTGGCCGGACTTGCGATCCACAAAAAGCGTGATCGGCACGCCCCATGCGCGCTGGCGGGACAGCACCCAATCGGGGCGCCCTTCGACCATTGCGGTGATGCGGTTCTGGCCCTTTTCCGGAACCCAGCGGGTGTCCGAAATCGCGGTCATCGCCTTTTCGCGCAATGTACCATCGGTCGTCGCTTTATCCATCGGCACGAACCATTGCGGGGTGCAGCGATAGATGACTTTCGCCTTTGACCGCCAGCTGTGCGGATAGCTGTGCTTGTAATCCGCCGATGCCGCGAGCAGTCCGCCGCTTTCGCGCAACGCAGCGCAGATGGGGCCATCAGGCGCGTTGAATTTGGGGTTGATGACGCTGCCCTCACCGCCAAGCCAGAGCCAATCAGCGCGATATTTGCCATCGCCTTCAACCGCGAACACCGGTTCAATGCCATTGGCCTTGCACAGGTCGAAATCATCCTCGCCATGGTCGGGCGCCATATGGACGAGGCCGGTGCCGCTGTCGGTGGTGACGAAATCGCCTGCGAGCATCGGACGCGGCTTGGCAAAGAAACCGCCGAGTTCGTGCATCGGGTGGCGGACGGTGGTTCCGGCGAGGTCAGAGCCTTTGCCGCGCCAAGTGACATCGCTCAGGCTCACACCATCACCGAGACGTTTGGCCAAGTCATCGACCAAAGCTTCTGCAACCAGACATTTTTTGGAACCATTTACCGTGACTAGCCAATAGCTAACTTCAGGGCCGTAAGCCAAAGCTTGGTTCACCGGAATCGTCCAAGGCGTCGTTGTCCAGATCACCGCATGCGCGCCAACGAGTTCGGCAATCGGCGATTCCACGATCTCGAACGCCACATCGATCTGCGTCGATACGATGTCCTCATATTCGACTTCGGCTTCGGCCAAGGCGGTCTTTTCCACCGGCGACCACATCACGGGCTTTGCACCGCGATACAGCTGGCCGCTTTCGGCGAACTTCAACAGCTCCGAAACAATGGTCGCTTCGGCCTGGAAATCCATCGTCAGATAGGGATTGTCCCAATCGGCATTGATGCCCAGCCGCTTCAATTGTTCGCGCTGCGTGTCGACCCAATGCTGCGCATAGGCCCGGCATTCCGCGCGGAACTCGACGGCGGGAACCTCGTCCTTGTTGAGCTTTTTCTTGCGATATTGCTCTTCGACCTTCCACTCGATGGGCAGGCCGTGGCAATCCCAACCGGGCACATAAGGCGCGTCTTTGCCCAACAATGTCTGCGTGCGGACAACCATGTCCTTCAGAATATGGTTCAGCGCGTGGCCGATATGCATGTCGCCATTCGCATAAGGCGGGCCGTCATGCAGAATGAACTTCTCACGCCCGCGACGGCGATTGCGCAGCTCCGCATAAAAATCCTGCGCCTGCCAACGCGCGAGAATGCCCGGCTCCTTCTGCGGAAGGCCGGCCTTCATAGGGAAATCTGTTTTCGGCAGGAAAACGGTGTCGCGATAGTCGATAGGGTCAGTCATGTTAGAAGCGCCCTTAGCGCAAAGATGAGGAGAATTGAAACCTCCTTGTCACTCCACGCGTGTGTCATTCCCGCAAATGCGGGAATCCATGGCATGACATGTCAGCGTAAACTGCGCAGACAGACCATGGACCCCCGATCAAGTCGGGGGTGACACATGGCATAGCTATCAATTATCGCCATGCGCGCAGAGGGATTACACTGCCCCCAATATCCGGCGGGCTTCGTCGCAATCCTGCGCCATTTGCGCCATCAGTGCGTCCAGACTGTCAAACTTTGCCTCTCCGCGGATGAAGGCGTGGAATTCGATTTCGATATTCTGCCCATACAGATCCTCGGCAAAGTCGAAGAAATGCGGCTCAAGCAATTCCTTGGGCGGATCGAACGTCGGGCGAATACCAAGGTTCGCGGCACCATTGAGCACCCGTCCATCGGGCAAGCTGCCCTTCACCGCATAAATGCCGTAACGCGGACGCAGATAATGGCCCATGTCGATATTGGCGGTCGGGAAACCCAAAAGCCGCCCGTTTTTATCGCCATGCTGCACAATGCCCTCAACCGTGAATGGCCGCGTGAGCAAAGCGGTGGCCGTGGCGCAGTCGCCATCCTTAAGCGCCGTGCGGATACGGCTCGACGATATCACGCCGCCATCATCCACCACTGGCCCCATGGCGGTCGACGTCAGGCCATGCGCGCCGCCCAAATCGCGCAACACGTCAATATTGCCGCCGCGTTTATGCCCAAAGGTAAAGTCCTCACCCGTGACCACCGCCGAAATGCCCAGACGTTCCATCAGCAATATGACGATGAAATCTTCGGCGCTGGTCGCGGCAAGCTCTGCATCGAAATCAAACACCAGCATCGCGTCGGCACCGGCTTCTTCAAACAAGCGCTGCCGCTGATCGAGCGTCGTCAGACGGAACCACGGCGATTCCGGCGCAAAAAAGCGCACGGGATGCGGATCAAATGTTGCGATGATCGCTGGCTTACCCGCCGCCTTGGCCTGTTTTATCGCTTCGCCAGCAACGGCCTGATGCCCCAAATGAAAGCCATCAAAATTGCCCAAGGCAACAACGCCGCCGCGCAATGCGTCAGGCGTTCGGTCTTTGGCAGAAAGGCGGGGAATCGTCATTGCGCGGTGGCAGCCTTTTCCATCGGTACCAAGCCAGCACGGATGACGCGCAACGCGTTTTCGCCCATGACGGCGCGAATTTCGTCTGGCGTGAAACCCTCGTCCATCAACGCTTGGGTGACTTGCGCGAGTTGCGACGTATCGAAACGCACCGTGGTCGCGCCATCATAGTCCGATCCCAAAGCGACATGTTGAATGCCAACGAGATCGCGCACATGCTTCATCGCCTTGGCCGCAGCCCGCGGATCGGTGGAGCATATTGCGCCTTCCCAATAGCCGATGCCAATGATGCCACCGGTTTTGGCGACGCCGCGCACTTCGTCATCGGTCAGGTTGCGGTTGACCTTGCACGTCGCTTGCACGCCGCCATGGCTGGAGACCACGGGACGCTTCGCCATGGCCAGAACCTCGGCAACGCCAGCATGGCTGAGATGCGCGATGTCGACGATCATGCCCTTCGCCTCCATCCGGCGCAATATGTCGCGACCGAACGGCGTCAGTCCGCCTTTTTTCAGGCCGTGCATCGACCCGCCCAATTCATTGTCAAAGAAATGCGTGAACCCCGCCATGCGGAACCCGGCGTCGTACAGACGGTCGAGATTCTCGGCCTTGCCTTCAAGATTATGGAGCCCTTCAATGGTCAGCATCGCGCCGACAGTGCTCCGGTCCTTTTGCCGCGCGGCCAGTAAGGCATCGATCTGCTGCGCCTTGTCCACCGCTTGTAATTTTCCGTCTGATCCCGTGACCGCATTATCGCGCTTCGCCGCGTGATACAGCGACCGCTCGACCAATGAGCGCCATGTTTTCACCGGCTGCAACTGCGCGAAGGTCAGCAAAGTGATATTGTCGGTGTCCGCGCCATTGCCATCATAATTCTGGCCGTTGGGCGTTTTGGTGACTGACGAGAAAAGCTGAAGCGCGACATTGCCTTCTTGCAAGCGCGGCAAATCCATATGGCCACGGTCCGCAGGCTTGCTCAAATCGCGGTTCCACATCAACGTGTCGCTGTGCAGGTCGACGATGTTCAACGTCTTGTGCAATGCCTTGGCCTCATCGCTGACCTTAATCAGCGGTTGGCCGTCCACCGCGTTCATCGAACCTTCGACATAGCCGGGTAAAAAGCCGAAAAAGCCAATCGCAGCCGCGCCAATCAGCGTCAGTGGAATCCAGAATTTCTTACGCATCATTTCCCCCAATATACCGCGTGCTTAGCTCTTTGCCCGCCGCACAAGCGTTACAAAGTCGAACGCAGGTGCGCCGTTCAACGCAGCATGGCTTTCGCGGGACAGTTCTTCCCACTCCGCCATGTCGAAATCCGGGACCGACGTATCGCCTTCGGGCTGCGCGGCAATCTCCGTTAATTCAATGCGGTCCGCGATCGGCAGAAACAGATTATAGATTTCCGCGCCGCCAATAACGCACACATGGGGGCCATTGGCGAGCTTCAGCGCGTCGGCCACCGAATGCGCGATTTCGGCGCCGTCTTCTTCCCACGCGGTATCGCGCGTCAAAACAATGTGGCGTCGGCCATCCAGCAGGCCGGGCAGGCTGTCAAAGGTCTTGCGCCCCATAATCATGGGCCGGCCCTTGGTTATCTGTTTAAAATGACGCAGGTCCGCGGGGAGATGCCACGGCATGCCGCCATCTTTCCCGATGACTCCATTGGCGGCGCGGGCGAGGACAAGGATAATTTCGGGATGATTCATAACCCCGCTTTGCCTTGAAAAACTTAGCGATACAAGCGGGTGACGTGGCCTATTTTTCGGCCCGGGCGCGCTTGTGCCTTTCCATAGAGATGCAGATGCGCCGCGGGGTCGGCCAAAATCTGTTCAAAGGCGTCGCCATCATCCCCGATCAGGTTCTGCATTTCGACACGGGCCGCCACCGTTTCGGTGCTGCCAAGCGGCAGTCCGCAAATCGCGCGGATGTGGTTTTCAAACTGGCTGGTGGCCGCGCCTTCAATCGTCCAATGGCCGCTATTGTGCACGCGGGGCGCGATTTCATTGAACAAGGGGCCGGCGCTGCTGGCAAAAAATTCGGCGGTGAATACGCCGACATAATCAAGCTTGGTCGCCACCGCCGCCGCCATATCGCGCGCCGCCTGTTGTTGGCTTTCCACGAGCGCGCCAGCGGGCAGCGTCGACGTTGCCAAAATGCCGCCGACATGCACATTGTGCGGGCTGTCCCAAAAGCGGATCTCGCCATCTTGGCCGCGCACCAATATCACCGAAAATTCGGCATCGAACTGCACCATGGCTTCCGCGATCAACGGCTGCGCACCCGTCTGCGCCCATGCATCGGCCAGATCGTCCTGCGACGTGACGCGAAGCTGCCCCTTGCCATCATATCCCATGCGGATCGTCTTCAATATGCACGGGATACCCACCGCATCCACCGCCGCCTGCACGTCGCCTTGTATATTTGCGATGGCGAAGTTCGCTGTCTGTCCGCCAAGGCTGCGCACAAAGCGCTTTTCGGCGTCACGATCCTGCGCGACTTCCAACGCCTTGGCCGGCGGATAAATGGGGACAAGCCCGGCAATCGTTTCAAGCGGTGCAACCGGCACATTTTCAAATTCGAAGGTGACGACATCGCATTGCTGCGCAAAATCTTTCAACGCGGCATGGTCGTCATAGGCGCCGATGCTGCTGTGCGCGGCGACGTCAAACGCCACATTGTCACCCGCTGGCGCGTAAATATGGCAGCGATAGCCAAGCTGAGCCGCCGCAACCGCGAGCATCCGGCCAAGCTGGCCGCCACCCAATATTCCAATGGTCGAACCAGGAGGCAACGCAGTCATCGGCTTCGTCTCACTCTGGCGTTTCGGCGACCGACGCGGTCTGGGCCGCGCGCCATGCATCCAGCCGCGCCGCGAGCGCTGCATCATTATTGGCCAGCATCGCCGCTGCCAAAAGCGCGGCGTTCGTAGCGCCCGCCTTGCCAATCGCGAGCGTGCCGACGGGAATGCCCGCGGGCATTTGGACGATCGACAACAGGCTATCCATGCCATCCAGCGCCTTCGACTGCACCGGCACGCCAAGCACCGGAAGCCGGGTCATCGATGCCGCCATACCCGGCAGATGCGCCGCACCACCAGCGCCAGCGATAATGCATTGCAGACCCCGATCGGCCGCACTTTTTGCATAATCATACAGACGCTCAGGCGTACGATGCGCGGACACCACTTTGCATTCATGGGGAATGTCGAGCGCGGTCAGCGTGGCTGACGCTTCGCGCATCGTTTCCCAGTCCGAACGGCTTCCCATGATGATGCCAATAAGCGGCGCTGAGTCAGTCATGTGTCACTCCCCTGACAACTTTGATGGCATGGCCTTAGCCGCGTGGTGCAAAAGGCGCAATCCAGCAACAATAGGATAATCACAGGCCCGCGCACGCGCGCGGCACGACAATGTTACCGCGCGGATAGATAGTGATATGCACCGTTCAAATTGTCGTCGAGTTCATAGACAATCGGCTGGCCGGTCGGGATTTCAAGGCCATTGATATCTGCATCCGAAATGCCCGAAATATGCTTCACCAGCGCGCGCAAGCTGTTGCCATGTGCAGAGATGAGAACGGTTTTGCCCGCCTTTAACTCAGGGACAATGGCGCTCTCCCAATATGGCAGAACGCGCAGTATCGTGTCTTTCAGGCTTTCGGACGCGGGGATTTTGATACCCGCATAACGCGGATCGGACGACAGGTCATAAGGCGATCCCACCTCCAATGGCGGCGGCGGAACATCGAAACTGCGGCGCCAGATTTTGACCTGTTCGTCGCCATGCTTGGCCGCAGTCTCTGCCTTATCAAGGCCGGTCAGGCCGCCATAATGGCGCTCGTTCAATTGCCAGTTCTTGGTCACCGGAACCCAAAGCCGGCCCATCGCCTCAAGCGCGAGGTTCAACGTCTTGATCGCCCGCGTCTGCACGCTGGTAAAGGCAACATCAGGGGCAATGCCCTTGGCCTTCATCAGCTCGCCCGCGGCCCACGCTTCGGCTGCGCCTTTTTCGGTTACGTCAACATCCCACCAACCGGTGAACCGGTTTTCCAGATTCCATTGGGATTGTCCGTGGCGAATGAGGATAAGCTTTGGCATGGGAGTTCCTTCGTTGTTTGACCGCGCCCTAACGCAAGTTGGTCAAATCGCCAAGGTCATGAAACGGCTAAACGGGTCTTCGACATAATCGCCAAAGGGTGCGCAATATTCAAACCCGTGCGCTGCATACAGCGCCAATGCCGGCGCGAAGTCCGCCGACGATCCTGTTTCAAGGCTTAATCGGTGATAACCCCGGGCGCGCGCTTGCGAAATGATATGCGTCAGCATGTTGGCGCCAACACCTTTGCGCAAATGGTCCGCATGCGTCCGCATCGATTTGACCTCACCATGTTCGGGCGTCAGCTCTTTCAAAGCCCCGCATCCCGCAAGCGCATCCCCGTCCCAAATCGACCAAAAGGTCACATCGGGCGCATTCAGCCCGTCGAAATCAAGAAAATGGCAACTTTCCGGTGGCGAGCTTGCCAGCATCCCGGCGAAATGCGTTTCCAGCAAGGCGCGGATTTCGTTACCGGAAAGATCATCCACGATGATGCGCATAAGGGCTGCCTACACCATCTCCGCCAGCGTCGCGAGGCACTCGCGGGCCAGCAGGCGGCAACGTTCGGGCGACCATCCCTGATAGGGATCATTACCGTGCACTGTGTCTTTGTACGGCATTTCAAGCGTCATCGACACGCATTTATGCGACGGGCCAAAACGTTCGGCGAGCTGGTTTGTCGACATGGTCAGGTTGGCTTTGCCCGGTCCCGCTTTGGTGTAACCAAGCTCGGTCTGGAAATCGGGTGTGCGCGCGGCGAGGCGATTGATGAAGTTGTTGTATCGCGCGCCTTGGTCATCGGTCCATGACGGAATGCCTTCGAACCCGGCCATGAATGCAGCGGGAATGGCCTCATCCCCATGCACATCCATCGCCCAATGCACGCCGGTTTCATCCATGGCGTTGCGGATGCCCAGAACCTCTGGACTGCGCTCCAAACTTGGCTCGGCCCATTCGCGGTTCAGGTTTACGCCCGCAAAATTGGTGCGCAAATGTCCGCGGCAGCTTCCGTCGGGATTACAATTGGGCACGATATGCAACCGGCATTTTTCCAGCAACACGCGCGTGTGCGGATCGCTAAGGTCGGTGAGCATATCCAGCGCACCTTCCATCCAATATTCGGCCTGCGTTTCGCCCGGATGCTGGCGCGCGTATAGCCAGACTTGCGTTTCGCCATCCCCCATCGACAGGCAATCAATCGGCTGACCTTCCAGGCTGTGGCCCAAGCACCGGTAGCTAACGCCTTCGCATGTTGCGGCGTCGGCGACCAAATCATGGTGCCGTTCCATGCTAAAGGGCGCGAAATAGGCGAACCAGACAATGTCGCTGGCGGGCGTGTAGCGAATGGTCAGGGTGCCGCCGTCTGCGGTTTTGTCATAGCTGGTATCGGCGCGACCCCAGTAATCGCGGTCTTCGGAAACACAGGCGCGATAATCTGGCCAACCGCCGGGATATGCGCTGCCTTCCAAGCCCGTTATGCGCAGTTCCAGTTCCTCACCCGCTGCGCACGCAACGCGGAAGTGGAACCATTGCGCAAACTCCGAATCCTTATCCTTGCGAATGCCAAGGGTGGCGCTGTTGCCATCGATGGCGTGCACTATGATGTTACCGCTGTCGAATGCAGCATTGATATCAGTGATCGGCATAAATCTTACTTCCCCATTTTGTCATTCCCGCGAACGCGGGAATCCATGGACGAACCGTGCAGAAAGCTGCGTCGGTGTGTTAACATAAAAGCTCAGATAATGGATTCCCGCGTTCGCGGGAATGACAATGTCTGGTGCTTTATGGAACGCGGATAGTCTCGCCAGACACGCCGGGGAAGTCCTTAAACAATGCCTCTGCCAATTTAGAGGCCGCAATAGCGGGCTGCGCGGCAGGAGAGCCCGCTTTGGCAGATTGCACCGCCGTCCCTTCCCATATCACCAGCTGGTCACTGCGCCGGATGATGCGCACCGACAAACTGGTCTGCAATTGCGCTGCCGAACCACCGCCGAGTGTGATGCCAACGCCCAAGCCAATGCCCGACCCATAGCTGCCGGTTGATCCGCCGACGCCCACGGAAACAGGTGACCGGCGATCTGGGCGTATCATCGTCGCGCCAAAGCGTATTTCGGCAACAACATCGCTTGTGCCCGCTTGATTGCGATAGCCGACCCGCTGCATTTCGCGGGTCACCGCCGCAACATAAGGCGAAGCCGATAGCGATCGGTCCGCCGCCGATTCGCCGGCAACCTCAACCCCAAAACTGCTATTGCCATAAGAGATACCTTCAGCTGCGCGGTTAAAGCGCGTGACCTCGACAGGGCCCGTGGGAACGACACAGGCCGACAGCAGTGAAAGCGCGAGAAGTGTGAAGATTCGGGGAGTTTTCATCATAGTCCTATCCTTTAACGCATCATATATGATGGCAAGCTGTGTATGGGAGCTGAATCGCATAATTGCGCCGAACGCGCTTGACTTTCCGCCGCCCCACCCATAGGAGCGCGCCTTCAATTCAAGCTTTATGCATCAAAAAGACGGGTAAATCCGATGAAAGTCGTTAATTCTCTCAAGTCGCTCAAAGGCCGCCATCGTGACAACCGCGTGATTCGTCGTCGTGGCCGGACCTATGTCATCAACAAGACTCAGCCACGCTTTAAGGCGCGCCAGGGTTAATTGGCCGCTGCCTGCGGAACGCGGGCAGATGGTTTTATCAAAAGACCGCTCCGAATCTGATTCGCGGGCGGTTTTTTTGCGTCTTCAGGTGAGATATTTCCCATGACAAAGATCACCACCGTCGTGTTTGATGTCGGCAAAGTGCTGTTCGAATGGGATTTGCGGCATCTTTTTGCAAAATTGATCACCGACAAGGCGGAGCTGGAATATTTCGTCACGCATGTTGTTACGCCCGAATGGCATTTTCAGCATGATGCCGGCCGACCATTGGCAGAGATGACCGCGGAACGGATCGCGCTATATCCGAAATATGAAATCGAGATCGACGCGTACCGGACGCGTTTTAACGAGACGATCCCGGGCCCTGTCACAGGATCGCTGGAAATCGTGCACGAACTGGCCGCGCGCGCCGTCCCGCTTTTCGCCATTACCAATTTTGGCGCGGAGTTTTGGGAGATGTTCCGTCCGACCCAGCCTATATTTGACCATTTCGGAGATATTGTCGTCTCAGGCGTCGAGAAAATGGTCAAGCCAGACCCCGATATCTATGCGCTGGCGTTGCGGCGCTTTGGGCTGAAGCCCGGCGAGGCGATATTCATCGATGACAATCACGACAATGTCGTCAGCGCCCGCGCCAACGGCTTTGCTGCGCATCATTTTACTGATGCAGAAACGCTACGTCGCGCATTGGTGGATCTTGATTTGCTAGTTTAAGTTTTTTGCACGCAGAGGCGCGGAGGACGCAGAGAATATATGATTTCCTTGGCGCGCGCTGCGCCTTTGCACCCACCAAAAAACATCAGCGCAAGCCCTTCCATTCAGCGCCCGTCTGTGCTTAAGCGACCGGCAAAACTCTTTATTGTCGAGGATTTAATCTCCCATGAATATCCATGAATATCAGGCCAAAGAACTGCTTGCGAAATTTGGTGTGGCGTGTCCCGCTGGTATCGCGGCGCTCAGCGTTGAAGAAGCGGTTGCGGCGGCGAAGCAATTGCCTGGTCCTCTTTATGTCGTGAAGTCGCAAATCCACGCGGGTGGACGCGGCAAAGGCAAGTTCAAGGAATTGGGTCCTGATGCAAAGGGCGGCGTTCGCTTGGCCTTCAACTTGGACGAAGTTGAATCGCATGCAAAAGAAATGCTGGGCAACACGCTGGTAACCATCCAGACCGGAGCCGAAGGCAAGCAGGTCAACCGTCTGTACATCACCGATGGCGCCGACATTAAGCAGGAATTCTACCTCGCATTGTTGGTCGATCGCGCGACCAGCCGGATCGCTATTGTTGCCTCAACCGAAGGCGGCATGAACATCGAAGACGTGGCGCATGACAGCCCCGAGAAGATTCACACCATCGTTGTCGATCCGGCAACCGGGCTTCAGCCGCACCACGGCCGCAGCGTTGCAAAGGCGCTTGGCCTGACGGGTGATTTGGCCAAGCAAGCACAGACTGTGGTTGCCGGTCTTTATGCCGCGTTTTTGGGCACCGATGCCGAGCAGATTGAAATCAACCCGCTCGCTGTGTGCGAAGGCAAGAATGGCGACGAGCTGTTGGTGCTGGATGCCAAGGTTGCGTTTGATGGCAATGCCATGTTCCGCCACAAGGATCTCGCCGAGCTGCGCGACCTGACCGAAGAAGACCCTGCTGAGGTCGAAGCTTCCGAATATGACCTTGCCTATATCAAGCTCGACGGCAACATCGGCTGCATGGTCAACGGCGCAGGCCTTGCGATGGCGACCATGGACATCATCAAGCTGAACGGCGAATTCCCAGCCAACTTCTTGGACGTAGGGGGCGGCGCTTCGAAGGAAAAGGTGACCGCGGCATTCAAGATCATTCTGAAGGACCCTGCCGTAAAGGGCATTTTGGTCAATATCTTCGGCGGCATCATGAAATGCGACATCATCGCGGACGGTATCGTCGCTGCGGCAAAGGAAGTGAACCTTTCGGTACCACTCGTTGTCCGCCTTGAAGGCACCAATGTGCAGCAGGGCAAGGACATCCTCGCCAATAGCGGCCTGCCTATCGTATCGGCCAACGACCTTGGCGATGCAGCCGCAAAGATTGTCGCGGAAGTCCGCAAAGCAGCTTAGTGTATCGAACGCTTGACGTTCACGTCAACGTTAAGCATAGGCGCTCCAGTTTAGGCGGGCATTCACTCGCCATTTGAGTCGGTATGGAAGGATGAGCAGATGAAGATCATCGTCCCCGTTAAGCGGGTCATCGATTATAATGTTAAGCCGCGGGTTAAGCCCGATGGTTCGGGTGTTGATTTGGCGAATGTCAAAATGAGCATGAACCCGTTTGACGAAATCGCGGTGGAAGAAGCGCTGCGTTTGCGTGAAAAGGGCGTTGCGACCGAAGTTATCGCGGTGTCGATCGGACCAGACAAGGCGCAAGAAACATTACGCACAGCGCTCGCCATGGGTGCTGACCGCGCGATCCTCGTCGTCGCTGAAGATGTCGAGCCGCTCGCGGTTGCCAAGATCCTTGCGAAGGTCATGGACGAAGAACAGCCCGGCCTCGTCATTCTTGGTAAGCAAGCCATTGACGATGACTCGAACCAGACTGGCCAAATGCTAGCTGCCTTGACCGGTCGTCCGCAGGGCACATTTGCCAACACGGTCAACGTGTCTGGTGATGAAGTGCATGTCGCACGCGAAGTCGATGGCGGTTTGCAGACCGTAGCGTTGAAGATGCCAGCCATCATCACGACCGACCTGCGTTTGAACGAGCCACGTTATGCGTCGCTGCCGAACATCATGAAAGCAAAATCCAAGCCACTCGCGCAGAAAACACCTGCCGATTATGGTGTGGACGTTAGCCCACGCCTGAAGACATTGAAGGTTGTTGAACCGCCTGTGCGCAGCGCTGGTATCAAGGTTGCCGACGTCGATGCGCTGGTTGCAAAGCTCAAGGAAATAGGAGTGGCCGCATGAAGACCCTCGTTTATGCCGAACATGACAATGCATCGCTGAAGGATGCAACGCTTGCTGTCGTTACTGCTGCATCGCAGATTGGCGAAGTGCATGTTCTCGTCGCGGGATCAGGCTGCGGCGCAGTTGCCGAGCAGGCCGCAAAGATCGCTGGCGTGACCACCGTGCATGTTGCCGATGACGCAGCTTATGCGCAGCAGTTGGCTGAAAATGTTGCGCCACTGGTGGCATCATTGATGGCGACGCATGACGCATTTTTGGCGCCTGCCACATCGAACGGCAAGAACATCGCACCACGCGTTGCTGCCTTGCTGGATGTCATGCAAATCTCCGACATCCTCAGCGTTGAAAGCGCGGACACATTCACGCGTCCCATCTATGCCGGTAACGCAATTGCGACTGTGCAATCGTCCGATGCCAAGAAGGTTATCACCGTTCGCGGTACCGCCTTTGCCAAGGCTGAAGAAACCGGCGGTTCTGCTGCAATTGAAGCTGTCTCGGGCAGCGGCGATGCAGGAACATCGAAGTTCATCTCGGCTGAAATCGCCAAGCAGGAACGCCCTGAACTGACATCTGCGAAGATCATCGTGTCGGGCGGCCGCGCGCTTAAGGACTCGGCGACGTTCAGCGAAGTCATCTTGCCACTCGCCGACAAGCTTGGCGCAGGCGTTGGCGCAAGCCGCGCTGCTGTGGATGCGGGTTATGTCCCCAATGACTATCAGGTCGGTCAAACCGGCAAGATCGTTGCCCCTGAAGTCTACATCGCGGTCGGCATCTCCGGCGCGATCCAGCATCTTGCGGGCATGAAGGACTCCAAGGTCATTGTCGCCATCAACAAAGATGAAGACGCACCGATCTTCCAAGTCGCAGACATCGGCCTTGTCGGTGACCTGTTTACGGTCGTGCCTGAATTGGTCGGCAAGCTGTAACTTCTAGTAACATTGCGTAAAAATTTCAGGGCGGTCAGAAATGGCCGCCCTTTTTACTTGTGGCTTTAATGCCATTGGGTAACCTGCTGGATATGGCAAAGTCACTGGTCGCATCGCTTATCATTGTCGCCCTCACAATGTCGTCGCCAGCAATTGCTGCAGCGCCTGCGCCTTTGGTTTTAAAGCCGACTTCATCATGGCAGGTCAATTATGCCGAGGAAAGATGCCGCCTCGGTCGGCAGTTTGGGGACGGCAAGCAAACGGTTTTGTTGTTTATGGACCGCTTTAGCCCAAGTGAATATTTCCGCCTGACGATTGCCGGAAAACGCATACCAACATCCGTTCAAAAAGGTGAAGCCAATATCCAGTTCGGGCCGAGCGAGCAGGAGCAGAAAATTGCGTTTCTCGCCGGAAATCTTGGTAAGGAACCTGCCTTGATTTTTTCCAGCAGCGCGCGCGTTGCGCCGCCAAGCGGGTCTGAATTACTGGCGATGAAAGATCGGGAAAATGCAGAGAGGGTTGTTATTCAACCGATTAGTGAGGACCGGCAAAAGGCAATTCGCTACTTGCGCGTTGGCAAGCCTCTGCAAAAACCGTTGATGCTGGAGACAGGTTCCATGCGCGGACCATTGGCGGCGCTCGATACCTGCATTGACAATCTTCTCAGCAGTTGGGGCATCGATGTCGAAAAGCACAAGACGCTCAGCCAACGGGCCACGCCACTTGAGCCGCCGGGCAAATGGATTGTGTCATCCGACTATCCGATCGCCATGCTCGCTGCTGGTCAACCTGCCCTCGTAAATTTCCGGCTCACCGTTGGACCTGATGGCATGCCAACCGCATGCCATATTCAAGCAACAACACGGCCCAAATTTTTTGACGATGCTGTCTGCAAATCCGTAATGCGGCGTGCGCGTTTTTCCCCCGCACTTGATGCGCAGGGTCAGCCATTGGTGTCTTACTATCAAAACAATGTCTATTTCAGGCTGCCCTAAGACTTCAAAACCCTCTTAAAAAGCTGGCGAGATTTTCGCCCAAATTGTCGACCGCATAGCCGCCTTCGGTCAGGACAACCGTCGGCAGTCGGGTCGCCGCAATGTCTTGCGCCAGCGTGGCATAATCTGCGGTTTGAAGTGCGAAATTGGCGATGGGGTCGCCTTCAAAGGTATCCGCGCCGAAGCTGACAATCAGGAGGCCGGGGTCAAACCGGGCAATGGCGTCTAGGGCTGTCGCTTGCGCCGCGCGAAAGGCGGTCAGTGTTGTTCCTTGCGGCAATGGCAGATTCACCGTCGCGCCTGCCCCCGCACCTTCGCCGACTTCATCGGCATGGCCCCAGTAAAAGGGGAAATCTGTCGCCGGATCTGCGTGGACAGAGGCATAAAAGACATCGCCCCGGTCCCAGAATATGTCCTGCGTGCCATTGCCATGATGATAGTCAATGTCGAGAATGGCCACGCGGGCGATGCCTGCGTCGCGGGCGGCTTGTGCTGCAACCGCCGCCTGATTGATGAAACAATATCCGCCAAGATAATCGGCCCCTGCATGATGCCCGGGCGGGCGGCACAAGGCGGTGGCGACGCGGTCGCCAGCCAGCACGGCGTCAAGCGCCGACAAGGCCGACTGCGTGCTCCAATAGGCCGAGGTCCAGCTGTCGGCGGTGAGCGGCGTAGAGCTGTCCATGCTGTAGCGCCCGGCCAAGGCGTCAATACGCGTTAAGTCCAGCGCGCGCCGCCGCACCACTGGCCATATATAGCCCATCACATCACCTGACCGTCCGGCGGCAAGCCAACGGTCATGCGCAGTCTTTAGATATGCGATGTAACCCGCATCATGCACCGCCAATATCGGTGCCTCCCCATGGTCGGTGGGGCTTTCCGTAGCGGACACCCCAGCACATAGCGCCTGTGCGCGCGCCGGGGTTTCGGCATAAGGGACGAACGCGCCATTATGCAGTTCCTGGACCGGCGCATGGTCAAGCTGGCGGGGATCAAAAAACAGGCGCATCGTTCGGCATATTCCACATGACAGTATCGCACCGCATAGCCCGACAACATGCACTTTGCGAGAGCTTGCGCGTTTCCTGCCACCGGCATCAGCTTTATGGCGATCTTCGGCACGGCCAACATGATTTCGCATTCGGTGAACGTCCATTTCCCAGACTTGCAGCTTTAGCCATGTTTGTGTTATAACATACGTATGAACAAGCCAATTAAAGTTATAAAAGTCGGCAACAGTGCCGGTATGATTCTTCCCAAAGAGATACTCGCCAAGCTGCGGGTGTCGCTTGGCGACGATCTGTATCTGACGGAAACCGCTAACGGCTTTCACCTGACCCCAAGCGACCCTGGCTTTGAGGCAAAGATGGCGTTGGCCGAAACGATCATGCGTGAGGACCGCGACATATTGCGCGTGTTGGCGCAGTAAGGGCCGCAATTGCCGTCGGCCATTCGAATTGAGCCCCATTGGCTCGACGCACGCGATGCGCTTGCCATTCATGACCGGCAGATTGCCGAGCATGGCGGGATTAGCGGTGTGCGCGATTCCAACTTGCTGGACTCGGCATTAGGACGGCCAGTGAACCAGTGGAACTATGGCACAGACGATCCCGCTGCACTGGCTGCGGCTTATGCTTATGGTGTTGCCCGGAATCCTCCTGTTGCCGATGGCAACAAACGCACGGCATGGGTACTTGCGCGTTTGTTTTTGGCGCTCAACGGGCATACACTGACATTCGACCCACAGGACGCGACACGCATTGTGTTGGCCCTCGCCGCGGGTGAATTGTCCGAAGACGAACTCACCACTTGGTTCCGCGATCATCTGGCTTAGGGTCAGGACCTAGGGCAACAAGTCCGCTGGCTGCGTGGGCTCGCTGAGTATCTTTTCCATCCGACGCCAGCGCTCGGCTTGGTCGGGATTGCCGCGCTCGATATAGCCACGCACGAGGTCTTTGCCCCAGCCATAGTTGATAACATAGCTGCGATAATGGTCGGTAAACGCCACCGATTGTTCGGCGCGCGCGGGCGACAGCAATAGATATTTCTGCGTGAGCTCAAGTGCCTGCGCGCGGGATATTTCCCCGTCGAGATACATTTTCGCAATGGTCAGCCGCGCGCCCGACAACATCTCGGTCATTTGCTGCATTTTCCAATAGGCATCGGCAGATTTCGGATCGAGCCCAGCGAGCGGGTACAAAATATCGCGTTCGAACGCCAAGCGCTCCTGCGCCGGAAAGGCCAGATCTATGCCATAATTTGCGCTGCCTTCGGAAAGGACGCTGGTCGGGCTGTAGAGCGGGTTTACCGCATATTCGCTCCACCCATTTGCACGCGCAAGCCGCTGTTCAACCATCAGGTTCAAAACATGGTGGCCGGGATAGCCTTCATGACAACCCAGATCGACCGCACGGCTGACACGGATCGGAAGGTCGGTGTTAATCTGGATCAGGCTTTTGTAATTGCCCTTATAATAATTGTAACCGGACCAGGTTTTCCCCGTCACAAATTCCATATCAAAGCTTTCGCCCGCGGGCAGCGCGATGTGCTGCGCGGTGCGGCGTTTGCATTCGGCGATTGCCGCGTCAAAGACAGGTTGCAGCCGCTCTTTGGGAATGGTGTACCGCTCGTTAAACGCATCGACCCGCGCTGCGAGTGGGCCCGAACCGGGAATGAGCGTCTCAAGCCTGCTTAATATAGCGTCATAATGTTCGAGCGTCATGAGCACAGGGACGGTCGCAAACTGGCCTTTGGCTTCATCATTAAACGCGAATTTGCGGCCCTGAAGCATCTGCAGCCTTGTGTCTGCGGCCACGAGCATGCCCCGCAAGGCCAACGCGCGGCGGCGCTCGGCATCATCCTTGATCGTCGGCAGGCTTGCATCAATGGCAGCCGTCAGCTTGCGGGCCTCAGCAATCAGGTCGGCGAGCGAACGCGGGCTGGCTTTCGCCGCTGCCTGCAACGATTCAGGCCCATAATATGCATCGACATATTCGGCTTCATGCGTTCCGGCCTCAAGCGTGAGGCGGACATAATCTTGCGAGATGCTGGCTAAAGAACGCGCCGGGGCCGTTGTCGCAGAACGCGCCGCAACGGGAACAGCGCTGCATGCCGAAGCCAGCAACGCGGCCGTGACGATGGGATAGAAAAGCTTCATATTACATCTCCCGATATGTGCTTTTGGCGCGCGGCAAAGCGCAAAATGAGATAGCCCGAAATTGCGGACACCACCGACCCCATCAAAACGCCAATTTTGACCGCATCGGATTGTTCCGGCCCGACAAAGGCAAGGCCGCCGATAAACAGGCTCATGGTGAAACCTATCCCGCACAGCAACGCGACGCCATAGACGTGCACCCAACTGGCATCCTTTGGACGGACTGCAATTCCAAGCTTCACGGAAAGCCAGACGCTTGCGAAGATGCCGATTTGCTTGCCCAGAAACAGCCCCATGGCAATGCCCAGCGGAAGCGGCGCAGCCAATGCAGCAACGCTTGTGCCGGCCAGCGAAACGCCCGCGTTGGCAAAGCCAAATATAGGCACAATGAAAAATGCGACAGGCTTTACCAACGCATGTTCAAGCCGGTGTAGCGCCGAATCTTCGGCATCGGGGGCTGCGATTGTCCGGTGAAACGGAATGGCAAATGCGGCCATGACTCCGGCAATCGTGGCATGAACGCCAGACAGCAATGTCGCATACCACAGCAAGGCCGCAAGGATGAGGTAGGGCCAAAGCACATGCACCCGAAAACGATTGAGCGCCATCATCGACAGCCAGATGGCACCTGCTGCGGCCAACGCCATGACGTTCAGTTCCGCAGTGTAGAACACAGCAATGATGGCGACCGCGCCCATATCATCGACAATTGCAACCGTGGTTAAAAACAGTTTCAAAGATGCAGGGGCGCGGCTGCCCAATAAAGCCAGCACGCCTATGGCAAATGCAATATCGGTTGCAGCGGGTATCGCCCAGCCGCGGTGCAGATCTGGATCGCCGCCCGCCACGCCCAGATAGATCAGCGCCGGAACAACCATGCCCGCCGCCGCGGCAATGATGGGAAGGCGCCTATCGTTCCATGTTGAAAGATGGCCGTCGACAAATTCGCGCTTAATCTCCAGCCCGACCAACAGGAAAAATATCGCCATCAGACCGTCATTTATCCAGAGATGGACGGTCATCGGACCAAGTTTTGGTGTTAATTCCGGCCCAATCACCGCGTGCACGAAATGGGCATAACTATCGGCAAAAGGCGAATTGGCTACGAGCAGCGCCAAAGCCGCTGCCGCCATCAGCAAGATGCCGCCGGTTGCCTCGCTGCCGAGAAACGCACGCAATGCGGATTGGTTGGGTCGCTTTTGGGGCGTTTCAGTCATCGTCCAGCTATATGCCCGCCCGCATAATTGATAGCAAGCGCAGCACAAAACATTGAGCAAATCCCTTGCCTTAGCGGTTTCGGTTGGTCTAGAAACCTCCAAAAGGGCATTAAATATGGCCAATATGGTGGCATTGAATCGGACTATTGAGGGTGCAGATACTGATCCGATGGCGGATGAATCGGTTGAGTTGACCGAAGGTCAAAAGGCGTGCCTTAGGCTGGTCGACGACCACATGACGTCCAAAGAAATCGGCCGTTCTCTGGGAATTTCACACTTCACTGTAGATCAAAGGTTGGACGCGGCGCGGCGCAAATTGAATGCCGCAACGCGCAAGGATGCCGCGAAAATTTTTGCGGCTATTGAACAACGCACCATATCCGAGCCATTCGTATACGAAACGCAAGACCTTGAGCGAGGGCAATATGGCGGCAGCCAAAGCGCCGTGATTGCCGCAATCCCTGTCCTGCGCTTCTCCGGAAATCCTAACCTATCGCGCCTATCCATCGCTGGCCGGGTATCGGTTGCGCATGGCAGCGTGCGTGAAAGGGAGTTGGCAGCAGGGGTGCGTTGGCGACCCGTCGCGCGCATTCCGGTGCAGGTCATTGCCGAGCGTAGATTTCGCGAAAACCGGCCCGACGCATTTGCGGCCTTGGTCGCTGGCGGGCAGTCTGGCGTAAAATTGCCACTTGGTTTCCGGTTGGATGGCTATGGTCAGGCCGGCTTTGTTTCAGGGCAAGGCGGCGGCCCCTTTGCCGATGTGGCGGCGCAAGCACATCGGTCCATCGCACAATCGCAACGGGCATCTTTTGCGATTGGCGCAGGCGTATGGGGCGGCGGGCAAGACAATGTCATGCGCATGGATATCGGCCCAAATATCCGCGCAAATATCAGCGCGGGCAGCGCGGTTTTCCAGTTTGACGCAAGCTGGCGTGTGCGTGTTGCGGGCCACGCACAGCCGCGCAATGGGCCAGCGGTAACATTGTCCACCAGTTTCTAAGCACCAGCCTTTATCCTGCCGCTAAATGCCGTTAGGGTCCGTTGGTCAAACATGGATATCTATCTTCCTATAGCCAATTTGTCGGTCAATGCGCTGGTCATCATCCTGCTGGGTGGCGGCGTCGGCGTGTTGTCTGGAATGTTTGGCGTGGGCGGCGGGTTCCTGACCACGCCACTGCTTATTTTCTACGGCATCCCGCCAGCCGTTGCCGCAGCATCCGCATCCACGCAGGTAACCGGCGCAAGTGTATCGGGCGTTTTTGCGCATATGAAACGCGGCGGTGTCGATTTCCAAATGGGCGCCGTGTTGGTTTTTGGCGGCATTTTCGGCACAGCTGCGGGCGCTGCGATCTTTGAAATATTGGAAGCGCTTGGCCAGATCGATACCGTCATCAACATCCTGTACGTCATCATGTTGGGCAGCATCGGCGGAATGATGGCGAAAGAAAGCCTGACCAGCGTGCGCGCGACCCGTGCCGGTAAACCGGTGCCCGCGGCGAAACGGCGGCACCATCCCTTGGTAGCCAATTTGCCGATGCGTTGGCGTTTCTACCGGTCGGGTCTGTATATTTCGCCACTCGCACCGCTGATATTGGGTTTCATCACGGGCATTATGACCATGCTGTTGGGCGTGGGCGGCGGGTTCATCATGGTACCCGCCATGCTCTATTTGCTCGGCATGGGCGCGCAGGTTGTGGTGGGCACATCTTTGTTTCAGATATTGTTCGTCACCATGGCATCCACCATGATGCACAGCCTGACCACCAAGGCCGTCGATATTGTGCTCGCGGTATTCTTGCTGATCGGCAGTGTCACGGGCGCGCAAATTGGCGCACGATTGGCGCAACGGATGCGCCCTGAATATCTCCGCTTGTTTCTGGCAATCATTGTCCTGCTCGTCGCCATCCGGATGGCGCTTGGCCTTGGCTGGCGTCCAGACGAAATCTACACGTTGCAAGCCCTGTGATGCGCTTGATCGCCCTGTTCCTGTTTTTGCTGCCGGTGGCGGCGGGCGCCCAAAATGTGCCCAAGCTGGTGCCCGATGTGTCGCAGCGCGAAATCAACATTCAATCAGGATTCACCGGCGCTGAAATGCTGTTATTTGGCGCGATCATTTACCCGCGCGGCGTTGCACCAGAGGGTCAAGTGGACGTCGCCGTTGTCCTGCGCGGGCCAACGCGTCCCGTCACGCTGCGCGAAAAGCAGAAGATTGCGGGCATCTGGATTAACGCCGACAGCACCGATTTCCGCTCTGTCCCTGCTTATTACGCAATCGCATCATCCCGCCCGCTGCGCGAGATCGTTGATAGTAAGACCGCGGCTATTTACGAACTTGGCCTGGAAAGATTGCAATTGTCGCCCAGCGGTGAAGTCGATGCCGCAGAGCAAAAACGCTTTGTCGATGGCCTTGTCGATCTGAACCGCCGCAACGGTCTTTTCCGGCAAGAGGCGGGCACCGTCGAAATCACCGATCAAGTATTGTACCGCGCGCGCCTGAATATTCCATCGAGCGTCCCTGTTGGCACATATACCGCCGAAACATTGCTGATCCGCAATGGCCGCGTCATTGTGGCGGACGACAATGTCCAAGTGCGGATACGCAAAACCGGGTTTGAGCAACTGGTGACCGTCATGGCGCAGGATTATGCCTTGTTCTATGGTGCGATGGCGGTGCTTGTATCATTGCTGCTTGGCTGGTTCGCCGGATATGTTTTCCAGCGCTTTTAAGCGGGCCTAACGGGGCCATTTCCATCCCCATGGTAAATATATCTTTACCTTCTGTACCTATCGCTGGCCGCTTCCTTACATCAAAGGCAGTTGAACGATGGATATGACAGAGCATCGGCCGTCTACGTCCGCAGAACCCAGTGAACGGGGACAAACAGAAGCGACGGATGCGCTGCACCCTATCGGCTTTGTTATGGACATTGCCGGATCAAGTTCTCAAATCACCCTCGACGCCAGCATATTAACCAAGCTGATGTCACATGGCGATCCCAGCATTGCGATGGCCGGACAAGTGGGCAGCCAAATCAAGATTCGCATTGGCAATAATTGGCTGCTCGCAAGTATCCGCACACAGCGCATGCATGACCGTGACCATGGGGTCATTATGGCGCAAGTCGATTTTCTGGGCGAAGGCGACGAAGAACGCCTGACCGGCAAGATTTCCAATTTCCGCCGCGGGGTTACGCGTTATCCAATCCCCGGAAGCGAAGTCTATGCTGTGTCGAGCGCGGACATGACTCAAGTCTATGCCACCGACGCGCGCGCGCATGTTGAAATCGGCACCGTTGTCCCAACCAAGGATATTCGCGGCGCGCTATATGTCGACGCGATGCTCGGCAAGCATTTCGCGCTCGTGGGTTCAACGGGTACCGGCAAATCAACCTGCGCCGCTCTCATCGTACATAAAATGTGCGAGATCGCCCCTGACGGCCATATCGTCATGATTGACCCCCATGGCGAATATAGTGCGGCGTTCAAACAGAATGGCGCGTTGTTCGACGTCAACAATCTGGCCATGCCTTATTGGATGATGAACTTTGCCGAACATTGCGAAGTGTTCGTCACCTCCACCGGCGACGACAGGCAAATTGACTCAGACATTCTCGCCCGATGCCTGTTGCAGGCGCGGGCCAAAAACCGGATTGCCGAAACGATTGGCAAGCTGACGGTGGATGCGCCAATCCCCTATTTATTGTCTGACCTGACCAACATCATCCAGAATGAAATGGGTAAGCTCGACAAGGCAACGTCGTCCGCGCCGTTCATGCGGTTGAAGAGCAAAATTGACGAGCTGAAAGCCGATCCCCGCTACAATTTCATGTTTTCAGGCCTGCTGGTCGGCGACACCATGGCCGATTTTGTCGGTAAGATTTTCCGTCTGCCATCACATGGCAAACCGATTTCGATTATCGATGTGTCCGGCGTGCCTTCCGACATCACGTCGACCGTTGTCGCGGTGCTGTCACGTCTGGTGTTTGACTATGCCATCTGGCCGCGCAACGAAGCGCAGCGCCCCATCCTGCTCGTCTGTGAAGAAGCCCATCGCTACATTCCGTCGGATCGCGTTTTCAAAAACAGCGCGGTGCGCTCCATCCTTGAACGCATTGCCAAGGAAGGCCGTAAATATGGTGTGTCGCTTGGCCTGATTACGCAGCGTCCGTCCGATTTGGCCGAAGGCGTGCTGTCGCAATGCGGCACGATCATTTCGATGCGATTGAACAATGAACGCGATCAGGCATTTGTCCGCGCCGCCATGCCCGAAGGGGCGCGCGGTTTCCTGGATGCCGTCCCTGCCTTGCGCAACCGCGAATGCATTATCTGCGGCGAAGGTGTCAGCATTCCCATCCGCGTGTCGCTCGACCATTTGGAAGCGGATAAACGCCCGGCATCGGAAGACCCGCTGTTCAGCAAGCTTTGGCGCGAAACAGGGGGCGAAGCCGAAATATTGGACCGCGTCGTGCGCAGGTGGCGTGCGCAGGGGCGGTGATGGCCGCTGCACGGGCTGGAGGCATGTCCACGCTTGCAATGTAGGATTGGCTTTGAGAATATCGCCCCGCGCACGCGAAAGCGCGCACGGCTCTTTCTCAATGTTGAGACCACCCGCAATAAAACAGAGCCACGTTCACCGTTAAAGCGACAAAGCAGACAGTAAAAATGCTGCTCCACGTTGCTTTTGTCGCGTTAGGGTCAGGACAAAGAGCGCCGTTTTCTTCATGGGCATCCGTCCGTAAAATCTAATATTGCCCTGAACTGCAGATCATTCGTTGAGGTTTGGCCTCAGATACTGCCGTGCCCGATCCAAATCGAGTTCACGCCTTGCGGCATAGTCCGCAACCTGATCTTCGCCAATCCGCGCAACGCCGAAATATTCCGCTTGGGGATGCCCGAAATAAAAGCCGCTGACCGCTGCGGTGGGCAACATGGCAAAGCTTTCGGTTAACGTAATGCCCGTTTTCTGGGTCGCATCCAGCAGGTCGAACAATATCGGCTTCAGGCTGTGATCCGGACATGCGGGGTAACCCGGCGCGGGCCGGATGCCGCGATATTCTTCACGGTTCAGCGCCTCGATGGTGAATTGCTCGTCGGGCGCATAACCCCATAATGTTGTACGGACATGCTCGTGCATCCGCTCGGCAAAAGCTTCGGCCAGACGGTCAGCGAGCGCTTTCAACATGATGTCGGAATAGTCATCGATATTGGCTTTAAACTGCGCCAAATGCGTGCCGATGCCATGGCCAGTTGTCACGGCAAATCCGCCAATCCAGTCGCCATCGCGGCTGATGAAATCGGCCAGACACATGTTCGCCCTGCCTTCGCGCTTGGCGATTTGCTGCCGCAGGAACGGCAGGCGGATATGGGCTTCGGTGTTTTCGCAATAGACCACAACATCATCGCCATCGCGCCAGCATGGCCACAGGCCCGCAACGCCCTTTGCGCGGAGCCATTTTTCGCTGACGATTTTATCGAGCATCGCATTGGCATCGGCAAACAGGCTGGTGGCACTTTCGCCAACGACTTCGTCGGTCAGAATATCGGGGTAATTGCCATGCAATTCCCATGCGCGGAAAAACGGCGTCCAATCGATATAATTGCGCAGATCCGCAAGGTCCCAATCATCATAGACATGCACGCCAGGCTGTAATGGCGGTGCGGGCTTCAACGTCTCATCAATCTCGAACCCATTGGCGCGGGCTTCGTCGAGCGAAGCCAATGGCTTTGCGGTCTTGCCAGCGCGGGCATCGCGGATGTGACTATATTCGGCGCGGGTGTCAGCGACGAACTTTTCAGCCATAGTATCGCTGACCAATGTGCCCGCAACACCGACAGCGCGCGAAGCATCGAGCACATGAATGACGGGGCCTGAATAGACAGGCTCAATCCGCAACGCCGTATGCGTTTTGGACGTGGTTGCGCCGCCGATCATCAACGGCATCGTCATACCGGCCTTCTGCATTTCTTCAGCGACGGTGACCATCTCGTCCAGCGAAGGCGTGATCAGGCCGGACAGTCCGATCATGTCGGCATCATTGTCGACCGCCGCTTTCAATATGTCTTGCCACGGGACCATCACGCCCAGATCGACAATCTCAAAACCATTACACTGCAGCACAACGCCAACGATATTCTTGCCGATATCATGCACGTCGCCCTTGACGGTCGCCATGATGATCTTGCCCTTGCCCTTCGCGCCGACTTCTTTTTCCGCCTCGATATAAGGGAACAGATGCGCGACGGCTTTTTTCATAACGCGCGCCGATTTCACGACCTGCGGCAGAAACATTTTGCCCGACCCGAACAAGTCGCCCACGACATTCATGCCGTCCATCAACGGGCCTTCGATTACCTCGATAGGCCTGCCGCCAGCCGCCTTGATCGCAAGTCGCGCTTCTTCGGTGTCGTCGACGATATGCGCATCAATGCCTTTGACCAAGGCATGCTCAAGCCGCTTTTTAACTTCCCAGCCGCGCCATTCAGCCTCGGCCTTTTCCTGCGCTATATCCGTGCCGCGATATTTCTCGGCCAAGGTGATGAGGCGCTCGGTGGCATCGGGGTCGCGGTTGAGGATCACATCTTCGCACGCCACCCGCAGTTCCGGGTCAATATCGTCATAGATATCCAACTGCCCGGCGTTAACGATCGCCATATCGAGGCCAGCAGGGATCGCATGATATAAGAAAATCGAGTGCATCGCGCGGCGGACAGGCTCGTTGCCGCGAAAGGAAAAGGACAGGTTGGAAAGGCCACCCGAATAATGGGCATGCGGGCACAGAACGCGCAGCTCTTTCAGCGCCTCGATAAAGTCGACGCCGTAATTATTATGCTCTTCAATCCCCGTTGCCACCGCAAAAATATTGGGATCGAAAATGATGTCTTCGGGCGGGAACCCAATGCCGACCAGCAAGTCATAAGCGCGCTTGCAGATTTCGACCTTGCGCTCTTTGGTGTCGGCCTGACCGGTCTCGTCGAACGCCATCACGACGACTGCCGCGCCATAGGCCATGCACAACCGCGCATGATGCAAAAAGGCTTCTTCGCCTTCTTTCATCGAAATCGAATTCACGATGGGCTTTCCCGAAACGCATTTCAGCCCCGCCTCAATGACGCTCCATTTGGAACTGTCGATCATCAATGGTACCCGCGCAATATCTGGTTCGGCAGCGATCCGTTTGATGAATGTCGTCATCGCCTCATGCGCGTCGAGCAGACCTTCATCCATATTGATGTCGATAATCTGCGCGCCATTTTCGACCTGGTCGCGCGCGACTTCGACAGCGGCTTCATAATCGCCGGACAGAATGAGCTTCTTGAACTTGGCACTGCCGGTGACGTTCGTACGTTCACCGATGTTGACGAAACGGGAGGAGGAGGATGTCATATCTATGTTCAGCTTTAAGGAGTTCAGGCGGCCATGATGAAGGGTTCGAGGCCAGCGAGCCGCGTGACCACGGGTGGCTGCGGGATGCTGCGCGGGGCGCGGCCGTCAACGGCCTTGGCAATCGCGGCAATATGCGCTGGCGTGGTGCCGCAGCAACCGCCGACAATGTTTACCAACCCATCATCCAACCATTGGCCAATCAGCTGCGCGGTCGTTTCGGGTAGCTCGTCATATTCGGCAAGGTCATTGGGCAGGCCTGCATTGGGATAGGCCATGACAAGCGCATCGGCTTGTTTTGACAAAGCGGCCAAATGCGGACGCAACAGGTCAGCGCCGAACGAACAGTTTAACCCGATGGTCAGTGGTTTGACGTGCCGGATCGCGGCCCAAAATGCCTCAACGGTATGGCCCGACAGATTGCGACCGGCCATATCGGTGATTGTCATGGATATCATCAAGGGCACGTCCCGGCCCGATGCCAGTGCGGCCTCCTGCGCCGCCATGCCTGCGCATTTGGCGTTCAGCGTGTCGAAAATCGTTTCAATCAGAAGAAAATCCACGCCGCCTTCGATGAGCGCGTCGCATTGTTCGCGATAGACGCCTTTGAGATAATCAAAGTCGATTTCGCGATAGCCGGGGTCGTTGACGTCTGGCGACAATGACAATGTCTTGTTCGTTGGCCCGATTGAGCCTGCAACAAAGCGCCGCTTGCCGTCTTCGGCTTCTGCGGCGTCACAACAGGCACGCGCAAGTCTTGCCGAATCAATGTTCAGTTGCTGGACCAAATGTTCGCAGCCATAATCAGCCATGCTGATCTTGGTGGCGCTGAAGGTGTTGGTTTCAATCATGTCCGCGCCAGCGCTCAGATAAGCACTGTGGATGGCGCCAACCACGTCAGGCCGTGTGATGGACAATAGGTCGTTATTACCCTTTTGATCGTGCGTCAGTTCCAACGACCCGCGATAGTCCGCCTCCGACAGCTTATACCCCTGAATGGCGGTTCCATAGCCGCCGTCGAAGACCAATATCTGCTTGGCCGCTCTTGCAACAAATGCCTCACGCGGGGTCATGCCGATTGCTCCTGCGCAGCGCCAGAAGGCCGCTTTCCGAGCAAATGGCAGATTGCATAAGATAGCTCGGCCCGGTTGAGCGTGTAGAAATGGAAATCGCGCACACCGCCCGCATATAATCGGCGGCACATTTCGGCCGCGACGGTGGCCGCGACAAGTTGCCGCGCAGGTGGATGGTCATCCAACCCTTCAAACAAATGCTCCATCCACACGGGAATTGCGGTGCCGGTCATGGCGGACATGCGTGTGATTGCCGCAAAATTTGAAACCGGCATGATACCCGGCACGATTTCGGCGTCGACACCCGCGGCAGCCACAGCGTCGCGAAAACGGAAGAAGGTTTCAGGTTCAAAGAAAAATTGTGTGATTGCACGGCTCGCGCCCGAATCCAGCTTGCGCTTCAGAAAGTCGATGTCGCTGGCCGCGGACAGGGCTTCGGGGTGCGTTTCGGGATAGGCACTGACCGATATCTCGAACGGATGGAGCTTACGCAGCCCTTCAACCAATTCCACGGCGCTGGCATAGCCGTCGGGGTGCGGGACAAATTTACCGTCCGAGCCTGGTGCATCTCCGCGCAGTGCAACGATGTGCCGGACACCAGCCTCCCAATAGGCATTTGCGACGTCAGCAATTTCGCTCTTTGATGCTTCAACGCACGTCAGATGCGCCGCCGCTGGAATATTGGTTTCGCGCGCAATGCGGGCAACGGTGTTATGCGTCCGCTCGCGCGTTGTCCCGCCGGCCCCATAAGTGACCGAGACAAAGCGCGGGGCAAGCGGCGCGAGCGTTACTACCGAATCCCAAAGCTGCTCTTCCATCTTTTCGGTTTTGGGCGGGAAGAATTCAAAACTGATTTCGCAATCACCGGCAAGACCGGCAAAAAGAGGCGCGGCCAGCGCCCGGCTGGCTTCCTGCATCTGGTCGAACGGGAGAATCATGCAACAATCCTTAAGTTGTTTTTTGGACGCGGGGTGGCGAACGACAGCTTTTGCCCCATCCACACTTTTACAATGAGTTCCCCGGACTCAAGTGCGGCCTGATGCACCATCTGCAGGCCATGCGCCGAGAACGCATTGCGCATAAATTCGTCCGTAAAGCCAAGCCGGGCATGGGCATGAACCGTGCGGAGCTCTTCATGGTCGTGGGCCGCGAAATCGACGATCACGAGCCGTCCATCTTGCGCGACTGTCCGGATGGCTTCGGCAATAACTGCCTCAGGGTCTTGGGCGTAATGCAGCACTTGGTGGAAAATGACGGTATCGAATTCACCATCGCCCACGGGTAGCATGTTAAAGTCACCCAGCTTGATTTCGACCTTGCTCGCGATATCGGCGCTGAAATTCGCTATCTTTGCGCGGGCAAGCCGCAACATTTCGGGGCTATTGTCCAAAGCGACAAAGCGGCTTGCGCTCTCCGCGAACAATTCAACAATGCGGCCAGTCCCTGTGCCAACGTCCAATACACGGCCCAAAGGCGCGCTATGCAAAATCTGCGCAATCTTCGCCTCAACTTCTGAATCAGCAACATGCAGTGATCTGAGGAAATCCCATTCTTCTGCATGTGCCGCAAAATAGGATGCGGCCATATTGGTACGCGCGTTGCGGACCTCGTCCAGCCGCGCCAGATCCTTTTGAAACGCCTTCGCCTGCGTAACATCGGCTTCTGTCAGCAACGACGTCAGGCGTCCGTCCTCCAAAACAGCGCCAGGCCGCAGGAAAACCCAACTTCCTTCTTTGCGTCGTTCCAACAATCCAGCTTCATCCAATATGCGGATATGGCGTGAAACGCGGGGCTGGCTTTGGTCCAATATCTGCACTAACTCGCCCACCGACAGTTCAAGTCGAAGCACGAGAAATACGATTCGAAGCCGCGTCGGGTCGGCTAGAGCGCGCATGATGTTCAGCAAATTGATCATTTCACCATCATATAAAGAAATCTTTATATCAAGTCAATCCGCTCAAATCCCCCGCATTTTCTACCGTTCTGGTAGAGTTAAGTGCAATTTTGAGGCCAATCAGCCTGCCGGAATAAAAAAGCGCATTGCCACCGAATTGTGAACGGGCTAGAGGGCTGTCCGCAGACATTACTGCATTCGTTGTGGTGTGCCTGTCAGGTTTTCATAAGTTTTGCTAGGGGGTTTCCCATATGAAGAAAATTGCTGTATCTCTCGTTCTTGCCGCTTCGCTCGGTTTGGCTGCTTGCTCAGGTGCTGAAGAAGCAACCACAGAAGCAACTGAAGCAACCGCTGAAGCTCCTGCTGAAGCTGCTGTAGAAGGCGCTGAAGCTGCTCCTGCTGCTGACGCTGCTGCACCTGCTGCAGACGCTGCTGCTGCTGCACCTGCTGCAGACGCTGCTGCTGCTGCACCTGCTGCAGACGCTGCGAAAGAAGCTGCGAAGTAATATTCGCGCTTTTTAGCGAAAGCTTTTGATAAGGGCTGTTCTGCTTGCAGGACGGCCCTTTTCTTTGTCTGCCATAGACAAGTTGGATGCCGCGCGCGGCGCTCCAACCGAAACATCGCAATAAGGCGTCAGTTCTGGTGGTATGAAGCCACAGCGCGCGATACAAATTGCATGAACGTCATCCGTTGCGGAATAGACGCCGTCGTGCTCCCCATCATCACCGCGATAGCGTAACGCGTGCCATCTGGCGCGGTCATAATCCCGATATCATTATATCCCGTGGACACCGGCGGCAAAACCTGTCCGGTTCCTGTCTTGTGCAAAAAGCTCCAACCCGCAGGAACGCCCGCCTTCAACCGGTTGGGTCCACTTGACGTCCGCGACATGATATCGAGCATGATGCGCGTTGAAGACGCCGACAACAGCTCGCCCTTAGCAAGCTTTGCCAAGGCGCGGACAATGGCTTGCGGACTTGCCCCATCGATTGGGTCATTCAGATAGCGGTCAAGCGCCGCCTTGCGGGTTGCCAACGGCACGGCATCGCGCGCAGCATAAAAGCGCCGACCAATTGCATATTCCTGTTTCCAGTCGAGACCGGCAATGCCGCTTTGCAACGCGCGTTCGCCCGGCCCAAAGCGGATCGCACCCAAATTCTTGCGCGCGATAAAACTCTTTACCGCTTGCGGACCACCTACGGTGCGCAGCAACGAGTCATTGGCGGTATTGTCACTGGCGCGAATGGATGTTTCCAGCAGGTTGAGGACCGAAACCTCAATGCTGCCATTGGCGATCACCTGATCACGGATTGGTTGATGAAAAACCGCCAGATCATCCCGTGTGATCCGCACTTTCTGATCGAGGCGAAGTTTCCCTTGATCGACCATGTCCAACACGGTGAGCGCAACCCAGGTTTTGGATACGCTTTGTTGGGGAAACAATTCATCCATCCTGCGGCCTAAAACCCACTCACCGCCGTCCACGCGCATAATGGCAACACCAGTCCGCCCCGGGAACAAACGCCATTGATCTTGAATCAGATTTTCCAGACCGGCAGGCGGCCGTACAATTGCGAGACGTGCGGGCGCTACAACTGCTGGTGCTGGGGCTATTGCTGCTGGCGGCGTAGGTCCCCGACGCACTGGCGCAGATACGCACCCCGATAAAACGGACAACAGCGCCAAAGACGCAAGGCCTGTTTGGCAAGCTTTATGAACGCGCTTGGTGGTCTTCGAAAACATTTGAGCCATGAAGCTGCAATAGAGGCCTCAAAGTCCATCTGTCACCGACAAAGGTCATTTTTGCGACCAATGATTCGATGGCGTCGACGAGAAGAGTTCCGATCAACAGGCAGGATCGTTCGGCAGGTCCGTTATGCGGGGAAACTTGGGCAACCTGTTTGAATAGGCTCAGCCACGACCGCGATAAGGGGCAACGCCCTGATCCGGAAGCCACAGCCCCTTGGGCGGTTCCCCCGATTGCCAAAACACATCGATAGGAATTCCGCCGCGCGGATACCAATAACCACCAATGCGCAGCCAATGCGGCTTCATTTCGGTGAAAAGCCGCTGCCCGATGCCAACGGTGCAATCTTCGTGGAAGGCGGCGTGATTACGGAACGAACCCAAGAAAAGCTTCAGCGACTTTGATTCAACAATGCTTTTGTCGGGCGCATAATCGATGACCAGATGCGCAAAATCGGGTTGCGCCGTGACCGGGCATAAAGACGTAAACTCAGGCACGGCAAAGCGTGCCAGATACAGCGTGTCGGGGCGCGGATTGGGGACATAATCCAGCTCAGCCTCTTCAGGCGTTTGGGGAAGTGCGCTTTGCGCACCCAGATACATCGGCTTTAGTTCGTCGGTCATAGCTGCGCATTTAGCGGTTTCACCACGGGAAGCAAACGGGTCATCGCGATTGCGCAAGATATGCACTTCGCGCGCATGCCAAAACGCATGCGGATGGGTCAACGCGGGCTTTTTCCTGAAAACCTGTATCGTGCCCCGGACATGGCCTCGCTAACGCTCCGATCATGACGACATTGATTCCGGTACTCGGCGACCAACTAAGCCATGCGCTTTCGTCATTGGCGGGGCAGGACAAAAAGACGTGCGTCGTTTTGATGGCCGAACTCGATGAAGAAACGACCTATGTGCCGCACCACAAATCCAAAATGGCGTTCATATTATCGGCGATGCGCCACCATGCCAACGACCTGCGTTCAGCCGGATGGACCGTCGACTATGTGAAGCTGACCGATCCTGAAAACAGCGGCAGTTTTACCGGCGAACTCGCCCGCGCGATGGAACGGCATAGCGCATCCGCCATTTGTGTCACCGAAGCTGGCGAGTGGCGGGTGAAGGCCATGCTGGATAGCTGGGCCGACCGGTTCGATGTGCCCGTAGAAGTGCGCGCCGACGACCGCTTTTTGTGTGACCATGCCGAATTCGAAAGCTGGGCCAAGGACCGCAAGCAACTGCGCATGGAATATTTCTATCGCGACATGCGGCGTAAATCGAAATTGCTGATGGATGGCGATGCACCCGCAGGCGGGCAGTGGAATTTTGACGCGGAAAACCGCAAGCCGGCCAAGCGCGATCTCGCGATGCCGCAACCACTGCATTTCGCGCCGGACGATATCACGCAGGATGTGATTCATATGGTCGAAGCAAAATTCGCGACCAATATGGGCCAGGCCGCAAAATTCGGCTTTGCGGTAACCCGCGCCGATGCGTTGAAACAGCAAGCATATTTCCTGAAACATGCGTTGCCGTCCTTTGGCGATTATCAGGACGCAATGCTCACCGGCGAGCCATTTTTATGGCATTCGATTTTGTCGCCCTACATCAACACCGGATTGCTTGATCCGCTGGAATTGTGCCGCGCGGTCGAAGCGCAATATCAGGCCGGCAAAGTGCCCATCAACGCTGCCGAAGGCTTCATTCGTCAGGTCATTGGTTGGCGCGAATATGTGCGCGGCATTTATTGGCATGCTGGACCTGAATATGTGGAGAGCAATGCCCTTGGCGCCGAACGGCCACTGCCGGAATTCTACTGGACCGGTAAAACCGACATGCATTGCCTGTCGCAAACCGTCGATCAGACAATCGCATATTCCTACGCCCATCATATCCAGCGGCTGATGATTACCGGCAATTTCGCCCTGCTGGCGGGCATCAACCCGGTCGACGTGCATAGATGGTATCTCGCCGTTTATGCCGATGCGTATGAATGGGTCGAATTGCCGAACAGCCTGGGCATGAGCCAGTTTGCAGATGGCGGCATGCTCGCGTCAAAACCCTATGCGGCCAGTGGCGCCTATATCAACCGCATGTCGGATTATTGCTCCAACTGCCGTTATGATGTGAAACAAAAAACAGGGCCCAAGGCATGTCCCTTCAATGCGCTCTATTGGGAATTTATTGCGCGCAACGAAGACAAGCTGCGCAAGAACCCGCGCATGGCGATGCCATATAAAAACTGGGACCGGATGGCGGAGGCGGATAAAGTTGCGCTTCGTCGTCAGGCACAGCAATTTCTCGAAACGCTTGGCTAGTTTGGAAAAGCTGCTTATCTTGCAGCGCACAAGAATCAAAAATAGCGGGCAAGGACAAAAACATGGAATTGGTAGTAAGCACCGAATGGTTGGCGAACGAAATCGGCGCGTCTGATTTGCGCGTTGTAGATGCCACCTGGTTCATGCCCGATGCTGGCCGCAATGCGCAGGCCGAATATGAAGGTGGCCATATTCCCGGCGCTGTGTTCATGGACTTGCAAGAACTCGCCGACGCAAACAGCAGCCTTCCCAACACATTGCCGCCGCCAGAGAAATTTGCCAGCCGCATGCAATCGCTTGGCCTGGGCGACGGCAGCCGTATCGTGGTCTACGACGACAGCCCGTTCAAATCGGCAACGCGCGCCTGGTGGATGCTGACCTTGTTTGGCGCGCATGATGTCGCCATCCTCGATGGCGGCATTGCAAAATGGAAAGCCGAAGGCCGCGCGCTCGAAACCGGCAAGCCTGCGTTGCGCCACCGCCACTTCACTGTCTGGAAAGACGAAAAGGCCGTGCGCAACAAAGCAGACATGCTTGCCAATTTGCACAGCAAGGCAGCCGATGTCGTGGATGCCCGTGGCGCAGGACGATTTACCGGTGAAGAAGCTGAACCGCGGCCTGACATGGCTTCCGGCCACATCCCCGGCAGCCGCAACTTGCCCTTTGGCAATCTTTTGAACGCAGACGGCACGTGGAAGCGGGGCGATGCGTTGACCCAAGCCTTTACCGATGCGGGCGTTGATTTGAACAAGCCCATGATCACAACTTGCGGCTCTGGAATGACCGCAGCTGTTGTTCTGTTCGGCGCGCGCCTCACCGGTAAATCGGACGTTGCCTTATATGATGGCAGCTGGTCCGAATGGGGCTTGGACAAGGATACCCCCAAGGCGCAGGGTGCGGCTTGAGCTCCCAAAAACCTCAAAAGCCAGCTACTAAAACAGTTACTGCAGGGCGCAAGGCTTCACTCACGGGCCCCGTCGTGAATGTGCCTGTTTGGCGCGCCAGCACGCATTTATATGAAAATGTGGCGGAGCTGGAGGCCGGCAAGGGGCGCAACGAAGACGGCCGCTTTTTCTACGGCCGTCGTGGGTCGCCGACGCAATGGTCGCTCGCCGACGCGCTGACCGAAATGGAGCCTGGTGCGCATGGGACCATGCTGTACCCGTCGGGTGTTGCCGCGATTGCCTGTGCATTGCTGTCGGTGCTCAAGGCGGGTGACGTCTTGCTGATGACCGACAATGTTTATGACCCAAGCCGGTCTTTGGCTGACGGGTTTCTGAAGCGTTTCGGGGTTGAAACCCGATATTTTGACCCACGCACCACCGATTATGACGCGCTATTTTGTGATCGCACACGCGCCATATTGCTCGAATCACCCGGCAGCCTGACATTTGAAATGCAGGACATTCCTGCAATCTGCGCCGCTGCGAAAAAACGCAATGTCGTCACCCTCCTCGATAACACATGGGCCACATCCTATTTCCACACCGCGCTCGACAAGGGCATCGATATGGCGATCTTGTCGTGCACCAAATATATTGTCGGCCATAGCGATGTGATGATGGGCAGTGTCACCACGCACGATAAACTATGGACGAAATTGCGCCACACCGCGCAGCAACTTGGCCAAACTGTTTCACCCGACGATGCCTATCTGGCAAGCCGCGGCCTGCGCACCTTATCGGTGCGGATGAAGGCGCATGAGACGTCTGCATTCCATATTGCGCAATGGCTGCAGACGCAGGCCGATGTCGCGGCCGTTTTCCATCCCGCTTTGCCTGATTGCCCCGGGCACGACATTTGGAAACGCGACTTTACCGGGTCATCAGGCCTTTTTTCGTTCATTCATACCGGCGACACTGCAACCGCAGCAGCCTTTGTTGATGCGCTGCAACTGTTTGGCATTGGCTATAGCTGGGGCGGGTTTGAAAGCCTTGCCCTGCCCGTGCAGCCCGAGAAATACCGGTCAGTCGTGGCATGGGATAAGCCCGGCACACTGATCCGCCTGCAAATCGGGCTTGAGGACTCCGATGATCTTATCGCCGACCTTGGCCAAGCCTTTGAAGTGGCCCGCACCCAACAATAAATATTAACGTGTTGGCTGCGCTACCTCGCCCGAATAATCGTAAAAGCCACGCTTCGTTTTGCGTCCGAACCAGCCGGCCTCAACATATTTTTGCAGCAACGGCGCTGGCCGGAATTTCGGATCACCTGTCGATTGAAACAGCACATTTGTGATTTCAAGGCAGGTGTCGAGGCCAATGAAATCCGCCAATGTAAGTGGCCCCATCGGGTGGTTAAGACCCAATTGGCACGCGGTGTCGATATCGCGCATAGTGGCAACGCCTTCACCCAGTGCGAAACATGCTTCGTTGATCATCGGCATCAGCACGCGATTAACGATGAAGCCGGGTGCATCATTTGCAAACACCAATTGCTTACCCAATGCTTCGCCATATTGGCGAACGACGTCGACAGTCGCATCGGTCGTCGCCAATCCGCGGATGATTTCAATCAGGCCCATGACGGGAACGGGGTTGAAGAAATGCACGCCGATAAAGCGCTGTGGGTCGGGTGATGATTGTGCCAGCCGCGTAATGGGGATGGATGACGTATTGGACGCCAATACAGCCTGATCGCCTAGGACTGCGCCTACCGATTCAAATATCTTGCGCTTGATGTCTTCCCGCTCCGTCGCGGCTTCAATGATCAGCCCGGCAACGGCCATCGGTTCATAGCTCGCAACCGGTTCTATGCGTGACAAAAGCGTCTCTGCATCGCCCGCCGACATTTTTTCTTTGGCGACCAGACGGCTCAGTGCCTTGGCGATGCCAGCCTTGCCTTCTTCGGCCTTCGCCAGATCAAGGTCCGACAAATAGACATGATAGCCAGCACCAGCACTGACCTGTGCGATGCCCGCACCCATTTGACCCGCTCCGATAACGCCGACTGCACGCATTTGTCGCTCCATGTAAAACCAATCTGTGGCCCCTAGCGAATGATGGGTCACAGGGCTAGCTTACTCCCACCAAAAAGACGTTGGCGCGCGTCGCTGTGCTGTTTTCGCAGGGGCGATAGGCTCTGTGCAGTTTGCCCAGCCGCGACTTTGCAGCAAGCCGGGGCTGGCAATTCAACGCAAATCCGCTTAAGCGCGGCGCAAATACACATTCTTTTCGGCAGGAAATTAGAACCTATGTCCACCCCCTCTCGTATCGCCCCGCTTAAGGTGGGTCTGGCTGGTCTTGGGACAGTAGGAACCGGCGTCATCCGCCTTCTCGAAGAAAATAGCGCCTTGATCGCGCGCCGTGCGGGCCGTGAGATCCAGATTGTTGCCATCACCGCGCGCGACCGGACCAAGGACCGGGGCGTTGACCTGTCCGGCTATCGCTGGGTCGACGATATGGGCGAATTGGCCACCGCAGACGATGTCGATGTCGTCGTTGAACTTGTCGGCGGGGCTGATGGTCCAGCGCTTACATTGGCGCGCGAGACGCTAACAAACGGACGGGCATTGGTAACAGCCAACAAAGCCATGGTCGCCCATCACGGCGCTGAGCTGGCCGCTCTGGCCGAAAGCAAGCAGGCCGCGCTCAAATTTGAAGCTGCTGTCGCCGGCGGTATTCCCGTGATTCAAGGTTTGCGCGACGGTGCCGCAGCCAACCGGATTGATCGCGTATATGGCATATTGAACGGGACCTGCAATTTCATCTTGTCGACGATGGAGCGTGACGGCCTCGATTTTGCGCAGGTGCTGTCGGACGCGCAGGCAAAGGGCTTTGCCGAATCCGATCCCTCATTCGATATCGACGGCATTGACGCTGCGCATAAGCTTTCCATTCTGGCCTCGCTCAGCTTTGGATCGGTCATTGATTTTGGCGGCGTGGAAGCGCGCGGCGTTCGCAAAATACTCGCCGCAGACATCGCTCAGGCAAAGACGCTGGGTTATCGTATCCGCCTGATCGGGCTTGCCGAAATCGACGGCGACAATGGCGCGGCGAATATTTTCCAGCGCGTTGAACCATGCCTTGTCCCGCTCAGCCATCCGCTGGCGCATGTCATCGGCGCCACCAATGCGGTCGTGGCTGAAGGCAACTTCTCCGGACGCCTATTATTCCAAGGCGCGGGCGCAGGAGACAAGCCAACGGCATCCGCGGTTGTTGCTGACCTTGTCGACATTGCGCGCAAGGAAACTGGCCCTGCATTCTCCATGCCATCGGCCGAGCTTGAAAAGCTGCCACGGGCAGCATCGGCACACCGGGTCAGCAAATCCTATTTGCGTATGGTCGTCGCCGACCGCGTCGGTGTGCTTGCCGAAATTACAGCAGCTATGCGCGATGCGGGGCTTTCGATTGAAAGTCTGATCCAGACCGAAGCAGGTGACGATGGAACGGCCTTGGTGGCGATGGTCACCCATGCTGGCCCAGAGCAAGCGATCAATGATACGCTTCAGTCACTCAAGCATTCCGACAGTCTGCTTGGCGAACCAATGGTCATGCACATTTTGGGCGCTTAAGCTTATGGGGGGCCGGGCGTTCGATGCTTGCCGCAACGCCATCTTCAGTCGTGGAGGGTTGCGCCGCAGCGGACCCCATCACGACGTGCGCAACAAAAATGGCGACAACTAATCTCGACAATTGGCGTGGCCTTCCCTATCGAAACCTAACCCCCAAAATGCCGTTCCATTTGGGGGCAAACTTCGCACCCTGACGTTCAAATAGCTAGGAAAATACGATGACTGCAGCAAGCCAAATCCTCGACCGCGTACTTGTCTTGGAAATGGTCCGCGTGACCGAAGCCGCGGCGATTGCTGCAGCCAAGCTTATCGGACGTGGCGATGAAAAGGCAGCAGATGCAGCCGCCGTCGAAGCGATGCGCGCGGCGCTGAACGAATTATATATGGATGGCACAGTTGTCATCGGCGAAGGCGAACGCGACGAAGCGCCCATGCTGTTTATTGGCGAAAAGGTTGGCTCCGCCATCGGCAGGGGCCCACGCATCGACATTGCGCTCGACCCGCTTGAGGGCACAACAATTACGGCAAAGGCCGGACCAAACGCATTGGCCGTATTGGCCGTGGCGGAAGAAGGCAATCTGCTCAACGCACCCGATGTGTACATGGACAAGATTGCCGTCGGCCCGGGCTATTCGCCCAACATCGTCAACCTCGACAAAACGGTTGCTGAAAATGTGCATGCAGTTGCCAAGGAAAAGGGTGTCGCTCCAGGCGAACTCATCGTTTGCGTACTCGACCGCCCGCGTCATGAAAAGCTGATCGCCGAGCTGCGGGCGCTTGGCTGTGGCGTGATGCTGATCCCCGATGGCGACGTTGCCGGTGTCATCGCAACAACCAATCCCGATACCACAGTCGACATCTATATGGGCAGTGGCGGTGCGCCAGAGGGCGTGCTTGCAGCAGCAGCCCTGCGCTGTGTCGGCGGCCAGTTCAAAGGCCGCCTGCTGTTCCGCAACGACGATGAACGGTCGCGCGCGCGCAAATGGGGCATTGAGGATCTCGACAAGATTTACGATCTGGAAGAGTTGGCAAAGGGCGACTGCATCTTTGCAGCGACGGGTGTCACCGACGGTTCGTTGCTGGCTGGCGTCAAAACGTTACGCGATGGCCGGGTCACCACAGAAACCGTCGTGATGCGCGCATCATCAGGTACAGTGCGCTGGGTCAAGAGCGAGCATCGCAAGGCTGATCAGTAAATACCTATCAGCAGTCCCGCCGCGATTTGTTCGCCGAGGTCCGCTGCCGCCTGTTGATCGGCCTCATTCATGGTCTTCGGCGCCAAAATCGCCTCCGGCGTCTGTGCATGGGTGCAGACGATCCTGCTCTCCGCAATCTGCCGTAAGCGCCACCCCGTCGCGATGCGCTCCGCCTGCGCCACAGCATTGCGTCCGTCCGATCCGGCGCACACGATCATCGCATAAGGCCGGCCGTTGAGCGCGCCAAGGCATGGGTAATAGCAACGGTCAAAAAAGCTTTTCATGCCGCCGCTGATGGCCGCGAGATTTTCGGGGAATGCGAACAGATATCCGTCCGCCGCCATGACCTGCGTGGCGCCTGCATCTGCTGCGTTGACCATTTGGACATCGACACCCTGCGCACGGCAGGCGCCGTCATAGGCAGCGCGGGCCAACGCCTCGGACCCGCCGGTCATACTGTGCCAGATTATCAACAATTGCCGCATCGGCCCTTGCTAGCACCGCGGGCGCGCCATAGGGAAGCAGTATGAAGCCCGTACTCGATATTAACAGTTCCGTTCTTGAGCAAGCCTGGCATTGGCGCGGCGGCGGCACCGATGGGCGTGATCCGGATTTCCAGCCTGACGATCTGGTGACCCAGTTGCTGATGGCGCGCGGCGTTGACCGCGACGATATCGAACGGCACCGTAACCCGACCATTCGCAATTTCATGCCTGACCCATCGATATTCCAAGACATGGAACATGCAGCCCTACGCTTGGCGCAAGCGGTTGAGGCGGGCGAACAAATCACCGTCTATGGCGACTATGACGTCGATGGCGCGACCAGTGCGGCGTTGCTCATCCGCCTGTTGCGTATGCTGGGCCTTGATGCCGGTTACTACATCCCCGACCGGTTGATGGAGGGCTATGGCCCGTCTGGCGAGGCCCTTGTCCGCATTGGCGCAGGCGGCAGCCGCCTGATCGTCACCGTCGATTGCGGCGCAATGGCATATGACGCGCTTGCGCAAGCCAAGGCGGCCGGACTTGAGGTCATTGTTGTCGACCATCACAAATGCGCCTCAGAGCTTCCTCAGGCCTTTGCGCTGGTAAACCCGAACCGCTTGGACGAAACCGACGACGCCGCCGCCCACGGGCATCTGGCGGCGGTTGGCGTGGCATTCCTGTTGGGCGCGGCGCTCATCCGCACGCTGCGCACGCGCGGCCATTTTGCATCCCGCGCAGAACCCAAGATCATGGACTTGCTCGATTTGGTCGCGCTGGGCACCGTGGCGGACGTGGCGCAGCTCAGGGGGCTGAACCGGGCGTTTGTCGCGCAAGGGTTAAAGGTGATGGCCGCGCGCCGCAATATCGGCCTGTCGGCGCTCATTCAGGCGAGCCGCCTAACCCGCGCACCTATTTGCTCCGACCTCGGCTTTGCCTTGGGCCCACGCATCAACGCAGGCGGCCGTGTGGGCAAGTCAGACCTTGGCGTGCGTCTGCTCACCACCGAGGACGCGGCGGAGGCGCAAGAGATCGCGCTTGAGCTCGATCGGTTGAACGAAGAACGCCGCGCGATTGAATCGGTGGTTCAGGAACAGGCCGAGGCTATGTTGGCGGGGCAGCACAACCGCGCGGTGGCATTGCTGTCGGGCGAAGGCTGGCACCCCGGCGTGATTGGAATCGTCGCGGGCCGGATTAAGGAAAAAACCGGAAAGCCATCCATCGTCATTGCCGTGGACGAACATGGCGTCGGCAAGGGGTCAGGCCGATCAATTGCGGGTGTCGATTTGGGTGCCGCGATTATATCGGCGCGTGAGGCTGGATTGCTTGAGGCCGGCGGCGGCCATGCCATGGCGGCGGGGCTGACCGTGGCGCATGACAAAATCGACGCGCTGGCCGATTGGTTGGACGCGCGGCTGTCGGCAGACGTTAGCAACGCCTCGGGATCCAAGGCCCTTTTAATCGACGCCATCGTCGCGCCGCGCGGCCTAAACCCGATTTTTGTCGACGCGATGGAATCCGCTGGCCCTTATGGCATGGGCTGGCCGGGGCCGCGCGTGGTCACGGGGCCACTGCGCATCATCAAGTGCGATATCGTCGGCAAAGACCATGTCCGCGCGATCGTGGCGGGCGACGACGGGCAGTCGTTTAAAGCCATGGCCTTCCGTCAGGGCGAGACCGTTTTGGGCCAGACAATGCTGCACGCAGATCGCGGGCGACGCTACTGGTTTGCGGGCCGCGCGAAGATCGATGACTGGGGCGCAACGGCAAAAGCCGAGCTCCACGTCGACGACATCGCATTCGCCGACTGAAATAGCGTGAACTTGGCCTTGACGAGTGCATAACGAATCCGTAAAGGCGCGGCTCGCCAAGCGATTGGCCCCTTCGTCTAGCGGTTAGGACGCGGCCCTTTCACGGCTGAAACACGGGTTCGATTCCCGTAGGGGTCACCAACTTTTTGCACGCAATGAGCGGCGCAGGCTTGGTCTTCCGGATACATTAAAAGTTAGCGTGGCGCAGCTTTCGCGTGCGCCTTGATGTCCGGCGTTATCGGGAGTTTAGCGCCCTTCGTGGAGGCGTGCGGTTAGGCCAGCGCGCAAACCTGAAATACAACCCCATACACAGTAGAACTGCCTCGCGCCCGCGCGCGAGGGCTAAATTATCGCACGACACCCGTTGCGGAGGTTACGCTTTTTTAGTATAGCCGATGAACGCTAAATCAGCGCGCTGTCTTTCACGTCGAGCGCACTCTGCGGCGCAAGCGTGCGCGACTGATCGAACGCTCCCCCACTTTCAGCAAGACACACACTTCCCTTGGAGGTATCGATATGGATTATGGCGAAGGCACAGCCGCACCTATTGGCGGCGACACGACAACAAATGATGAGCAGCGCGGCGGCGAGAGGCGCGAAGGCCCGCCTGATGACACTGGCAGCGCGCTGCGCGATCGCCCCCCGAGCTTCCTCAGCGAGCGCGACGTGGCCCGACGGCGTGCGGACGAGAGGCGGGGCGGGTGGGACTTAATTGACGGCCACACCTCGACCTGTCGGATGCTGGACATCAATTGCGGCGACGTGTCGCCGCAAGACTTCAGGCGCGCCGCCCTCTCCGACGACCCGCGCGTGCAGGTCTCGCGCCTGAAGGCCCTCTTCAAGGCTTGCGGGGTTGTCGGCGTCGCCGACGAAGTGGAGCGGGCGGACGTCGTTCGCGTGGCGGCGGAGTATGCGCCGCAGAGCGAGGGCGAGAGGCAGCTGGTGTTTCAGGCGATTGCGACGCACTTCATGGCACTGCGCTCTGCGGGCGAGGCAATGTCCGGCAGGCACGCGCCGCAAGTCGCGGCGCTCTGCACTGGGGACTTTGTCAAGGTCTCCAAGCTGCACGCCAGCCTGCAGGACACGCTGCAGGCGATGCGGTATAATCCCAGCCCCCCTCGGACAGAGATCCACGGCCACGTGCACCTCCACACAGGCGGCGTTCCTTCACTGCCAGTGGGTGACGGAGATACTCTGCCTTCTGAGGCCGTGAGGCTGTCCCTCGCGCCGCCCGACGCACCCGACGCCTCGGGCGCAGAACTACCGTGAACGGCGAGGGACACACCCCTGCGGCGGGGCGTCACCCCCGAAATACAGGGCCGATGACGTTGAGCCCGCGCTGCGGGGCGCGAACGCGTGGCGGCGGCGCCTGCCGCGCGCCTGCCGTCTCTGGGCGGGCGCGCTGCCGCATGCATGGCGGCGCTGTGGGCTCGGGCGCGCCGCGAGGTAATCAGAATGCCCTAAAGTTGGGCCTACATACCGCCGAGGCGCGGGCTGCGTTGCGGCGGGCCAAGGCGGCGATGCGGGAGACTTGGGCGTCGCTGGCCGACCTATAAAGCGCGCCGCCGGCGGCGAGTTGCGGCAGACTTTAGGCCGCGCGCACCGTTTGCAGTGGCATCCAAAGGCGTGAGACTATAGGGCACGGTCACTGGCGCATAGGCGGGGGATTTATGCTCACGAATTTTGAGAAGTGGCAAAGGTTGCTCAGGCTCGCCTTTTGGCTGGCCCTCTCCGTGACCCTCGTCATGGCCCTGCTGCCCAATCCGCCCGCCTTGCCGGTGCAGGCCAATGACAAGGTGCAGCACATGGCAGCCTTTGCGGCGCTTACCTTTTTGGCGGCGTTAGGGTTCCCGAGCCTGCGCCTGCGGGTCATTTTTGTGTGTATGGCGGCGCTCGGCTTGGCGATCGAGGTCCTGCAAATGATCCCGGCGCTGCACCGAGATGCGCAGGCATCCGACTGGCTGGCAGACTGCGCGGCGACGGCGGCGACGCTGCTGCTGTGTGGGGCGCTGCGTTGGCTGTTAAGCGGGCGGGAGGCCTAGAGGCGCGTTTTTGTGGGCTGGATAGCCGACCGCGTCTGGGCGCCTAGCGCGCGGGACGGACGCGGATGCCGGGGCCGTCGTCGGGGGCGCCAATAAACTCAATACCGGCGGCCTCCAAGGTTGCTTTCAGCGCGATCATAGAACTCTTTCGTACGCCTTCCGGCTTTTCGTTATTTTCAATGCTCTGGACGGTTCTCAAAGACAATCCACACTGCGAAGCTAATTTGGCGGCCGACCAACCTAATGCGGCTCTCCCAGCCCTAATCTGACTTGAAATGATCATTTTGTCGTTTCTATATTGCATATTTTACGCAATTTATATATTAATTACGCATTATGGATATAAAACACGATTGGCAATCAGAATTCAAGCGCCTTGAGGGCGCCTACGCTCCCGCGACATTGCGCGCCTACCACACGGACGTGCAAAAATTTACCGACTATTGCGAACTTGAGGGGCTTCAGCCGTTCCCCGCCAATGCAGATACGGTGTGCAGTTTCATCGCGGCGCAAGGCGTGCACCTGCGCCCTGGAAGCGTCAAACGCTGCCTCTGCGCGATACGTAAGATCCACCAGCTGCTTCGCCTGCCCGACCCAACGGCCGACGAAGATGTCAACTTGGCCATGCGCAGGCTTCGGCGCACGAAGCTTGGGCGCCCGCGGCAGGCCAAGGGCATGACGCGCGCGCACTTGGAACGATGTCTCGCCGTCCAGCCTGACAGTCCGTGGGGATTGCGCAATCGCGCCCTGCTGTCGCTCGGCTACGACCTTCTCACCCGCCGCTCGGAACTTGTGGCGCTGATGACAGACGACATTGAATTTAGAACAGACGGCACGCTGCGGGCATTCATCCGGCGCGGCAAGACTGACCCATTCGGAATGGGCCGCATTGGGTTCACCTCGCGTCGGTCGGCGCAATTGGTGGGAGAGTGGCTTGCGTGGCGCGGCGGCAACATCGCGCCACTGTTCTGCGGCATCTACCGAGGCAGGGCCATCAATCGGTCGCTGGAGACGACGAAGGTGAAGCTCATCGTCAAGGAGGCGGTCTTGGCCGCCGGCCTGCCACCCGAGGAAGTGGCAGGGTTCTCCAGCCACTCGCTCAGGGTCGGCGCCGCGCAGGAGTTACTGCGCGCAGGCTTTGATACGGCGGCCATCATGCGAGCGGGCGGGTGGAGATCGACCAACGTACTGGCGCGATATCTGGAATATGCAGATCATAATGTGTGGGAGGCCCAACAGCAATTTCGACTGTAAATCCTTAACATCCGACGGATTGATTCAGGCGTCCACAAACCAGACGAGCGGTAATGCCGCAAAACACGCCCTTGCCTCTTTAGGCAACGGATAGTGTGACACACTAGCAACAGCCAAAATAGAGAAAATATGAGGGTATAGAGGTTTCCGCGAGACACATTTTGTATTGTTCCAATGATGGAAGGAGCTGTTTTTGATGACGAAGAACGAAGAACGACTAGCGCCAGACGCAACTCACGCTTCGGGTGCTGCAGCGCGGGGAACTAACTGACAAGGATTTTTCAACTTCGGCGCAAATACCATCTCGGACCAAAACGGACAATGTGGTATTTGACGCTCTACCACGGTGTTTATTTTATCCGATGATACCTCTATCGGATACTCAAACGCAATGGCCTGAACAGGCTGCCGCGCCAAACACCCCTACGCAAAGCGTATACCAAACGCTATAACAAACAGGTCTCAGACCATCACATCCAGATTTGGATTAAGTTTCTGCTTTTTATTGGTAAAAAGTGGCATAAGATCTGGCGTTAATAGACTGCCATTGATGACGCGCCCGCAGGCTCAAGATCTGCCAAGAGCATTCACAAACGTGGCACGCGCCAACTCAACAGAAAAGCGGAACGGTCGCACCGCTCGGACGGACAGGCATTTTATCAGTTACTGAACTATAAAGGCGATGTTGTTCTGGAGGCCAAACTCAATCAGTTGGAGAACCCCTACAACCTCCACAACCTCCACAACCTCCACAACCTCCACAACCTCCACAACCTCCACAACCTCCACAACCTCCACAACCTCCACAACCTCCACAACCCATATGGAGATTTCAAAAGAAAAACACCCTCTGAAACCTTGAGAGAAAAATTATAATAGCTCGCCGTGAATGCCTCGCCAGTCACTTGATGCTACACTCCATTATAGTGCCTGACCCCGCAAAGCGAAAAAGCGATTCAAATTGCGAAGGTGCGAATGATGGAGGCCACTCCGAACGCAATCATCTTCTTGGAGCGGCGGTCAAAACTTCCCAGCCGAGACAAGCCTGCGATAATCTCGGGTGAGACTTTACGCGCGCTGGGCTTATAATTATATGATGGTTTTATAAAGCTTCCAGACCATCGCCCCATACTATTCACAGATCCGTATATTTTTGATTACGAGCCATTTAAAGTAAAGCTCCAAACTGTTTAAGCAACGCAGTCGATTTGCTTCTATATTAAAAAAATGCGCCGTTCCGCACACGTGTATGCCGCCTACCGACACACTTGAAAAAGAGCCTAAATTGCCTTAGTATTGAAATTTCATTGGGATAGTCCCGGATATGCCTAAAGATGCATCAAAAACCATCCATTGAGATATAGTTTGTAATCGTCGTCTAGATAAGCTGGGCGCTTTTGGGTATGGCGCTGCCTTCAGCTTGACTGACTTTAGGACTGCTATTCATGATATTCGTTACCGCGTCAGACGGCCGGAAATTAATAGTAGTCGATTTCAATTGCAGACGAGGCGCCAGCATGTTCCGTAACGAAACAATGAAAAATGAACTCCAAGAAGCTACTGCAGCTTTGCCCAAAGTGTCTGTGGTGATCCCCTCATTCAACCATTCGAAGTATATTGAGGATGCGATCCTTAGCGTAATGCGCCAGAGCTTTCAGGAAATCGAACTGATAGTAATCGACGACGGATCGACGGATGGCTCGGTTGAGAAGCTTCGAGATATGAGGAAAGATTACGATTTCAAATTGATTTGCCAAGAAAACCGGGGTGTTTGCAAAACTCTCAATCGAGCAATTTGTGAGGCTTCGACTGGCAAATACCTAGCACTGCTCGCATCGGATGATTTTTGGCATAAAGATAAGATCCGATTGCAGGTCGAGGCATTGTCGCGGAGCCCTGAATCCGAATTCTGCTTCTCCCAAGCTCGTGAATTTGTCGATGCGGCATTGCCAGAAAACGGTCAGATATTCCCTCGCAGATGTCGCGAAGGCTATGTCCTGAACTCAGTCTTCATCCGACAGCATGTGCCGGCTGGAAGTATGCTTTTTTCGCGTCGGCTGTTCGACGCGCTTGGCGGGTTTGACGAAGATCTTAGAGAGGAAGATTGGGACTTTGTTATACGAAGTGCGGCGGTCACATCCTTTGCAGCTGTTAATCGACCGCTGCTGTATTACCGGGCTCACGACACGAACACTATGCGTACCAGGAGTCGCCTAGCGACATTTCAACAAAAGGCTAAAATATTAGCAAAGAATATGCATTTGGTTTCTCCATGGATATGGCTGGTTGCGTCAGCCCTTCATTTCGTTCACGACATAATCCTTCAAGGATTGAAGATGCTGACTTCGTTCGGCGCGAAACAAACAAGTGGGTGAGAAAATGGTTCATAAGCTGGCCGACGTTGCGGACTGTGACATCGGGGCAAACACTAGAATTTGGCAGTATGTTGTGATTCTGGCTGGCGCGAAGGTCGGCGCGGACTGCAACATCTGCTCCCACGTGCTAATTGAAGGCGATGTTGTCGTGGGTGATCGTGTAACTGTAAAATCGGGGGTGCAGTTGTGGGATGGTCTGCGGGTGGGCAATGATGTATTTATCGGCCCCAATGTTACATTTACCAATGACAGGTTCCCGCGCAGCAAGATGTACCCTGAGGAATTTGCCCGAACAATCATCGAAAACGGTGCATCGCTAGGTGCGGGCTGTGTAATACTGCCGGGACTTCGCATTGGCGCGCACGCAATGGTCGGCGCAGGTGCTGTAGTAACGAAGGACGTCGCCGCAGGTAGCTTGGTCGTAGGGAACCCCGCCCAACACGTCAGGTTCCTTGACCCATCGGAGCGGTCATGAACCTCGAAAAATGCAATCTGGTCGAGCTGCCAAGATGTTCAGATTTGCGCGGTAGCCTGACCTTTATTGAATCGGGAGTACATATCCCGTTTAGTTTTGAACGGGTTTATTATCTTTATGACATACCAAAAGGCGCAGATCGCGGCGCGCATGGGCACAGGGCTCTACACCAGCTGATAATCGCCATTTCCGGACGTTTCGATGTGGAACTGGATGACGGAACAGCGAAAAAGCGGTTCAGCTTGTCGCGGCCCGATCAGGCGCTATATGTCTGCCCGATGATCTGGCGTGATCTAGAAAACTTTTCAGCAGACGCGGTCTGCATGGTCATAGCATCGGCTAAATATGACGAATCCGATTATTTTAGGGTTTATGAAGAATTTTTGGAGGCTGTGAAAAATCGATGAAAGTTCCCTTTTTGGACCTGAAGTCTTCGTGGGACGAATTGCAACAGGATGTCGAAGGTGCAGCATTGCGTTCGTTACGTAGCGGACAGTACATTGGCGGCCCCGAAGTAGAAGCATTTGAAGCCGAATTTGCTAAATTTGTGCAGGCGCGTCGCTGCGTTGGCGTCGCAAATGGGCTCGATGCCCTTCATCTGGCGCTTCGCGCGTTGGGGGTTGGACCTGGCGATGAGGTAATTGTTCCCTCAAATACCTTCATTGCCACTTGGCTCGCGGTCAGTGCAGTTGGTGCAGTCGCGGTTGCTGTCGAACCCAACGAACGTAGCTTCAATATCGATCCAGCCAATATAGAAGCAGCCGTCACCTCGCGCACCAAAGCCATCATACCAGTTCATCTGTACGGCCAACCGGCAGACATTGATCCCATACTTGAAATTGCGCGGCGGAACGCCCTTTACGTGATCGAGGATGCTGCGCAGGCCCACGGCGCGCGATACAAGGGTGTCCCGATTGGTGGACACGGCGATATCGTGACTTGGAGCTTCTATCCAGGAAAAAACCTTGGCGCAGCTGGAGACGCCGGCGCAGTTACAACCAACGATACCGCCTTGGCTGACAAAGTGTCTGTTCTGCGCAACTATGGCTCGCGGCAGAGGTATGTAAATGAGGTTCAGGGCGTCAATAGCCGTTTGGACCCTGTGCAAGCGGCAATTTTAGGCGTTAAGCTACGTCACTTATCCGAATGGAATGCGAGGCGATCGAAAATTGCTGCGCAGTATTCGCAGGCATTTGCGAGCACACACTTGGTCCTCCCCGAGGTACCTGACTGGGCCGACCCCTCTTGGCATTTATACTGTGTCAGGCACGAAAAGAGGGCTGAAATGCGGGCCTTGCTGGAGAGCGCCGGTATCGAAACTCTGGTGCATTATCCGATACCGCCGCATCTGCAGAATGCCTATGCAGATCAAGGCTATACGAAGGGTTCGTTTCCAATCGCCGAGGCCATGGCAGATACACTGATAAGCCTACCAATCGGTCCCACGCTCAACAAAAATGAAGTTGATTGCGTCATCGCAACAGTGATTGAAGCAGACGAAAGGCTAGCGAGTGGGTAAGGTTCTAGCGCCATCTGATACGCCTATCCGTTCGTACCGGCTAGCTACCGAGCAGGATCTTCCTGAGATCGCGCGAATTCACATAATTGCGTATTCGCGCAATCACTTTACGACACGGCTACCAGAGCACGTGCTCCAGCGCTACTATCGATATTTCCTGCAAGGCGGAACTCAAATTTCCCTCGCCCTCTCTATAAGTTGCGCTGAAGCGGTGCAGAAGGAAGTAATCGATGGATTTGCTGTTTATGGCGTCGGCATCCCAGATAAAATTGCGCTGTTCAAAAAAGAATGCTTGCGCCACATTCTTATAGCCTCGCTTAAAAACCCTTTGGCCGCCTCTTGGAAAGCACTTAAAGCTGCGCTTAACTCGGTGGCTAAAAAACCGCCTTTCCCTCCTGCCAACTTTCTTTTATTATCAATAGCTGTGGCACCCCAGTCAAGGGGTGTCGGCAAACACTTGCTGGCCAGCATGTTAGAGGTTGCCGGGCAAAATTTTCATAACTCTGCGGGCCTGTATGTTAATGCTGACAATGTAAGGGCTATCAATGCTTATTTTTCTGCCGGCTTCGATTTGAAATATTTCAGCGGAGGTCAATACTACATGGAAAGATCGCTAGGCTAACTATCAATTTAACATCGAGTGACCGGAGAGACATTTGTCCCTGTCATTAGGATCTTTCACTTAGGTCTTCATAGGGCATTTTCTTTTGAGGGCTCCGTGTGATCTTTTCAAGTTGTAGCAGTTTTCCAGTTCGCTGAGTTTGACTTCGAGATCGACGTTGCCTCTATAACTCGGCAGCTGTTAAAATTCCTTTCCGTCGCGGCCGTCTGATAGCTACGCTTTGCCGTTGAGTTGGGCCGCGCTGCGTTTGATGTATGCATAGCGGATCCCGAGGTCTTCGACTTACCAATGGAACTTGGCTCGCTTCATTACTTTACGGTTGGCCAAGACTTTTTTGTATTGCAGATCGTCGCGCAGAAGGATGGAACCAATGATCACGGAACACCCCAAAATTAACCGCGAGCTTAAGGCGCCGCGCCATGCTGAAAAGCCTCATGCGAGCAGAACGACGTATGCGGGCCGAGCAACCAAAAGCCAATTCCAAAGAACCCTGCCAACCAAACGCCACCCGAGATCATCAAAGCAGTCCTCTATCTGAGCAGAAAATATGACCTCAGCTCGAACAGGATCATCTGTTAGTTCGCGCGACATCACGGCATCAAAATCTCTGTTAACACGCAAGCTAACGGGATCGACTTTGTCATTCATATCATCGAAAAGTTACCGTTCTGCAGCGAAGAGATCAGAACCGATGGCAGCTATCAGTTCCAAGCTAGTTTCACTATCACGTCTGAGATCAAGGCATCCGATATGCCTACATTAAACGCAGAACGCCACAGTTGAACGGCAAGATATAGCGTTCCCTTCGCTAAGTCCAACAGTAGCGTCACCAAATCCGTTCATACATAGGCGGCGTCGAACTAAAAAGCCAAGCTCAGCGAATGGAAAAATTGTGAAGCACTCCTTGAAAGGCTATAAACTCAGTTAGTTGACATCCCGCTAAATCATCAAACTTGGACTTGCGAGCACGGGGACTTGGTGATAGCCAAATTTCATTCTATAGTCATAATCTGCTGACGTTCGGTGAGGTGTTTGCGGCGAAAAAGGCGCAGTCAGTTTAAAGAGCACTCTAAAGGTGCGGGGAGAATTTAGCATTAGGTCATCAAGGCCGCATGCGCTGATCTGAGAGTTGGTTGCCTTTTGAGTTGAAAGCCCAAGGTGCGTCTAATAATGCTTTGCTGGGTTATTTAACGTTGATTGGCATAGCCAGCTTCCGGCGACGTTCGTGCCGCGGCAAAACAGCCGCTCGAACTCAGGCTTAAATTGCGGAAATTCTCAATCTGAGCACTTTAATCGAAATGTGGAGTCACCTAGTATGTTAAGCCTAAAAAAAAATCCGCAGGACATAGATCGACCCTTCATTCCTTTCTCTAGGCCGGATATCGGCGAAACGGAGATATCGGCTGTGGTAGATGTTTTGAAATCGGGATGGATAACTACCGGTAAGAAATCTGGGGAGTTCGAGAAGCGCTTCGAAACTTTGCTGGGCCGAGATTCGACTGCTATAGCGGTCAATTCGGCAACGGCTGGACTTCATCTTGCGTTGGAGGCAATCGGCATCGGTCCAGGGGATGAGGTGCTTGTTCCTTCATTGACCTTCACCGCAACAGCAGAAGTTGTTCGATACCTTGGCGGCGACCCTGTGCTTGTTGATATCGAACCCGATACGCTAAATATCGCGCCAAATGCAATCCTTGCAGCAATTACGGATCGAACCCGAGCCATCATGCCGGTTCACTATGCCGGACTTCCCTGCGACATGACCTCTATTCTGTCTATTGCTACTGAGCACAAGCTGCGTGTCATCGAGGATGCCGCGCACGCATTGCCGGCGGCGCACCGCGGCAATCTGGTGGGTACGCTGGCCAGCGACGCTACGGTATTCAGCTTCTACGCAAACAAGACAATGACGACGGGAGAGGGGGGCATGGTCGTCACACGTGACCCCGAACTAGCCAGGCGGATGCAAGTTATGCGGCTGCATGGGATCGATCGCGATGCTTTTGACCGCTTTCAGTCCAAGGTGCCAGCGTGGTATTACGAGGTGGTCGCACCTGGTTTTAAATATAATCTTACCGACATTGCCGCCGCAATAGGTTTGGCTCAACTTGACCGACTGGATGCCTTCCATGCACGTCGGGTGTTCCTTGCAGAGCGCTATCATAACGCGTTTGCCGACTTGCCTTTGATCCTGCCCTCTTGGGGCAGCGAGGGGGATTTGCATGCTTGGCACCTCTATGTGGTGCGGTTAAACGATTATGCGCTTCGCCTTGGCTTCACCCGCGAAGCGCTGATAGAACATCTGTCGCGCTGTGGAATCGGAACTAGCGTCCATTATGTCCCGCTGCATCGGCAACCCTATTGGCGCGAAAGTTTGAACACAAGTAATGACGATTTCCCCATTAGTGAGAAGGCATATCAGGCGATGGTTAGCATCCCTCTGTTTACTGCAATGAGCGACGACGACCAACGGCATGTCATCTCATCGGTGAGGTCGTACTTCGCATGAAGAGCGTGGGGATGCTTTTGTGATGAAACGACCGTTTGATCTAGTTGTAGCTGCACTTGGCCTTTTTGCGCTTGCTCCGGTTGTGTTGGCGTGCATGATAGCGGTGCGGTTCAGCTCACCCGGCCCTGTATTTTTCCGACAGCAGCGGATTGGCCAGCACGGGCGGAGCTTCAATATAGTCAAATTGCGGACTATGCACATTGGGATACTAGGTGCGTCGCCAGTCCGGATCACAATAGGAGCTGATCCCCGGATTACACGCGTAGGCGCGTTCTTGCGTAGGTGGAAGCTTGACGAACTCCCGCAACTCTGGAATGTCCTCATTGGTGATATGAGCCTTGTTGGACCCAGGCCAGAGGTTCCAGAGTATGTCGCGATTTATCCTCAACCCACCCGAGATCTGATACTCAGCGTGCGTCCTGGGATTACCGATCCTTGCTCAATCTCCTTTCGCAATGAAAGTGAGATCTTGGCAACGGCAGATGATCCCGAGCGTTTTTATATAGAAAAACTGTTACCGCAGAAACTAAAAATCTCAATGGACTATGTAAATTCCCAGTCGCTCTTATCGGATATCATTATAGTATTTAAGACTATTTTCGCAGTTCTTCGATAATTTTAAAAATATTTTACTTGTAAACAGGAAACAGA
>Ga0315908_10000142_pt1 | contig 58238 bp, 60 predicted proteins | sample LakEriMetagenome_12_FD_203520 | JGI IMG/M metagenome (GOLD analysis project Ga0315908, IMG submission 203520) | Freshwater fungal communities from buoy surface, Lake Erie, Ohio, United States - Buoy 4 MA124 | ecosystem: Environmental > Aquatic > Freshwater > Lake > Lake biofilm | place: USA...
GTCAGACAGGCCAAGGCATACCCCGTATACGACGTTAACTACCAAGCAAATCGGGCGACAATCAAAAATGCCCTTGCAACTAACTGCCCCAGGCTCCATCAAGTAGGGCGCAATGGTATGCATAAATACAACAATCAAGACCACTCAATGATGACAGCATTGCTGGCCGCTCAAAATATTATCAACCCCGCAAATAATCACGATCCCTGGCTTGTGAACCAGGATGCGGAATACATTGAAGAGGTAAGGGGTGATGAGGTCCCGCCAAGCGTTAGCCAGCCAGCTGGATGAGCCAATCGCCCTTTCGCAAGTCATCCTGGCCCTTGCTGCAATCTTGGCAGAAGTTTTTTAGCCAACTGCTGCCAAGCCTCTTGATGATCTTGGGGGATGATGCGGCACCAACAACTCGGATAGTTAGACAAACAGTTAGGGCGCAAAAAAAGCTGCTGGCCTTAAGTATGTTATTGACCTTGCTTCTTGGCGTGGCAGAAGCTTGTATTCTAGTTGTAATTTTCAGTCTTGGCAGGCTGATCTCTGCCACAGGGCTTAATCGGGAGACAGCATTCGTAACTCTTTTATTAATGCTGCTGGGCCTGCAAGTGATATCGAGCTTATGCCGCTACATGAGCAGCACCATCTCAGGCTGGATCTCAGCCAGCTGCCAAGCCCGTATAATACCTATTATTCATCGATACATACTTAGCCTAAGCTTTGCCTGTGCAAGTGGCTTCAAGGCAGGCAATCTGGCCCATCTAGCCGGCCTGGCGCCAATAGCTATAAATATCGAGATCGAGGAGAAAAGCTCCCTGATCGGCAATGGGATCTTGACGCTAATCTATTTTATAATTCTAACCTTAATCTCGCCGTGGCTGATATTGCTGGTCGGCCTGCTCGGCTTTTCGATGGCCGCTACCCAGGCCTGGCTACGCCCAAAGATTGGCTCAGCTTCAAAGGAAGTGGAACGGCGACGCCAAGAAACCACCTCTGCCATTACGGCAGATATCCAGATCCTGCGCCTGCTGCACAGCAACGCGGCGATTCGCCATGCGGAGCTAGCCATCGTGCAAAGCATGGCTGGCCTCGAGCGCAGCCTCAAGCGCCTCAGCCACATCCGCAGCCTCTTTGAACCCATTGCTGAAGCTTTGCCGATGCTGGCTGCTGTGCTGCTCGGACTGCTCAGCTGGCAGCTCACCAGTGGACGATCAGAGCTGATGATCCCAAGCTTGGCAACCTTCGTGCTTGCGCTGCAACGGCTCAACACAAGGCTGATTAAAATAGGGCAGAGCAGTACTAAATTAATCGAGAATAGTGCCAGCCTCGCGGCTCTTGATGAGTTACTTGAGCCCAATAATAAGTTATTTCGCCGATCAGGGGGCAGGACTTTCTCAGGCCTACAGAATCAGATCGAATTCAGAAGCGTAGGCCTACTTTATCCCGGGCAAGAGCAGCCAGCCCTTGTCGATGTGAGCTTTAGTGTGGAGAAATATGCTTCGGTAGCGCTGGTAGGCGCATCGGGGGCTGGCAAGTCCAGCATCATCGATTTGCTGGTGGGTCTAATGGCTCCAACCAGTGGAGCGATCCTGGTTGACGGAGTTGATCTACAGACCCTTAATACCGAAAGCTGGCAGCGCCAGCTCGGTGTGGTGAGTCAGGACGTGCTGCTTATCCATGACACGGTTGCGGCCAACATCGCCTTCGGCATCGGAGCCCATGCAACGCCTGCGGACATCCGCAAAGCAGCAGAGGCGGCCTGTGCCGCTGAATTCATAAGCCAATTGCCCTCTGGCTACGCCACCGTGATCGGTGAACATGGCCACTTCCTCAGCGGCGGCCAGCGCCAGCGCCTTTCCTTGGCACGAGCAATACTGCGCCAACCCGAAATCATTATCCTCGATGAGGCAACAAGTGCCTTAGACAGCCATCTCGAAGCCCGGGTGCATCAGGCGATTCAGGCCTTCGGTAGCGGACGCACGGTTCTGGCGGTAGCCCACCGACTCAGCTCGATTCGCGATGCCGAGTTGATTCTGGTGATCGATTCGGGCCGGGTGGTGGAGCGGGGCAACCACCATGACCTGCTATCAGCAGGCGGGGCCTATGCCGCCCTCTGGAAGCGCCAGCAGGGCAAGGCCAATCCTCCAACCTGAACCCAATCTGAACCCAACCTGAACCAGCTCGACCAACCGGCCGACATGACCGCCCAGCAGGATCCACCAGCAACCGCCCCCGCCATCAGCCTGGTGATGCCCACCATCACCTGGGGCCACCCCTTTCCTTGTTGCCTGCAGGCAGCCATCGCGGGCCTGGCGCCCAACGATGAGCTGCTGGTGGTGTTTGATGGCCCCCCCTCTGAGCTGCCCCCCTGGCTCGAGGCCTGCGCTGCCACGGTGCTCCACACTGGCCAGCGCAGTGGTCCGGCCGCCGCCCGCAACCACGCCGCCACCCAAGCCCGCAACGAAATTTTGCTGTTTGTGGATGCGGATGTGGAGCTCCATCCAGACGCCGTGGAGCGGGTGCGGCGGCACTTCGGCGTGGATCAAAGCCTGCAGGCCCTTTTCGGCAGTTACGACGATCGACCGGCGGCTGCCGGCGTGGTGAGCCGCTTCCGGAACCTTCTCCACCACCACACCCACACAAGCCAGCCTGGGCCAGCCTGCACCTTCTGGGCTGGCTGCGGGGCCGTGCGCCGCGAGCGCTTCCTGGCGCTGGGGGGCTTTGATGCCAAGGCCTACCGCCAGCCCTGCATCGAGGACATCGAGTTTGGCCTGCGCCTGCACGATGACGGCGGCAAGATCCTGCTCGATCCCACCATCCAGGGTACCCATCACAAGCGCTGGACCCTCAGCCTGATGGTGCGGACGGATATTAAACAAAGGGCCATTCCCTGGAGCTTGCTGTTGCTTAGTAGGCGCCAGATTCCCCCATCCCTGAATCTCTCAACCTCGGCGAGGATCAGTGCGGGCTTGGCGCTGGTTGTGCCTCTTGCCCTTGCCGCAACAGCCCTTGCCGCCATAGCCCTTGCCGTGCTTACCCCCTGGCCGGCGCTTATCGCTATCGGGGCACTGATGGTATTGGTGCTACTCAACAGATCGTTTCTGGGGCTGCTGCTGCGTCAGGGTGGAATCATGCTAGCGGCCCCCGGAGCGGCATTAAAATATCTCTATTTCATCTACTCCAGCCTTAGTTTCGCGGCAGTGGTGATTATGAATTTTCTGAACAGGCCCTTGCGATCTCCAGCGTGGCTCAAAAACAACTCTAATAGGGGGAGCCAGCTCCTATGGGGGGCAGTCTTAATTATGGGTTTATGTATTATCTACGGGCTTTCAATTGGCGGGTTCGGTCTTTTGGCCGTAGGTGATGCGGGCTGGGATGTAAAGCAACGCTATGACGAGTGGCTGCTCTTTCGAGATCAGATCTATCCCCATGCATTACTTGCTAGTGATGCGGAAAAATCTCTTCCCAATTTCCGCACTACGGTCTATCTGCCATGGGCCCTACCCATGTTTGCTGGTCTGTTTGCTTGGGGAAGCCTAATGCAGGGCAAGATTTTAATACTCGTGGCAAATCTTGCCGGTGTCGTCATTATCGCTTTCGCTGGCAAACAGTGCTTCCAGCCATGGGGCAAGGCCGCCAGTTGGTTTGGTGCCTTCTTGCCCATCACAATTCGGGGGCTCAAACTTTGTTTGAGTTCTGGTCAGTTTTCGGCCGCATGCGTCGGTCTGCTCACCCTGCAATGGCTCCTGCTTCAACGCCAAAAGCCACTTCCGGCCGGGCTTTGCTGGGCATTAGCCATGATCAAGCCTCAGATAGCAATCACATTTGCCCTGCCATTTCTGCTGCAAAAATATAGAAAAGGGCTCTGGCTTGGCAGTGGCATTTTGGCGGGGCTCAGCGTTGTTGCCCTATGGCATACCAGCACACAGCCAATCGATTTCCTTGTCAGCTGGCTGAAAACCCTTCAATATTTTGCAGGCATATCGCCAAATTTAACCGGAGTGCTTGTCAATTCAAGCCTGGGTGAATCAGATTATTTCAAAACATTTTTAATCGGCATTCTTGTCGTAACTGTTGCAAGTGTTTGTTTGGCTATCAGGCAGGCAAAACTCATCCGCAAGCTTTGGAATCGGTTCACTCAGGCCAGTATTTCGCTGGAGCTCGCCGGGGTCAGCGGCATTGCGGGAGCAGTGCTCTTTTACCATATGTATTACGACAATATCATGCTCTATCCAGCGCTTCTTTGTTGCTGGCTTATTACTTTTAATCGCCCCACGCTCGGCAATGCCATTCTTACAATATTAATTACCATTAGCCTATGCAGTCCAGCCTCCCTATTTCACTTGCTGCCTGGTTTTCAAATGTTTCAGGTGTTGACATGGCTTGCGGCGGGAATAGTGCTGCTCTTGCGAATTGCATCTGGCCAAGCAGCTTCATCCCCGCTGACAATTGGACCCCAGTCTTTCAGCCCTCCACGCGCCCTGACGCGCAGGTGATTCACGGCCAGTAGGTCGCGGCTCGGAGTTCAGCCCGGCAATCGACATGGCCTTTGGATCGGCCGATCGAAAACCTCCCGGTGGCTGGCCGCGCCAGATCGGGCCGGAGTGGCGCCGCAGGTGTCGATGCTGATCCCGGTGCACAATCACTGGCCGATTACGCTGAATGCCCCGACTGCGGATGGTCGAAGTGTCCATAACCTTCTCTGGTAAATGAGAGCGCACCCGCCATGAGCCGCGAGGCCTTCGATCGAGGCGACTGGCAGGCGTTGATCGCAGGCCACCAGCCGGAGAGTCACGACCCAGCTGAATGGTTGCGTTACGGGGTGGCGCTGCTGCAGACGATCGAGCCGGGGCCCGATACGGGCAACCAGCAGCAGCAGGCGGCCCTGGCTTTTGTGCAGGCAGCTAAGGAGGGGGCACCGCCTGAGGCGGTCCAAGCTGCTCAGCGCCAATCGTTGCTGTTGAGTCTTGAGCAGGCGATGCAGCAGCGGGTCTAGAGGCGGGGCTTGGCGATCAGCATGTCAAAGCGCTCGCGCACAGGGCGGGCAGGATTGCGAGCAGATTGGTGCAACGGCCTTCAGGAAAAGTAGCAGTTCGCACGATTCACCATCTGGCTTGTACTGGCGGCACGGTGATCAGCAAGTGCCTTGCGGCGATGCCTCATGTGGCCTTAATAAGTGAAGTGAATCCACTAAATCGCTTTGGCAGCAATTTTGAGCCCACAAATCCCTTATTGCTTCTTGAAAGGAGCTATCGAAAGCTCACACTTGAAGAGATCAAGGAAGACTTCGCCAGCCGCATGGCGCAAACGGTAAAGATCTGCGTGAATGATGGAATGGATCTTGTGGTTCGCGATCACAGCCATACTGATTTTTGCATTGGTCGGCAGCCAGCTTTAATTACGCCAATCTGCGATTTTTTGGCTGATGAGTATCAGCTGATTTCGATCGTTACTGTGCGACACCCCCTCGATAGCTACCTTGGTCTAATTGCCCAAGGCTGGCACCAGCAATTTAGTCCAAGTAGCCTGGAGGAGTACTGCCGCCGATACCTGGCATTTCTTGATCGCTACGAGGAAGTGCCAATGCGTCGTTATGAAGATTTTTGCGTTAATCCACTGGCATTCATGCAAAGCGTTTGCGCACTTCTTGACTTAGATTACAGTCCTGAGTTTCTCAATCGCTTTGGTGAAATCAAGCTCAGTGGAGACAGCGGGCGAAGTTCAACGACCGATATCTCTCCGCGAGCCCGTAGGTCAATTTCAGATGATGATCAGGCCGAGATTGATGCGTCGAATAGCTTCAAAGAATTATTGTCTAGATTGGGCTATGAATAAATACATAAAACTGGATAAATATTGCTGAATGAACATTGTCCAAGAGGCAACGATTTAGCCGTTGGTCTGCTCGCCTTGCGGTGGGCCTGCCAGTTCGTTGGCTATGTAGGCGAGGAATCGCCGGTGGAGGGGGGGCTTGGTTCGAGGAGGAAAAGAGTTCCTGTCCTAAGCGCGCGATTCTGGCGTTGCTCTCTTGCAGAAGTTTCAAGCGCTTCTCGCTTTCTAGCGATTCGATCCTCAGCCTCTCTGTTTTTTGCTCGATGTCGTAGACGGGTCGCCAGTTGAACGTCGCCAGCAAGCGCCGCCAAGGCGGCAAGGTGGAGACCCATTCCGACCTGGTCATCAACCGGGATGGTGCCGAAGTGGAGGAGGTTGTCATTGCCGTAGTTCGTTGTGAACGAAATCAGGAGCAGAAGGGCACCAGCAACAAGGGTTGACCAGCCCTGGCGATCCAGCAGCCGAGGAGGCGGTGCTGAATCAGGTTGCCTCGGAAGGCTTTGAACATCTGTAATCACCGTAGCGAGCCCTCCCCATCCCCATAACCCCACCGACTGCCAAGCGCTCGGGGTCGTAGAGATTGCGCCCATCAAAGAGTGGCTGACGGCTGGCGCCGCCCAGGCCGACTACTATGACTACAGCGATTCACGAGGGCGCATGCCCACCTCCGTCCGCCTGGACCCAGCTTTAGAGGCACGGCTGGAGAGCCTCGCTCGGATCACCGGCCGCAGCAAGGCGTTTTATCTGCGCGAGCTGATCGAGCAGGGTCTCGATGACTTGGAGGACGCCTACCTTGGGGCTGCCGCCCTGGAGGCCCACCGCCGTTCTGGCGAAACAGCTATCCCCCTGGCCGCGTTGATGCAGGACCTTGGCCTGGAGGATTGAGGTCACCCCCGCAGCGGCCAAGGAACTGCGCAAGCTGGACCGGCAGATTGCCAGGTGCATCAGTGCCTACTTACAGGATCTGGTGGCCTCCTGCGGCGACCCACGACAGCGAGGCAAGGGCCTGACCGCCAACTGGGCGGGCCTGTGGCGCTACCGGGTGGGCGACCACCGGGTGATCTGTCAGTTGGAGGATGACCGGTTGTTGGTGCTGGTGGTGCGGATCGCCCACCGCAGCGAGGCCTACGGTTGATGGCCTAATGCCATCGATCAATAATCTGCAGGGCTGCGAGCAAGCGTTTGCCGATCAATGGGTGGTTTCGCCAGCTTTGCGATGGTGCGCCTGAAGCTCTTCACCCTGGATGAACGTCTGTTGCTCGGCCGCCAGCTAGCCAAGCCGCTGCACCCAGCACCCTGAGCTAAAGCCCCGCGACCCGCAGGCCAGGCTGCCGCTGCTGCGCCACTGGACCCATTGCCCCGAGGAAGGACCGGACGCCATTGCCCAGATGGGTGATCTGGCGGCCATGACTGAGCTCGACATAGCGTTCCTGCTGCCAACTGATCGAAGTTGGGGGCCATAAAACACTTCCATTCGGTGAAGATCAACAGGGCATCGGCGCCTTCTGTGGCCTCTTCCTTCGTGGCGGTGAGTATCAGCCAGACCAGGTCGTTCATGAACGAGATCTTGGTGGCCAGCATGGCGTTGGCCGCATATTTGGTGAGTTCGGCGGGGCTTAGCTCGCAGCCAGCAGGAGCTAAAGCCTGCCGAGAGAGCCGGTGCCAGATAAGCCGGAAACCTACTGAACCAGCGGGCGCCTCACGGCCTGCAGCCCTGCAAGAGCTTGAGCTTCAGCCGGCGTGATCGTCCAGCCAGGAAATGAGATCTTGGGGACCAGAGAAATCGAGCAGTGCCTCAGCTAGGACCTCCAGCTGCTCCAGCGGCAGCGCTTGGATGCGGGCGGTGGTGGCCTCACTGAGCGGTCCGCAGCGGCGTTTGAGCTGGCGCAGGGTCACTTTGGCCTCGCCTTCCTGCCTACCCTCCTCGATCCACTCCTGGGCTGCTCGGGTGTGGCGCAGTTCTTTAGCCGGGATGGTGGCGATCTCCATGATGTCCTTGCGAGTGAGAAGGGGAAACCGTTCCATCAGGATAGAGACAACGGTTTCGAGTAGGTCCGGTCGGGGACCCAAGATCTGTTGGGTGGCGTTTTGTATCTCAGCCTCGGGTCGTATCGGCAGGGTGAGCAGGCTGACCAGAGGATCAAGCCCAGGCTGCTGGCCGAGCTCTTCCAAGCTCAGCCAGATCACGCCATCAAGAAACTCCTGCAGCTGCTGCGGCATCTGGGCTGGCCCGAGCCTGAGCCGCCGGTGCGGCACCACCACGACCACCGCCAGATGCTGCACCTGGGGGTGGAGCTGCAGAAAGCGAGCGGTTTGGGCAAATAGGCGGTGCTTGAAACCCGCCTTGGCGTGCCTATGTCTCCCGAGCGCGGCCAAAAGGCCCCGTCAAGGCGATGGTTCGCCGCTTTTAGCTCTGGCGCCTCAAAACGGTAGAGCGCATCGCCAGGGGAATCAGGCCCGAGCGCGGGAAGCGCCGAGGAACCTTGCGGCAGCAGCAAGGCGATCAGATCCGGCGCACTCTGGAACAGCCCGTAGAACCAGTGATCGGTTTTCAAACCCCAGCTGCTGACACCTGCCAGCCCTCCGCATCCCGATCGCAGCACAGTACGCCTGTACTGCCGCAAAGGGCTTCCGTGCTTCCACTGGTTTTCCCGCCAAGCGCCTGCGGCGGGCATGGCCCATGCGCCCCCGCCCCCGTCCAGCGGGCGCCAGCTCCACTAGGCGCTCGGGGTCATACAAGTTGCGCCCATCAAAAATCAACTTGTGGCGCAGGGCTGCTGCCAGCTAATCGAAATTGGGGGCCATAAACCGCTTCCATTCGGTGCAGATCAACAGGGCATCGGCTCCAGAGCGCCTCAAGGCGCTGGCTTGATGGAGCTACTGGCTGCGCGCAAAACCTGCGGTTGGCCAGCCCCTCGTTCATGAACGAGATCTTGGTGGCAACCATGGCATTGGCCGCGACTTTGGTGAGTCCGGCGGAGCTCCGCTCGAACCAACCGGGGGGCTGGCGCCTACCGAGAGAGCCGGTGCCAGAGAAGCCGGAAACCTGCTGACCCAGAAGGCGCCTCACGAAATGCAGCCCTGACAGCGCTTGAGTTTTCCCGTTGTGATCTGCCAGCCAATCCGCCAGGACCTCCAGCTGCTCCAGGGGCAGGGATCAGGCGCCACACCCCGGTGACGCCGGCGAATCCGGTGGCGGCAGCTCAATGCCGTAGTGCTCGGCCACCGAGCTGAGGGTGGCCGAGATGTGATCCAGCCCCTCTTGAAAGGCAATGGCCGCACGCCCAGCTGGCAGAGCTGCATGGGCCAACGCAACCCAGAAGGGATGAGGTTTCTGCAATGGTGTTGTCCGTCACCTCGATCTATATACGAATTGGGTTAGCTGTAAGTTATGCAGAAATTGCATATGCGACCAGCAGCCGTGGGTAGGCGATGAAGAGCCAGGTACTCAAGCAGTTCCTGCAGGCTGTGGCAGCTGACCCGCCGCTGCAGGCGCAATGCAGTGCAGTGGGCGACCTGGCTCAGCTCGTACAGCTAGCCCAGCAGGCTGGCTTTGCCATCACCGCCAGGGAATTGCAGCTCTGGGCCCATGACGAGGCCTTTGCAGCACCATGGTGGCCTTGGGCAAGTGGCGTCAGGGCGCAGCGCACGGCGTTTTTCCGCGGATAGGCGGCACAATCGGCAAGCGGCGCGGAGAATAGTTGCGATGACCCAGCGGGTCTTTGAGTAGGGCAGCTGACATGCGGTAGTCGACGCCCACCCGCTGGAGAGCCACGATTCGGCCGAGTGGGTGTGGACGCAGGCACTGGTGCCGCCTTGCCTAATTGACTATGTTGATCGCCACTGCTCGCGCGGCATTTGGTACAGGCTCCTTCTAATCTTCAAGCCACAATGCCCAGCGAAGGAGTGCTTGCCGTGCACGACCTGCGCCAGAGCTACGGCGGGTTTGGGGAGTTTCAGCCACAGCTGGTGGGCCTGCTGCAGCAGGGCGGGCTGCTGGCCGATGTGGTGCAGGTGAGCCGCGCCCTGGGGATCCTGGAGCCGTTCACGGGCGAGCACATCCCGCCGGAGGCAATGCAGATCCACGGCCCCAACTACCGCGAATCGCTCGTGGCCAATGGGCTGCTCAGCCGCAACCGGGCGGTGCTGCTGGTGCTGGAGCAGATCTACGGCTCCCTGGAGGAGCTCGGCCGGCAGGACATCTACTTGGTGGAAGCGCTCACAGGCTTTGCCCTGTGGCTACGGCGCCAGCTGGGCGGGGAACGCTTGTACTGCAGTGAATTCCTGGACGATGTGGAGGGTGCCTTTCCGGACATCCCCCATCAAGATCTCTGCGCCCTGAGCTTCTCGGATGTGAGCTTCGATCTGGTGCTGTGCAACGAGCTGTTTGAGCACGTGCAGGATCTCGATCAGGCCTTTCGCGAGATCGCGCGGGTGTTGCGGCCGGGGGGGAGGCTGGTGGCCACTTGCCCTTTGGCCTTCGGGCAGGCCGAGTCGATCGTGAAGGCGCGCCACAACCCGGCCACGGGCGAGGCCGACCAGTTGATGGAGGCGGAATTTCATGGTGATCCGGTGCGGCCGGAGTTGGGATCGCTGGTGTATCAGATCCCGGCTTGGGAAGTGCTGACGCAGCTGCAGGGGGCTGGCTTCTCGGAGGCGCGCATGCACCATGTGGCCAGCTGGAAGTACGGCGTGCTGGGCTCGGATCTGCCGGGGGTGCTGGTGATCGAGGCCCAGCGCTGACCCAATGCCCCGCGACCCGCTGGCTTGGCTGCCGCTGCTGCGCCACTGGACTCACTGCCTGGGCGAGGACGGCGAGGCGATCAGCCGGCTCGGCGATCTGAGCGCATTACCCGATCTGGACATGGCAGCCCTGCTCCCAGGCGGCCCGGGCTGGAGCGATGTGCAGCGCAACCTGCGCCACGACCCGGAGGGTGCCTTTCGCCTCCTTTATTACGGCCTGGCGCTGCGGGGGCTGGAGGCTCTGCCGGCGCCGGAGCGGTTGGTGAGCGCAGAAAGCACGGAGGCGCCGCAGGTGACGGTGCTGATCCCTGTGCACAACCACTGGGCGATCACGCTCAATGCGCTGCGCAGCCTGGTGGTGATGGCCAATGGCACCAGCTTTGAGGTGATCGTGGCCGACGACGCCTCCAGCGATGCGACACAGCAGCTGGGGCGTCAGCTGCCCTGGCTGCGGATCTGGCGCAGCGAACACAACCAGGGCTTTCTCGACACCTGCAATGGCGCGGCAGAGCTGGCAAGAGGGGAGCTGCTGCTGCTGCTCAACAACGACACGCTGGTGGGCGATCACGCGCTCGATCGGCTGGCGGAGAGCTTCCAACGCCATCCGGATGCCGGCGTGGTGGGAGCGGCGTTCTGGGGAGTGGATGGGTTGCCGCAGGAGGTGGGCGGCATCGTGTGGGCCAGCGGCCAGGTGTGGAACCACGGCCGGGGCTTCCCACCGGAGCAGTGGTTTGCCCTGGGCTATGAGCGCCAGTGCGACAGCGTGAGCGGCTGCGGCCTGGCGATCCGCACGCAGCTCTGGCAGCAGCTGGGGGGCTTTGACCGGAGCTACTGCCCCGCCTACTGCGAAGACACCGACTTGTGCCTGCGGGTGCGCGAGGCCGGCTCCAGTGTGTGGGTGCAGCCGGCGGCGCGGATCCTGCACCTGGAGGGCCTGAGCCACTCGCGCCGCACCGATCAGGGCCTGAAGCAACACCAGGTGCGCAACCTGCAGCAGCTGAAGCAGCGCTGGCAGCACACCCTGGATACGGAGCAACCCCCTGAGGGGATGCCCTGGCTGCTGGCGGCGGATCGAGGGCTGCTGGGCCGGCCGCTGGCGCTGCTGCTGCAGCCTGATGGCGAGGCGATGGCCCAGTGCGATCAGCGAGGCTGGGTGCCCTTGGTGCTGCGCGACGGCTGGCCGCTGGAGTGGCTGATTGATCACTTCACCGGGCCGCTACTGCCGGAGATCGCGCTGGTGGGGGAGCCGCCAGCGGGGGCCTCCATTCCAGATGGGTGGCTGCAGCAGACGAATGCCACACAGCTGCCACAGCGGCCAGTGGGCGTCGCTAGCGGGCTTCCGGCGCTGCCTGGCTGGGATCGGGAGATGGTGAGGGTGCTGGCGTGTAGCAGCGGACTGCACGGCGATAGCTGGCTGGAGACGCCGACCCGGCTGGTGATTCAGCTGCTGGGGGAGGGGGAGGGGGCCGACGGCCTGAGCCTGGGGCTCTACCTGCCGGAGCAGGGGCTGGTGGCGGAAGACCTAACGGTGTTGATACAGCTGGATGCTGAAAAGCTCCTCAGCCAGGTGCTCAAGCCTGGCCTGAATACAGTTGTGGTGCAGCGCCCCAAACCATCGGCACGAAGCACGGTGGTGATTCAGCTCAGCAGTGCCCCTTTAGTGCAGCCGGCCAATCCGAGCGACCAGCGCAGGTTGATGGCGGTGCTGGCGGAACTGGACCCGGTCTGCAGCGGACTTTCATCTAGCAGATCGTTGACGGGACCTTGACGTTCTCAGCCCTGCTGCGGCCTGAGTTCCTCGATCAAGACTGCGAGGGAGGGTTCTGCGAGGAGGAATCGGCATTGAGCAGCAAGGCATCCATTCTGAATTCGAGTGCGGCGAGCCGCTTGTTCTCTTTCTTCAGCTGCTCGGTTTCGTTCCTCAGATGCTTCAAGCGCTTCTCGCTTTCGAGCGATCTCATCCTCAGCCTCTCTGTTTCTTGCTCGATGTCGTAGGCGGGTCGCCAGTTGAGCGTCGCCAGCAAGCGCCGCCAGGGCGGCAAGGTGGAGACCCATTCCGACCTGGTCATGGACCGGGAGGATGCCGAAGTGGAGGAGGTTGTCATCGCCGTAATTCGTGGTGAACGAAATCAGGAGCAGTAGGGCGCCAGCGATAAGAGTTGACCAGCCCTGTCGATCCAGCAGTCGGGGCCGCGGGACTGGAGTAGGCAGCCCTGGCAGGCCTTCAAGATCTCTGATCACCGTAGCGAGCCCGAACCAGCGCCAATCACCACATGGTACACCCGTACTGTAGAGGGGGCCGCTATGGCGAACTCTGTGGTGATCAGGCCCCAGGGCCAGGTCAGGCTTGGTTTTCCGGTCCCAAGAATTGGCAGTGCTCTGTTGGGTTGGCTGGTTCAGTGTGGTGCTTCTTACCCTTGCTAGATCTCCAGCAGATCGATCTGCAGACCTGAAAAGAGGGAGCCCGCATCGAGGCCGCCTGTTGTTCGGGAATCAGCAGCCAGCCCAGCTGGGCACTGTTGAGCTGGTACGTGGCCATCTTGCGGCGCAAAGCCGCGGCGCTCTTCTGGTGTGAGGGCCTCCCAGCGCTCTTGTCGCAGCGGGGAGGCATCAGGGCTGAGCACCGAGCCATCGGGCAAGCAAAAGCCGCTGGAGCTGTCGAACAACTTCAGCGTTAACCCAGATGCGCGAACGGCCAAGCCCAGCAGGATCAGCAGCATGCTGTTGCGAGCTCCAACACGGCGTTGGGGTTGGCCTGGCAAACTGCCTCAAATTGCTCGGCTGTGAGCCGCTTGCCGGCGCCTCCGTGATCCCACGGGTTGGCGCCAGCCGCCTCAGCCAGTTGTATACCAGGCTTACCACTGCCCCTGTGGCGGAGACGGCCATAGCCTGCTCAACTGGAGTGCTCACGTCAGCGCGATGACTCAGGACGCTTTCGATCGTGGCGACTGGCAAACGGTGCTCGACTCCCACCGGCTGGAGAGCCACGACGCCGCCGAGTGGCTGCGCTATGGCAGCGCCCTGCTGCACAGCCTTGAGCCAGGCACAGGGGCTGGTAAACAGCAGCAGCAGGCTGCGCTGGCGTTTGGGCAGGCCCAGCGAGTGGGGGCCAGCGCCGGAGCGGTGGCCGCTGCCAAGCGGCAGGCGGTGATGGCCAACCTGCGGCAGGCGCTGGAGCTGGTGGGGGTGCCTGGCCCGGCGGAACCAGAGCCCCAGGTGGCCCTGCAGCGGGTGCTGCTGGTGCTGGGGATGCACAGCTCCGGCACCTCAGCTTTGGCGGGACTGCTGTGCCAGCAGGGCTTTCAAGCGCCCCACAATCCCGATGGCGGCGACGCCCATAACCCAACGGGCTACTGGGAGCCGGAGCAGATTCGGGCTTTCCACAACAGCCTGCTGGAGGGGGCCCAGAGCAGCTGGGAAGACCCGTTACTGCCGGTGCTCCCCTGGCAACCCCAGAACCTAATGACTGCCCTGGCAGATCTAGAGCAGGCCCTGGCAGCAGACTTTCCGGCTCCCGATCCGCAGGCGGTAGCGCTGATCAAGGATCCGCGCCAATGCCGGCTGCTGCCGGTCTGGAATGACCTGTTTGAGCGTCGACCGTATCAGGTGGCCGTAGTGCTTGCGGTGCGGGAACCGGAGGTAGTGGCGGCCTCTCTGGTAAGTCGCGACCAGCTGCCGCTGGATAGGGCCCTGCTGCTGTGGCTATCCCACACCCTGGAGGCGGAGCGGTCCACACGTCAGCTGCCGCGGCTGGTGCTGAGTTACGAGCAGCTGCTGCAGGACCCAGCTGCGGCGGTGCAGCGCTGCCAGCAGCTGGCTGGGCTGCCGATCACAACCCCATCGGCTGAACTATTGGGCCACTGGATCCGGCCTGGCCTCAACCACCATCAGCGCAGCTCAGGGGGGCTTGATCCCAACGGTGAGAGCAAAACCCTGCTGCAATGGGCCAACACGGTGTATGCAGCCCTGGTGGAGCCAGCGGCCGAACAGCAGCGTGAGCTGCTGGATCGGGCCCAGGCGGTGGTGCAGCAGAAGCTGCAGGCCCTGCTGGAGCAAGGCTCACGGCGTGTGACGCTGCAGTTGTTCTGGGAGCCGGAGGCAGGCGGTGGCTTTTCGGAAGCGGCATCACAACGCCGCTCGGTGATGGTGGAGCGCGGCCGCGCCAAGGTGGTGTTTCAGCTCCCTACGGGCGCCGAGAGCCCCCGCTTGCTCCGCCTGGATCTGGCGGAGGAGCCGGCGATGGTATCGGTGCTGGCTCTTCGGCTTCGCAACGCTGCAGGCACGCTGATCTGGCAGTGGCCAGCACAGCAAGCGTTCCCTGTGCGTAGCCTGAATCCCGACACCCTTTTGCTTGAGGGGGGAGTGTTGTTGGCGGCGACAGCGGATCCAGGGGTTGTGTTGGATGTTCCTGATGAGGTGTTGCAACAGCTGGAGGTTAATGCTGAGCTGGAGCTAGAAGCCTTCTGGCAGCCGTTGCCTCATGAAGTGGTTCAGATGGCACTGAGAGAGCGTAATGTTCAATAATCACAGCTAAAAAGTCCAGTGCTAGAGCTGGATCCTTGCTTCATAAACTGCATGCTTATTGTAATACATCCATGCTTCTTTGGTCTGATCGTTTGACGGTGAATCTTGGCTACGACTATGCCAGGCGGGGAGTTCATTGTCGGCCTAGATCTCAACAACCATCAACAGTGTGGCCTGATTGGCTTCGCCTAGGCGCTATCAGATCGCCATCTCGACGAGCGTCAGCTGCTGTAGGTGCTCACGAATTTGGATAGATAAGCAATTGGATCATTTCAGACTTTGAATTGAGAGGGCAAGGGGCGGCAACGGTCCAATCAAGCGAAAAAGAACAAGAGGGACGTCTGCTCAAGGATTTTAATGTCAGAATAAGTACTTAGAAGCCCCAGCAGGGCTGCGATCAATACAGATGAACCAGCTCGAGATGGATGAACCTACATTTGATCAGCTGAGGATGCAGCTGCTCATGCAGCCCCAAAACGGTGCTAATTGGGCTCGGATGGCTAGGGAGCTCACGCTCAAAGGTGACGCCAAAGGTTCGCAGATGGCAGCTAAGTTTGTTGCTGTCTTCAATACCCCTTTACCAGATCCACAGCCGGCCATATCAGAAACAGTTGATCTCAGCAGTGCTGAGCCTGAAGAGCTTCAGACCCTGGAGCAGTTGGCCAACCACGCATCAAAGGCCTTGCAAGCGAGTGGGACGCCCTGGCTTGTGCTCAGTGTCGCTGCTGGCACGATCACAATTGCGGCCCGTCAATCGAGCCCACGCAACGCAAGATTGTTTTGGCAGGGTGCGCAGAGCCATGTGCAGGTGGCGGAACGACTGGCATATCGCGATCCAGCCACAGGGGTGCGGTTGACCTGCCTTGCTGTAGATCCGATTCGCCTTGCCGATCTGCAGCCCCGACAGCTCCAAGAGTACGAGATCGAGTATGCGGGTTTGCGTTGCAGCTTGGTCGAAGCCATGCCCGGCATCAAGGTGTCGTTGAGATTGCAACTTGAGGGATGGGATGGGGTGCGAATTCGTGGCTGGATGGGCTTCGAGGGAGGTGATCTCATTCCCCGAATGCCATCTGCAGTACTCACTCTTGATGGTGCTCCACTGGCCGTTGTGAAGCCCACGGTGCTGCGCCTAGATGTGACTGATGCTCTGGTTTCAGCCCATCGCGTGGCCACGGGCTTTGATCTCACTGGCTTGCGCAAGTTGATCCGGCGAGAAAGCTCAGAACTGCAGTTCCGAGATCCCTTCACCTACGAGCTCTACGCCAGTTATGTGCTGAATCGTTTCCGCACCTTTCCTCAGCAGATTATGCAGGTGAGCAAGGGATTTTGTGGTTTTGATTTTCAGATGCGGGATGGCGAAGTTGTGGTTACCAGCCTTCCTCGTCAGCGTGACCAGCAGCCGGTGGCTGTGATGGCAAGTCAAAAGTTGGATATCTTGGTGCCAGTGTATAAAAACTGGGAGCTGACCCGACAGTGCCTGGTGGCTCTGCGAGCAGCTGTATCATTGGCTTTAACTGCGCAGCCATGTCGAGATATTTATATACATGCCACTAATGATTACTCGCCTGATGGCGCTGTGAAAGGAAATCTAGAAGCCTTGTGCGGGGAGCTTGGTATTATCTATCACCAAAACAATGAAAATCTAGGCTTTATCCGCACGGTTAATAATTTCATGAACTCGACCGAGGCAGACGTTCTGCTCGTGAATTCTGATGTGATTCTCAGCCAGAATTGCATCGATGAATTGATCACGGCACGGGAGCGGCTGGGCCCCCATGTAGCCAGCCTCACGGCATTTTCAAACAATGCCACCATCTTTTCGTATCCAAGGCAGATAGTGGAGAACAACGTGAGTTCTCCTGCCGCGATTGAGCGCATCGCTGAGGCTTTTCGTTCTGGCTCTGGCTCCGGGGCAGGGGCCACCCATCAAGTGCCCGTGAGCCATGGATTCTTGATGTATCTCTCACGCACCGCTCTGAATGCAGTGGGTGTGTTTGATGAGTATTTCGGCAAAGGCTACGGAGAAGAGGTGGATTGGGCCATGCGCGCCGCATTGAAAGGATTTGAGCACCATATCTGCACCACTGCCTATGCCTTTCACAAGGGGAGCGCTTCGTTTGGCGCAGACGTGCGCCTTAAGATTATAAGCAACTCAAATAGAATTATATCCGAGCGCTATCCCTTTTATGACAGAATGGTGCAGGAATTTATTTATATAGATGATCTTCTGCCCCTGCGCAATCGAGTCGCGCTGGCTCTGCTTGGGAAAAGCGGCCTGCCAATGCAGCTGCATGTATCCCATTCATCTGGAGGTGGAATTGATACATATATTCGCGGCTTAAGAGGTCAAGATTCAAGCATGGCTCATGTTGTGTTGAGATCGGGCCGGAGTTATTCGGAGATTGTTAGCGGCGATGCGTCTAATAAGCTGTTTTCGTTTGATTTGCAATGCTCCGAACTTGACGCTGTTGTTATAGGCGGCTTTCAAGATGTGATTCTCGCATCTCTTGCATCCCTGCTGCCGCATTTGGTATCTGTCGTTTTACATAGCTTTGTGGGATGGAAGCCCAATGAGATTGAGGCTCTGATGGGCTTTCTGTCTGAGCATAAGCTTTCATATTCAGTTGTTGGCCATGATTACATGGCTGTATGTCCTCGTATCAAGCTGATCGACTATGCGGGTGAGTTCTGTGATGTGGGTGATACCTCACGATGCAGCTACTGTCTCCGCACTGGCGACAGACCGGTAGAGACATCACTGATGGCTCCCTATACCAGTGATATTGAACTGTATAGAGATTTCTTTGCTTCAATTTTACGTGGATCTAAAGAGATCATCTGTTCTACGCAGGATCAAGCTGAGCGATTCGCGCGGCAGGGATTTCAGCAGGTGCAAGTACGCGAGCCCTTTGAAGCCCCATTTTCTGTTCTGCCAAGTTATCAGCACGATCCGGCCAGCAGGAATGTGGTGTTGATAGGAGGGCTAAGTGTGGAGAAGGGGGCTGAACGACTGTTCCATGTCGCCAGCCACTGCTTACAGATCAACCCTTCAGTGCACTTTTATCTGGTTGGGTCTGCATCTAACCTTGAAGACCTCAGCAGGCTGCCGAATTTCACATCAGTTTCGAGCTACAGCACATATAATGAGCTGCATGATGCGGTGCGCTCAATCTATTCACCGATAGCGCTTTTCCCTGCTATTTGGCCAGAGACTTGGTGCTATACGCTTTCTGAGGCACTGCGGATGGGGTTGCCTGTGATTGCCCCTAAAATCGGAGCGCTGGGAAGCCGGCTTGGGCAGGCACAGCTTGTCATGGTGAAGCTGTATGACCCGGCGCTCAGCAGCCGGGATCTGGCGGCGTTGGTGTGCGAGGGGATTATTGAGGAGGGCTGACCCAAGAGCCTTGCTATGCCGCACGAGGATGGCATTCCTTTCAGCTCTACGCCATTCGCTGCTGGCCCACTCTTGCCAAGAGTGCTTAGATCAGTGCATGAAGGCGATTGAGCCGCTGCAGCGTCTGCGGCCTGGATCACGGCAGCCAGCGTGTCGGATGCGCCCCACTGCTCCGGCGCCTGCTGGTGGCTGGAACCAGCTGGCCCTCTTTCTGCCACTGACTGCGCCAGTTGTAGAGGGTCTGTGTCGTGATCCCGGTGTCGCGGGCGATCTGAGCCACGCTCTGGCGGTTGGGCGGGCTCATGCGATGGCGGATCTCGGCCCGCACGGCCTGGTCATAGATCGGTTTCATGGTCCTCGGTTTGGCCCCCTGGTGGATGGGTCAGACCGAGCGGACTTCTTTCCTGACGCAGGGGGGCTGCTGATCTATGCGCGACAGGCTCCTAGCCTGAGGGTGTTTCCAAAGCAGATAGGCCGAATCCGATGGTAGTTCGTTGCTGACGGCTTCGCAGCAAATAAAATAGAGAAAGCATGTACGGCAAGCATGAATGAGGGTCACAATAATGCCTTAGAGTATATTGGAAGCTGAACTGTCTTTACGACGCTGCTTAATGGTAGAATTGGAAAGCGGCCAGACAAGACAGTGATGACCTGGAAAGCACACGTAAACCAAATTAAAGGACTTCTTGAGCAGAAGCTATTTGACAAAGCTGAACTAACAGTAACTGAAGCACTTAGCAGCAATCCGAGCCAAATAAATCTATTGTGCATGGCACACGATATATATTTTCAGAATTGCAAATATAATCTTGCACTGCAGTACTCTCTAATGCTAGTGAATGAGCATCCCAGAAGCTGGAATGGGTATGGCAAGGCATTCACAGACCTCACAATGCTAGGTCGAATATCCGAGGCCTTTGCTATCCTTGAACAAGGCATAAGGATGCTGCCAGATAGCCCAAACCTGTTGCGCATTGCTAATGTCTACTACCGGAAAACAAAGCAGTACTCTATAGCCTACTCCTACTCTAGCCTTCTGCTTAGCAAGCATCCAGATAAGCCATCAAGCTATCAGAGAGTCGCTCAGGACTTGCTAAGTTTGCGCCGAATTGATGATGCGTTATCGCTCACCAGGCAAGGCCTGGAGTTGTTTTCAGGAGATCCTGCAATGCTCAGTCTTCACGATGAAGTTCGCCGCAGCAGGCAAATTAGACATTCTACAGCCCTTTTGACAGGTTCAGTTAAAGACCCATCATTTTGCATCGGAGGGAACTGTCAGGTCAACCCTCTAAAGCGGTGGCTTACAAAAAGCTTTCGCTATTCCGAGGTTAACTCGTTACCCGGATATCATACCATCAGGAAACAAGATCGTATTGATAACTGGCTCGCCAAGGCAAGGCAATCGGATATTATCATGATGATACCTGTTAAGAGTTCATACAGAGGATTTGATTTTGGATCGGAAGCGGTACGTTCAGCCCTGAGCTCTTCACAGAAGTTTATAGCTTACCCCAATTTCTACTTATCTTGCTTTTTCCCTTTCTATGGAATTGCCTCCAAGATTGAGCCTGAAGACCCATTCACTAAGGCTATAACTGTTGAGAATCCATTTTGCGAGTATCACGATTTCTTGGCAATGAGGCTCAGCAATGAGCCTGATTCAAGCCTGGATAGATTGACGGTGATGATTGCCAATGCTTCGGCAATCCCCGATGAAGCAAATACCATTATTATTGATAATGCAGTCAGATCGTACAACGAGTTTCAACTCAGGTATCCAGAGTATGGCTATATCCTTAGAGATGATATTACCCTCGGTCAGTCACATACATTCAATCATCCGTCTGGCCGGTTCTTAAACGAGGTCTATAGACATATATGGATCAATGAGTTAGGGTATGATGAGGATCTCTTCGTTCCGTACCTCGATGATACCCTTAATAAGCTGCAACTCCCAATACCAAGTCTGGTAGTTGAAGCTTTAACGCTTGAAACATTTAGCTATCCGTGGCAGCCGGTCAATCGATGTCATATTCGAACATCTGATGCTGATTACCAGGAACTCCTGTACAGGCTTGTTGATCTATATCGAAAATATCCTCATTTTGTAGACGCACAAAGAGTTTCAGTGAAATATCTAGCCGCAGACAGATTCATTTCTATTATTAAGCACAAAGTTTGATCGACTCCATATAGTCCTATTGGAACCCATAATGCCCTTTTTAGTCAGCTCTGATTAGCGGAGAATGTTTTATAACTGGGGTCACCCGAGTAAGAGTAGAAAGATGTCTCACGGCACATCTGAGCGATTATAGTCAATAAAATGGCCGCATCCCTTTGAGAGGTGAAAAACTCGAGGTCCGATTGCCCTGAGCCCGACAGAACGCCTGCAATCGGGCGTTCTTAACCGCTGATTCAATGAAAACCAGCCCGATCGGACGGGACCTATCAGGAAAGTTGTCCGCTCGGGGTGCTGAGCTGAGCACCGTGATTGAGCGTACTGCGGGTCAAGGATCATGGGCCGCGAGGCTCGATCGTCGTCATCATCTCGATACGGGACTGTGGTTGAGGATGGAGTTGACGGCCCCTGATCGCGGCTGTTGCCGATCGCGCCCACCGAGGGGCGCCATCAGTCAGCCACGGGGGCCTGGATTGTTGAGGGTCAAGCAGCGATAGGTTGCTGCGGGTGGGGATGGTTGATGCTCACAACCTGTGGCTGACTCCAGTCACGGATTTGACGACTCCAGCGCTGCGGATGCTTCTGCCGAGCCTCTTCGTAGGTCTGCTGACGGATCGCGCAGATCGCATCCGCCTGGCCGTAGTGCCGCTGATTGGGCGTCACATACTTGATGCCGCTATGCCGGTGCACAGCGTTGTACCAGTCGACAAAGCCATCCACCCAGGCTTTTACCGAGAGCAGTTCTCGGAAACGCCTAAGCGGATAACTCTGGTGATATTTCATCGTGTGAAACCATGATTCAGCGTAGGCGTTGTCGTTGCTCACACGTGGCCTGGAGAACGAGAGTGACACACCCAGCTCCGTCATCTTTGCGGCCAGGGTGTACGAACGCATGGGGGCACCATTGTCCGAGTGCAAGACCGCAGCAGTCTCCTTGCTGATGCCTTCATCGCGGCAGACGCGATCAAAGAATGCGCTGGCGAGCACGCTGCATTCGCGCTCATGCACTTCCACTCCAAGGATGCGGCGACTCCACACATCTATCACCATGTAGAGATAGAAGAACTGCACCTTGACATGGCCGGGCAACAGGGTGACATCTCAGTCCAGCACTTGGCAAATTCCTGTTGCCTCCAGTACCGGGTCTGGCCTTGGGCTCGCGGGGAGAGCGGGCCGGCACCAGCGGGCCCTCTTTCTGCCACTGACTGCGCCAGTTGTAGAGGGTCTGTGTCGTGATCCCGGTGTCGCGGGCGATCTGGGCCACGCTCTCCCGGTTAGGCGGGCTCATCCGATTGCGGATCTCGGCCCGCACGGCCTGGTCATAGATCGGTTTCATGGTCCCCGGTTTGGCCCCCTGGTGGATGGGGCAGACCGAGCGAACTTGTTTCCTGGCGCAGGGGGCAAAGCCTCAATCCTGAGCCGCCTGAACTAAATGAACCAATGCCCCGTGGCTGTCCGGTGTCGCTCTCTCTGAGGGCGGGATCGGCAACAGCCGCGATCAGGGGTCAGCTCTTGCCCCTCTGCAACCCCAGATTGTAGTAAACTAGGCAGTGGTGTTCAGCGCAGCACTCCGAACGGATAACTTTGCTGATAGGTCCTGAGATCAGCCAAACTAAGCTGCTAAGATCTGTGGGATAACTGCAACGATTCGGCGTTGCACCTCCAAAAAACAAACAAAACCTGTTCTAGTATTCAGAGTATCCCCGTTCCCTCAATCAGCATTGTTGCAAATGCTCTTAAGACCACCACTCGCTCATAGGCCACTCTGTCGAAAACGATGAGAATAGCATTTCTGCATCTTCCGAAAACAGCTGGTCAGGCAGTTGACGGGGCAATCCGAGAAAAACTACCCTCAGATCGAATCTGCCCCGCTAGAGTTAATCAAAAATTATATACCTATAGCGTGAAAGAGCTTAGAAGGTTCGACTTCTTTTCCGGCCACATAGATTGGTCGCTAGTACGCCTTTCCGGAAAGTTTGATTTTACCTTTACCGTGCTAAGAGAGCCGATGGATAGGATTTTATCACTCTATTTCTTCATGAAGGAAGTTGCGTCCAATAAGGTGGCGCGTCATGGGCGGCATGGCATGTCGAACAATGACTTGGCACTTGCAGATGGATCTCCTAGAGATTATTTCGCCGATCAAGACATAAATAGTCTTGCCCACATTAATAATCACTATAATAACCTTTATTCCTATTACTTTTCTACCGGTAGTTTTTCGGGATACACTCATTTAAGTGGTAATCATGAGAATACCATGGTCCCCATTCATGAGCTCGCGTTTTACAATCTGAGCACAATTTCTAGGGTCTATACATTTAATACCCTATCACAGATTGCCGATGATCTTAAGAGTCAGTGTGGCTTGGAAATTAGGGATTTACGAAAAGCCAATGTAAATCAAGCTGCACCTGGTGGCTCAGCTGCACGCATGGAAAAAATGGAAAGCCTATCCAAAGGATGGGACTGGCTGACACTTTTTAATGAGTTTACCGCTCACGACAATCAACTAATAACCTTGTTGCAGAAGGCAAACCGTATATAATCCTTAGTTGAAGCCCTTCGGTATAAAATTAATCGGTTGCAGATTTTGCGATAGGTTTTTCCACGGACAGCGGATTATGCGCTTACTATCTCAGATGTCATAGAAGATAGAATATTTCCAAGCCAGCAGGAAAGAAAATAAAATCTATCCACTGATTACCAGAGAGAGCTTCTCAATCCTGGCCCACCACAAGAAATAGACTCAGCCCGACCAACTCGATTCCGCTAAGCTATAATGCGATGCTTTAATGCCATGTGATGAGTTGGCTACGGTGTTCGCGGCTAGCCCTTCTGCGAGTAAGGCGTAGGTGTAAATATATAGCCTGAACGGAATGACGATATTACAAAAAGAATGGTCTCAAGGCCTCAAACTGTGGTTCTTCCATAAGATACGAGACATCCTCAATGAACTTCTGAGAGCTAAATGTCTGCGTTGGTAGTGACTCAATAGCGCTTATAAGAGATCCACGAGAGGGGAGATTGCCTATTGGTGAGGAGAGCGAATAAAGATAGTCCAATGTAGGCTTTGTTCTGCCAATAAGAAAAGACTTGAGAGACGGGTCGATGAAGGGAAGTCGATAACTAAAACGATCCAGTTTGGAGAGTTTCTGAAAGATCATATGGTAGTTCTTTGGTTGAGCAGACCCACATGAGATCAGTGTATTGCAAACTCTCTTGGCTTCAAGTAGATTACCACCTATTGATAAATTCTCTCGAGAGGGCGGTCTGTCAATTACTGGATTGCTTAGATTCTTAATATCAATATCAATTTTATGAAGCGCAAAGAAGTCCACGATAATATCGCTGTCTATCAAGCAGCCTTTAGAGAAATACCTAAGCTTAATCTGCGGGTACGTATTGATCCAGCATGATAAAGTATTCAGAAGCAAATTTTCGGAGTCAATAAAGTAAGGTGTAAAATCTGAAAAGAGCAATTCGCCTTTGACCTGTTGGCAATATAGCGTCATCAGCCAGTAAACTGGCTCTCTTATATAGGCTACTACGTTTAACGAGAGAGAAGGGCCAAAGATCTGCCTGATAGATGAGATTACCCTGCCTGGATCAATACAGAAGAAAAGTTCACTTGAGAGAATTATCTCTGAAGCGCCCGCGCTGGTCGCTTCGTTATGGATATCAGAGAGAATAGAAGCCTGTTGGTTCTTCGAGAACGAGTTTGCAAGTGGATGGTGAAAGACTAAAGGCCCTCCAGCATATTCGCCATCTACAAGATAGTATCGTCCCGCCTTGGGATAGATTGCTCCTTGTTCAAGCAGCGCCTCATAGTTGAAGGATAGGTAGTCTTGAAGGGCTGTGGTTCCCGTCTTTGGAAAACCTATATGAAGAGTAAGTGACTTGATTGGGCTTGTTTGGGTGTTGGTCACAGGTTGCGAATACCACTCTAGAGATCATGGACTGAGTAGAATGAGCGCTGAATAGACTAAATCTAGAGTTGCATGCTATCTCTCCGTACGAAAGGGATAGGAAAGTTAGCGGTAGCTAAAGCATTGCAAGAAATCCAACGGATTCGGAAGTGCATGATGATGGCCGTGTTTGCTGAATTAAAGTTTCGCAAGTCTATCTCTAAGCTCATCTACTACAATAATGTTCTCCTTGTTCGTCTCTAATATATCTGTCTGTAGCATCCTTTGATGAATGATCTTATTAAACAAATCCAAGTTTTCGTGCCGGTAGCTCTCCGACTTCAGAATCAGCACCCGCGCGCCCTTAGCCAGATACACAAGATTCGTCAGCGCTCCGCCCCAGGTGATAATCACTGCGCGAGCGGCATTCAGCCGTCGCACAAGGCGATCAAACGATAGCTTCTCCGGATAGTACACTGGAATAGCAGCGTCCAAGCAGGCTTTTTCAATCTCCTCCTGATTGGCAATATTCCGAGGTAGATGCTTCGCGATCTGCCGGCTGATAAACATCACCTCCGGGTTCTGCGGTTGGTATCCAGCTGTACGCCTCACCAATAGATTGCGGATCCGCTCCGGGAAGCTATGAAAGGTGGGTGCCTCAATCATATGGCTGACTACACAGCATCCCTCCAGCTTCACCGGCACAGCACCCGCCTCGAATACATTGCAGGCTCTGTGGCTAAAAGCAGTCGCCTGTAGCCGCTCATAATTTGTGGATGTCTGATAGTTCAGATGCATATTATCGCTGGGAGGATAGTCCAGAATCACCTTTAGATCCTGTTCCGTCTCCAGTTTGAAATCGGCAAGGGCATACACTTCATCATGAAAATGCCCATAGGTCACAAACCAGCTCTGGATGGCAATGCCTGGGCCACCAAAGGCAACTGTTGATTGATTAAGCGGAGCAGCGCCTGCCAGACGTGAGAAATTGCGAAGATGATCGATCAACAGATGATGATAGCCCAGCATCACATTGCTTTCGGGAATAATCTTGCCTTCACAATCAAGAATCAAGGGCCCAGCCTTGCTGATCATCCTGCTGAGATAGAACAGTTTCTCGCCTGTAAGGTCACGATACACGTAGTCTCCAGCCTGTTTGATTTCACCACGCTGGGAGAAGATGGTCATCGTATAGGCATGGCTGAAGCCACGGCCAGCCTTGTGCTCCTCAATCGCTTGGAGAAAGATTGCCTTGTCTTGTTCGGACAGGCAGGATAGTTTTGTTTCTTGTTCAAACATGTTTGATAGTTTGAATGGTCTGCCGGATCAGATTAGGTTTTTGCACTATCAACATCCCGATCCTTGAATCATGGCAAACAGCTGTTGAAGCTTGGGTTGATAGGGGGCCACTCCCTGCTGCTCCAGTTCCATGGCTCGGTTGGCAAGGCCCAAGGGGTCGGATGCATCAGCACCTGCCAGTTGAGACGGTGAATACCGCCACCACTTCGACTGCATCATCAAAGCCACCACATGCTCCTCAAATCGGCTGCGGATCACACGAGCAGGCGATCCCGCAACAATGGCGTAATCGGGTACATCTTTTGTTACCACAGACATGGCACCAATGACGGCACCGTTTCCGATAGTGACGCCTGGCATGATGAATGCTCCGTGACCGATATAGACATCATTTCCAATCAATGTTCGCTTTAACACTGTTGGCGGGCGCTTGATCAGAAACTTACTATTGGCGATAGACTCATGCTCACTGGATCCTAGAACAGGCTCCACCCCCCAATAGAACAAAGGAGAGGTGCTGGAAAAGCTAAGAGGATGAGAGTGACGCCCAACTTGCACCTGTTCACCAATAGAGCAGTATCTGCCTATGCTTGTGGCAAAGAAGTAACCACTCACGGCATAGCTGAATGCACCGATCTCAAATCGTTCCTCAGCTACCAGCCACTTCAGGCTGCAGGGTGGTTCCAGTATCGAGGATCCCAGAAAGGAAATTGAACCTGGAGCATGCAGAGAATTGATCCCCTGGCGCTGAAGCTCTGCCTGCACCTCTTTGCTGAAAACAACTGGTGACGGTAGGTTGGCTGTCATGTCAACTTTGATTGGGGAGTGAAAAGCACGTGATTGGTTTCGGCGACGTGGTTACAGCTGAGAATTCCAGGCTTCAACAAAGGGAATCACCTCATGCTCGAGCAACCCAAACTCCTCGAGGCTCAGGGGAAGTTTACGAGCGCGAGCAAAGGCATAGAGCTGGCGTTGATCCTCAGCACGATGGGGCGTGTCGCGGGTGAGAAAGTCAAAACTCACCTGGATCGACGTGATCAGCTCAGCCAGCTCTGGATTAGTCAGCAGATCACCCACATTCACGCTGGGTCCAAATTCATGGATCAGGCACTTGGTGTCGAGATTCAAGCCCACATTGGCCGTAGCATTGCCTCTGAGCGTTCTTACAACATCCGCAACTTCGGCTAAGGTATTGCAATATTCAGCACCCTGAACTCTAGTGTTGTGCTCCAATGAAAGAATCAGTCCAGGTCCAAGTGTTGATGCCAACCAGCTGCAGTTGCTTATGAATCGCAGCTTGTACTCGGCATGACTCATGGCAGGATCTTGCTGTTTCTTCTGCCCAGGGCTACCGAGAATAAACACCGAGCATTCAGTTATCTTCCCCAAGGTTCTAAGGGCCTGAAGCCGCCTGAGCAGCTCAGGGTGATCGATCAGCTGATCCGCCAAGTTGATCGGTAAGCCATAGGTGAGCGACTGAATCGACCCCACGCTGCAGCGCTGCAGCAACTGCTCCATGGCCAGATGAACGGGCCCTGCCTGTGCCTCGATCTGCCTATCCCAGTCCACACCCAGCACCATCGAGGGCACCAATTCCACCCTGGTGGTGCCGGCCTGGGCCATCACCTGATCAAAGCCTTCCCAGCTCCACTCGGGCAGCAGCTTCACCAGGTTGATCATGGAGAAGCTGTAGGGCAATCCTGCAATGGATGGGGTCATGGCAGAACCCTCTGGGCTTCGATGTAGGGCTGCAGATGGAGCTGCAGAGCATCCTCGGCTGAGTAAAGATAGGGGGTGCCCGCAGATCCATGCACCGTCCGCACGTCATACCCGATTGGGGTGGCATCCCAGTTCAATCGCTCCTTCACATCTGAGAACCAGGTATCGAGGATTGAGGCCGTGGCAAGGGGCTCGCTCGCCACATTCAGGATCTGCCAATTGCCCAGGCTATTGGCGCGATCGATGATGGAGGGAAGGTGATAAAGGTTGAACCACTGAAAGGCAGAGTTTGGATTGATCTGCTCCACGTTGTTGTTGTTAAGCAGATCGTAGATGATGTTTTTCTTCAGGCCATCGCCCACCAGCGCTGGCAGCCGGATGATGCGTGCCCGAGACCCAAACAGTTCCAGAATGGTTTGCTCCAACATGAATCTGTGCCGGCCGTAGGGGTGGCTCTCTTCGGCTGGCTGGCAATGTTCATCCACCCCCACAGGTGGGTCATACACATCCACGGTGCTGAACAAGATGAAGGAACCGGTGCACGCAAGCCGGCGGCAAGCCTCGATTAGGGTGTCCACTTCCAGCCTGTCTTGTTCTGGGTTCTGATTGGCCCACCACTTTTTGGCTTGCGGTGCAGCGCAGTATATGTCGCCGAATGTTTGGCCGGCAAGCGCCCAGATCTCTTGGCGCCCCGCACCGGTGGCTTGAGGAAAATGGCGGCTGAGGTTGCTCCCCACGAAGCCACGATGGCCGATGATCAGGCTGCTCATTCGCCTTCTCCCTCAATCAACGCCATAACTTCGGCAGCCGCATAGAATATATTATCCACTTTACCAGATAGGCACTTAATCAGCCTGCCATACTTTTTGACGTAGCAACTGCGGTCATCGTCATGACCAAAAGGCTTGGTTTTCACGCATAACTGGGGGTCGACGTAATCATAGTCGTCGAGAAAGCTTGGATAATATCTCATGATTTGCTTTTCCATCAGCAGCCGCTTGAGGTTGATGTCGTGGCTACTCTGACTGGCAATCGTGTGTAACGCTTCCTTGCTGGTGGCATGCTGACCGATCGGTGTGTGCGGCACACTGCTAAGGGTGAATATCTCTGAGTTTTCTGTGGGATACAGCGAGCACAACGGGCCATCGACAAACGTATAGGCCCGCGACGGAGCAGCCTGATTCTTTTTGCGGTAGTAAAGCAGAATCGTACTTTCAAAGAAAAACTTGTCATCAGGAATCAGATGCCCCCAGGTGCAATCAATGCAATAGTCAAATGTTTCGCCATTCACCTCAACATGGCCGTCGGCCATGGTGACCGCTGCCTCTTCTCCAAGGTGAATGGTGTCTGGAAGATGCTGATGGAAATGTTGTCTGGCGCGATCGATCATCAACACCCGCTCAGCGGTGAGCACCGAACCACAGGGATGGGTGATTTCCGGAGGCAGCTCCTTTTCTACAAAGTCCAGCCCCGACGACATCATGATGAGCTTGTAGGTGGGAAAGTCAACAAGCGAATCACCCTGGGGCACCATATAATAATTCTCCGGAATCACCTCCGTGAGCTTGCCATAACGCTCGAGGAACCGAAAATAGCCATCCCTCGATTGCTGCCTGGTGCGAAAGTTTCGGGCATAGTGGAATCCCAAGTGCAGCCTGAATTGGTTATTTCCAGATGCAAAGGTGAGAATATCATCCGCCTTTTCAAAAATCTTAACTTCCAGCCCAAGTGCCTTCAATCTGGTGGCGATGTGCAATCCATAAAACCCGGCACCGATCACTGCAAACTTCATGGAATGGAAACTGGGTGTGATTGGTGGACTGTTCTTCTCAGTGTAGCTTTACCTTTTCATAAAGCTCAAGCGGTGAGAGTGATGGGATCAGGTCTCCTCGCTCATCCAGGTCGGTAAGCGATGGATAGCTACCCAAGAAAGGATTAGGCACAAGGTCACCAATCAACATTGCCACCGAGGCGCTGCCATGGTCTGTGCCGCCGGATGCATTCTGCTTCAGCCTGCGGCCAAATTCACTCACCGCTAGCAAGGTAACCTGCGGCCGGTTGGTCATCAGCCGCAGCCCCTGATCAAACGCGGTGAGCGCCTCGCCCAGCTGGGCCAGGCTGCGGCCGTGCCTTGTGAGCTGCTGCGCGTGGGTGTCGAAGCCCGAGAAGCCGCCGGGTTCGATCTGGATCACCGCCGGCGGATCGGGGCTGCTGATCAGCCGTAGTGCCAGCCCCACTTGCTCGCCCAGGTTGCCGCGGGGCAGCGTGAGCCCGGTAGGCAATGCACCCAGCGACTGCAGCAGGCGATGCGCCTCCTGGTTGCCTTCCGCTTCCAGCTCCAGCATCCGACGCAGGATCCGATTGCTCCCAGCCCTGGAGGGCTCGAGCGGATCGACGCGCCACGTATGCTGCTCAACCTGCGGATGCATCTGCACGCTCAACGCTCCGGCCCCCTCCAGGGCCGCTGAGCCCGATGGTCCCAGTGCCACCAGGCTCCGCGCCTCCTGCCCGCGTGCCACCGCCTTGGCGAACCAGCCGTCACCCTCCCCCGCCAGCGTGCCCGTGGCCCATTGGTCCTGGGCCCTGAAGTGGCTGCGGCTGGGCTTGTTCCAGCCCACCCCTAGGGCGAAAGAGAGCCGCTTCGCCCCCCACGCCCCCATCAACGGTGAGAGGGCTGGATGCAGCATCAGATCGTCTCCCAGCAGCGGGCCATCGTCGATCGCCAGCGTGGGCCGGGCGCTTCGGTAGGCGGGATCGCGGTAGGGAATCACCGTGTTCAGCCCGTCGTTGCCTCCCTTGAGCTCCAGCAGCACCAGCACCTGTTGGCCCGTCGTGGAGCCCTTGCCGTGCCTGCGCGCGGGCTGGGGCAAGAGCTGGCTGGCGGCAGACGACACACCAGCGGCGGCCAGGCCGGCACTGAGCAGAAACAGGCGACGTTTCATCGGCATGGGCTCAGCGAAGCTGCCATACGGGATCGCTCCATAGCCGGGCCAGATTTTCCCGGCTGGCCTCAGCCGGCAACCGCAGCGTGAGCGTTGGAATCGCCGTGAGATCGGCATCCAGCCGATCCGGCAGACGGTTCGACGCCCACACCTCCGAATCGGAGAGCAGGGCCTGCAGGCCCTGGCGGCGGGCCTGCAGCCAGCGCAGATTCAGCCAGCCCTCGTTCACCGGCCAGCCCTTCACCGAGGGCGGCTCGAACGGGGCCTGGCCCATGCGCGGCAGATGTTGCAGCGCAATGCGTAGGCTGTCGGGATGTCGGCTGCCGAGCAGGGCCAGGCTGCGGCTCACCACCGCGATCGGCGATGCCAGGCGCGTGGCGCTGCGCGACGCCGCCACGGCCTCCGGAGACGTTTCCAGCGTGGTGACAAGCCATGGCAACGCCAGCTTCCTGCCCCGCCAGGCGTTGGCGATCCCTTCCAGCCGCGCGCTGGACGGCAGCGGCCCCACGATCTCCAGCCAGAGGCGGCGGGTGATGGTCAGTGCTGTGGCCGGCTGCTGGCAGAGCCACTCCACCAGTTTCGGGCCATCGAAAGCGGCCGTGCGGCCCAGGATGGTCTTCGGCCCCGGGTCGTGGCGGCGTGGATCCAGCACCAGCTTGCGGAACGCATTCAGCCGGTAGCCGGTGAGGGCCTGGGCCGCCTCGATCACGTCCTGCTCGCTGAAGTGGCTTTCACCCAGGCTGAACAGCTCCAGCAGTTCCCGGGCCAGGTTTTCGTTGGGCTTGCCGCGGTGGTTGATCGGCCCGTTGAGGGAGATCTGCAGCGCCGGATCCGCCACCATCGCGGCCAGCAGATCCCGGTAGCTGCCGTTGAGGTTGGCGCGGATCGCCTCCACCTGGCCCTGCAGCAGCACACCCCGTTCGGGGCCGAGTTGCCGCAGGCTCACCGGAAAGATGCCCAGCCACATCTGGATCTGGGCATCCTCGCGGCGGCTGGGCCCGAAGGCGAGGCGGTCGAGCCAGTCCAGCCGCAGATCCTGCACCTGGCCGCCGATGCAGCGGCGCCGCTCCTTCAGCTCCGGGATGGCCCGGCAGTCGGCAGTAGCTCGAATGGGCGGCTTCATGGCAGCAGCGTAGGTCGTCCAAGCGGGGTCATGCCCCCCGCCGCTCCAGCAGGGTGAAGGCTTCGAAGCTCACACTGATGCCGAACTCCTCGGCGAACTCCAGCACCTGGTACCAGGCTCGGTTCTCGCGCTGGATGCCGCACAGAATCACCGGCGCGTTGCCGTTCTGCAGCGTCATCTCGAACAGGGGCCAGCCCACAGCCGGCTGCGCTTTGTACTTGTGGAAGGGCGGCACCACACCAGGCTTCCCACCAGGATGCGGCGCCGGTTGGCGTCCCACGCGTAGAGGATCTCGTAGAGCGCGAGCAGGTAGGCGGCCAGGTCCCAGGAGCTGCCCTTGGTATCAAGCTCCACCGCCAGATTCTGGCCGCGGGCGCCCATGCTGCTGGCACGGCGGCATTCCAGGACGATGGCCTAGGAGCAGCTGCAGGCGCTTTCGATCGACTGGCTGGAAGCCAGCGAGCCCCTGCTCATCAGCGCCGCGCAGATCAAGGCCAACCATGCCCTCTCCTTGGCGGATGCCTGGATCGCCGCGGCTGCAAGTTTCAGGCCATCCTCGGCCTCGCTCAGGAGTGGTTGGCTTGAGGCATCAGGCCTAAGGCCCGTCATGTGCGACACCGATCACAACGTCGGCTGCGTTCTTCGGGGTTAAACTGGCCACGGAGATCAGCCGTCGTTGACGGAGCCCTGGGCAATCCTCCATCCACCATTCCGCCGTTGGCGAACCTCATCCCATGAACTTCAAAGAACTCGTTGACATTGTCGCCGCTGAAACCGAGCTGCCTGCCGGCCAGGTGCGCAAGGTGAGCCTGGCGATGCTTGAAAAATTTGCTGGCCTGATCGACAGCCAAACCAATTTCGTGTCGCCCGTGATCACCCTCACAGCCATCACTACTCCGCCCAAGCCGGCTGCCGGCGACAAGCCCGCAGTGCCCGCCCTCAAATTTGCCCGCATGGCCATTCGCCAGAAGCCCCAGGCTGCACCCGCCAAGCCACAGCCATGACCACTACCACCTCCGCTCCCTCCGGACGCTCCGGCACCGGTCTGATCCCTCCCCACGGGGGCTCACTGGTGGATCTGATCGTGCCAGCGGAGCAGCGTGAGGCGGTGAAGGCGGGCGTGGATCGGGTGCTGGAGTGCAGTCACCGCAATGCCTGCGATGTGGAGCTGCTGATGGTGGGTGGCTTCTCGCCCCTGCTGGGCTTCATGCACCAGGAGGACTACGAGGCGGTGGTGAAGGGGAACCGCACCACGTCAGGGCTCCTGTTCGGGCTGCCGATCATCTTCGACACCGCCGACGCCACGATCCAGGTGGGCGAGCGCCTGCTGCTCACCTATCAGGGCCAGGAGCTGGCGGTGCTCACGGTGGAGAGCCGCTGGGAACCCGACAAGGTGAAGGAGGCCAAAGGCTGCTATGGCACCACCTCCCTGGAGCATCCAGCGGTGCGCATGATCGCCACCGAGCGGGGCCGCTACTATCTCGGCGGTGCCCTCCAGGGCCTGGAACTGCCGCAGCGGGTGTTCCCCTGCCGCACCCCGGCCCAGGTGCGCGCCGATCTGCCCCATGGCGAGGACGTGGTGGCCTTCCAGTGCCGCAATCCGATCCACCGGGCCCATTACGAGCTGTTCACCCGCGCCCTGCATGCCACGAACGTGAGCGAGGGGGGAGTGGTGCTGGTGCATCCCACCTGCGGTCCCACCCAGGAGGACGACATTGCCGGTGAGGTGCGCTTCCAGACCTATGAGCGCCTGGCGGCGGAGGTGGCCAACCCCAGAATCCGCTGGGCGTACCTGCCCTACGCCATGCATATGGCCGGGCCAAGGGAGGCGCTGCAGCACATGATCATCCGCAAGAACTACGGCTGCACGCATTTCATCATCGGCCGCGACATGGCGGGTTGCAAGAGCTCCCTGAGCGGTGAGGATTTCTACGGCCCCTACGACGCCCAGGACTTCGCCCGCGACAACGCGCCGGAGCTGGGCATGGAAACGGTGCCGTCACTCAACTTGGTGTATACCGAAGAAGAGGGCTACGTGACGGCGGAGCATGCCGAGGCGCGGGGGCTGCATGTGAAGAAATTGAGCGGAACCCAGTTCCGGCAGATGCTGCGCAGCGGTGAGGAGATCCCGGAGTGGTTCGCGTTTCGTAGCGTGGTGGAGGTGCTGCGCCATGGCGGCTGATCCCATCTACGCCGGCATCGAACTGTCGGCCCTGCTGCCGGTGCTCCGACAGCTCTGCTGGGAGTCGGCAGAAATCCTCAAGGCCTACGCCCGTGGCACCACGCCTCCTTTCGGCTATCCACCGGTGCTCTCCGTCAGCGACGACCTAAAGAGCCCGGTTTCGGCGGCGGATCTCGCCGTGAACGAGCATCTGCTCAGCGGTTTCGCCCGCGCCTTTCCAGGCGCCCCCTGGACGATCCTCAGTGAGGAGACCGTGGCCCAGTGGGCACAAGGCACCCCGATCGAAGCGGAGTGGCTGTGGATCCTTGATCCCCTCGATGGCACCAAGGATTTCCTCCAGGGCACTGGCGAATACGCCGTGCATCTTGCCCTGGTGCATCACCAGCGCCCAGTGCTGGGCCTGGTGCTCCTGCCTGAACTCGATCAGCTCTGGATCGGTGTGCTCAATCACGGCCAGGCCCAGGCCTGGTGCGAATCCCCCTCAGGCGAGCGCACACCGGTCACCTTCAGCTTCCGGGTGTCCCTGGGCGAGCTCATCCCTGTCACCAGCCGCAGCCACCGCGATGATCGCCTCCAACCCCTGATGGACGCCCTTGGTGTGGCCGATGGCATCGCCCGCGGCAGCGTCGGCGGCAAGGTGGCGGCGGTCCTGCGGGGCGAAACCGATCTCTATGTGTCGCTCTCGGGTCGCAGCGCCCCCAAGGACTGGGACATGGCCGCCCCGGAGGCCGTTCTTCTCGCTGCGGGCGGGGCCTTCACCCACGCCGATGGATCTCCTCTCCTCTACAACACCGGTGATTTCCGCCAGGCCGGTTGCCTGATCGCCAGCCATGGCCTCAGCCATCAGGCCCTCTGTCAGGCGGCCGCCAGGGCCATGGCCTCCATCGACCCGGATTTCCCCCTCTGATACCGGATTCCTCCCACATCGCCAACAGCAGATGAGCACCAACATCGTCTGGCACGAAGCCTCGGTCCAACGGGCTGAGCGGGCCGAGCAGCGTGGACACCGCAGTGTGATTCTCTGGTTCACTGGCCTTTCAGGTGCCGGCAAGAGCACACTCGCCAATGCGGTGAACAGGGAGCTGTTCAGCCGGGGCCTGGCCTCCTACCTGCTCGACGGCGACAACATCCGCCATGGGCTCTGCAACGACCTTGGCTTCTCCGACGACCACCGCGTCGAGAACATCCGACGGATCGGTGAAGTGGCCAAGCTGTTCCTCGATGCCGGTTTGATCACCCTCACCGCCTTCGTCTCGCCTTTCCGATCCGATCGCGCCCGCGCCCGCGCCTTGGTCGCGCCTGGCGACTTTTTTGAGATTCACTGCGCCGCTGATCTGGCCGTGTGCGAACAACGAGACACCAAGGGGCTCTACGCCAAGGCCAGGGCCGGCGACATCCCCCACTTCACCGGCATCTCCAGCCCCTACGAACCTCCCGAAACCCCTGAACTGCGCATTCAAACCGGCAGCCAGCCGATCGAGGCCTGTGTGCAGCAGGTGATCGAGCACCTCGAATCCCTCGGCGTCCTCGAGCACTCCGCCACGATTCCATCTGCTTTCGCCTGAACAGGGGCGAGCTCAATCAGGCACTTGCCAAAGGCACCTAGCGGTTCGGCCCCCTGATCGAGGACCAGCAGACCTTCACTTCGCGACCACTCAGCTGTAGGCCGAATCGTGATCGGGATGGAGAGAGAGCAAGCGCAGCCATGGCCCTTCGCGCCAGGCAACGGCCCGGCAGCCGCGGCTGATTCGCAAGGAGTAGAGCCGCTGGCCGTTCGGGCCTTGGCGGCTCTGGATCAACTCCCAATGCAGTCCCTTGCTGGCTTGCACCTGCTCCCAGGCTTCCGGTTTGTCCAGTGACAGCAGATTGGCCTGAAATTCGGGATTGTTCAGATCAAGCTGAATCACCGTTTGCCCAGGTGGCGCTCCAGGGCCTCGAGATCCGCCGCCACGGGCGGGGCTGTGATGGCCTTCAGGGCCCGATCGAGGCTTGCAGAAGCCGCCGGCTGATGCAGCCAGAGTTCGGAATCCGGGATGGTCTGGGCGGTCTTGATCACCCACACCCCTGGCTCGCTGCTGTCGATCAGCACGGTGCGCCCGGCAAACTCCTTGCCCAGGGAGATCTGCCCGCTTGCTCCCACTTGCTTGGCGACCGCTCGAGGGGTGTTCATGCGTGCACTCGTTTCATGAGCATAGTTTATGGCCGCGGGCAGAGCGTGTTTGGTGGCTCTCCAGCACCATTGCATGGAGGACACCACATGAGGAGGAGGTTGCCGCGCTGGATGAGCCTTTGCTGTGAGTAGGAGCCATCCGCCTGAGCTGTTGCTCGGCACCCTTGCCTTGCTGTGGTGTTTGGCCCAGCCCGATCGCCTTTCGCCAGCTGCCTGTTCTGGTAGCGCTTCAGAACCGTGGGCTTAGAGACACCAGATGTGGTGTGTCGCCTCAGATGCCAGCCTCCCGGCTCCATGGGTCCAGGGTCTGAACCCCCGTTGGGGCGAAATGCCGCAGGTTGCGTGTCACCACCGTGAGGCCGCGCTCCAATGCCGTGGCGGCAATCAGCAGATCGGCGCCGTCATGGCCGATCTCAGCAGAGAGCAGCCCCCAGCGGCGCGCCACCCCCACATCCACCGGCAGCAGCCGATCGCCATACAGCCGCAACAGCTGATCCAGCCATTCGGCCAGCTGCGCGGCAAACACCTCATCGCTTGAACGCTTGCGCGAAATGCCCCGCTCGATCTCGCCGATGCTCACCACACTCAGATAGCAGTCCTCCTGCCGCTGGCCGCTGATCCAGGCCACCACACCTGGATCGCGTTGGCGTAGGCGCAGCTCTGAGAGCACCATGGTGTCAATTAAAAACATCGATCAGATACCTGGGAACTCCCGTGGAGCCAGGGGCAACCGCGCAAAGGACTCGTCGTCTTGCGGCATCTGCAACAGCAGCTCGCCCAGCGATGGCGCGCTGGCCCGCTCGAGGCGCTGCAACCGCTCGTACTCCTCGGCGGAGAGCACCACGCTCACCCATTTGCCGCGACGGGTCACCATCTGGGGTTCTCCCCGGGCCGCTGCATCCACCACCGCGCTGAAACGATTTTTGGCGTCTTGCAAGGTCCACGTGGCATCCATGGCAAAACTGGCTAGCTGATCTGTCTAGCTTAATGGTGGCGCTCGTTTGGCCGCCTCCAAGAGTTGTCGCAGCACCTTCATGCCGCCGTGAGCTCCATTGGAGTCAGCGCATCAGTGGAGTCATCAGATGACGCCTAAGCTGATGCCAGTAATGGGCGGGACCATGCGCACCACCGTGACGCTTGACGATGAGCTGCTGGCCAGGGCCGAGCAGCTCTGCGGCCACCTGGAACGCAGTGCCTTGCTCAAGGAGGCCCTGGGGGCCCTGGTGCAGCGCGAAAGTGCGAAACGTCTGGCGGCACTTGGCGGCAGCGAACCGGCGCTCAAGCCGATCCCCCGTCGCCGGAGCGTCGCTTGATCCTCGTCGACACCTCCGTCTGGGTGGAGCATCTGCGCCATGGACCTGACCGCCTCACCATGCTCCTGCAGGAGGGCGAGGTGCTGATCCACCCCTGGGTGATCGGCGAACTGGCCTGCGGCCACCTGCGCAACCGCCGTGAAGTGCTCGAGCTGTTGCAGGGCCTGCCGGCGGCAGTGGTGGCGAGCGATGCGGAGGTGCTGCTGCTGATCGAGCGCAACCAGCTGATGGGTATGGGGATCGGCTACATCGATGCTCATCTGTTGGCATCCGCCAAGTTGAGCCTTTGCGGTCTGTGGACCCAGGACCGGCGCCTTGCCGCCCTGGCCCAGGAGCAAGGACTGGCGGGGACTGATCCGCCGGGCCAGTAATGCTGGTGAGCTCCGCTCGCAGCCGCCAGGGGCCCGGCAGCCTTTGCAGCGCCGGTTCATTCGCTCCGTTGCCAGCTCAACAGCGATCGAAACCCGTCAACCGATCAGCAGCATCGAGGCAAAGCTGCTGGCCTCAAAACAAGTTGTGGTCAATCGCCGCTTGGTAACGCTCGCTTGAAGAGCTGCTTCATCTGTTCCAGATCACGACCGACGCCAGCTCGGATCGCAGCGAAAGCTGCGCATCTAGTAGAGCCGTTGACCATTTGCCCCTTAGCGGCTCTGGATCAATTCCCAACGCAGGCACTTACCGGCTTGGATTTGCTCCCAGCGCATCGAGATCAGTATCGCTGGGTGGTTCTGACATGGCCAGCAAAGCCCTTTCAAGCCGAGCAGAAGCTGCCGGCTGATGGAGCCACAGTTCAGAATTTGGAATGGTCTGGGCTGTTTTTATTACCCACACGCCAGGCTCGCTGCTGCCGATCAGCACGGATATCACCACTGCGTTAACTCTGGCGGAAGAATTGAAGCCGGAACTGCGGATCGCCTCCGGCCCACGGCCACCACGGCTCATCAAAAGCCTCGTGGTGCGCCCAAAGCTGCAGGTCGCGTGTTTTTAAAGAAAAGCCCGCCTCGCCAGCGATTTGGACAATCTCGCCCAGGCTGCCGACACCTTGGAGCCGCTGCTGCAGCGCTGGATTCGTTTGGTACAGCCCCAAAAAATCTCTCAGAGAGTGGGGCTGCACTGCTAAAAATTGGATATAAGTCTATTTTACCCCCCGCTAATTAATCCGCGTTGTTTGTGAAAATGCGCAAAATACAAAATGTGCATAGTATAAAATGCACAAAGTTTGTGGGTGCCTATTTCGCGTCCATCCAGTTGGGGCCGACGCCCGTTTCAGCCACCAGGGGCACGGTGAGGGCCACGGCCCGCTCCATGGTTTCGCGCGTCAGGTTCAGCACCTGATCCAGTGCTTCGGGAGCCGCTTCGAGCACCAGTTCGTCGTGCACCTGCAGCAAAAGCCTTGCCGGAACCTGGGCCGCCTGCAGCTCCCGGTGCAGCTGCACCATGGCCAGCTTGATGATGTCGGCGCTGGAGCCCTGGATCGGTGCGTTGGCAGCGGCCCGCAGCTGTTGGGCCTCCATGCCACCGCGGCGGGCCACCTCCAGATCGATCTCGAGGGGATCCTTGCCCAGCAGGCGGCCCAGGCCATTGGGGTCGAAGTGGAAGGGGCGGCGGCGGCCCATGATCGTTTCCACATAGCCCCGGCTCAGGGCCAGCCGCTCCTGCAGCTCCAGGAAGGCGAACACCTTCGGGTAGCGCTGCTTGTACTTACCGAGAAACTCTTTGGCGTCGGCCTGGCTCACGCCCGTTTCCCGGGCGAAGCGCTGGGCGCCCATGCCGTAGATCACGCCGAAGTTGATCGTCTTGCCCAGGCGGCGTTCATCCGGCGTCACGGTGTCCTTCTCCAGCAGCAGCCTGGCGGTGAGGGCGTGCACGTCGTCGCCGGTGCGGTAGGCCTCCACCAGCACCGCTTCGCCAGAAAGGTGGGCCAGGATGCGCAGCTCGATCTGGGAGTAGTCGGCGCTGATTAGGCTCCAGCCCGCTTCCGGCAGGAAGGCCTTGCGGATGCGCCGCGAAAACTCGGTGCGGATCGGGATGTTCTGCAGGTTGGGGTTGCTGCTGCTCAGGCGCCCGGTGGCGGTGACGGCCTGGTTGAAATCGGTATGCACCCGCCCGGTTTCCGGCTCCATCAGGGCCGGAAGGGCATCCACGTAGGTGCTCTTGAGCTTGCTGAGGGTGCGGTGCTCCAGCACCAGGGGCACCACTGGGTGATCGGTTTCGAGCTTCTCGAGCACGGTGGCATCGGTGCTCCAACCGGTTTTGGTTTTGCGCGATTTCTTGCGATCCAGCCCAAGGGTGTCGAACAACAGCTCGCCCAGCTGTTTGGGGGAGGCCAGGTTGAAATCGACCCCGGCGGCGGCCTTGGCCTCGGCCTCGAGGCGATCCAGGGTGATTTTGAGCTCAGCGCTGAGCTCACCTAGGTAGGCGGTGTCGATGCGGATGCCGGTGGCCTCCATCAGGGCCAGCACCGGCTCGAGGGGCAGCTCCAGCTGGTCGAGCAGCTTGGGTAGGGCAGCGCCCATGGCTGTGAGCTCGCGGCGCAGCAGCTGGGCCAGGCGCCAGGTGAGGTGCACATCCATGCCGCAGTAGAGGGCGGCTGCGTCGATCGCCACGGCGGCGAAATTGGCGCCCTTGGGCACCAGCGCGCTGTAGCTGGTGGGGCTGAAGCCGAAGTTGCGCTCGGCCAGGGCATCGAGGCCGTGCTTGTCGCCTGCATCGCGCAGGTAATCGGCCAGCATCGTGTCCATCACCACCCCCTCCAGGGGCAGGCCGTGGCGCAGCAGGATCAGCCGGTCGTACTTGGCGTTTTGCAGGGCCTTGGGGTGGGAGGCGCTGGCCAGCCAGGGGGCCAGGGCGGTGAGCACCGCAGCAAGGGGCAGTTGCTGAATCTGTTGAGGAGGTTGTACATCTGTACAACCTCCCGGAGCGCTTTCTGTTGAGGTTCCAGAAGGGATCTTCAGCAGCTCCTGGATGTCCCCGCTGGCTTGACTCTGCTGCGCTGGTAGCTGCTCGGGAAGATGGTGGCCGATCGGGATGTAGGCCAGTTCCCCCGGGCCGTCGCCCCAGGCCACGCCCACCCCCACCAACTCAGCCTGGAAGGGATTGAGGCTGGTGGTTTCGGTGTCTAGGGCCACGGGGAGCCCCGGATCTGTGCAGCCGTTGAGGCGCTGCACCAGGGCAGCAAGGGCCTCGGCGCTGGTGATCAGCTGGGGCTGGAGGGCCGGCAGGGCTCGGGCTTCTTCAGGGGGTTTCGCCTCTGGGCTGCCGCTAGTGGCGGTTTGGGCGGTGGCTGGGCTGGGCGTGCCGCTGCCTGGGCTGGATTCCTCGCTGGGCTGCGGCGGCACGGCCGAGAACAGCTGGGCGAAGTTGGGCACCTGTTTCACCAGGCTGTACAGCTCCAGCTCCTCCAGGCTGCCGGCCAGGGCTTCGGCCTGCACGGCCCCCAGCTCCAGCCGGGGCTCGCTCGGCAGGGGGATGTCGATCAGGATCTCGGCCAGCATGCGCGAGCGGTAGGCGTTGCCTTTGTCGACGCGCAGCTTTTCGATCAGGGCTCCCTTAAGCACGCCCTTGGGGTCCTTGGCCTTGGGGCCCGCCTGCTCCAGGGCCTCCAGCGCCGCGTAGATGCCGTCCACATGCTCAAACTCTTTGAGGAGGCTGATGGCGGTCTTGGGGCCCACGCCCTTTACCCCCGGGATGTTGTCGGAGCTGTCGCCGGTGAGGGCCTTGAGGTCGACCACCTCTTCGGGGGTGACGCCGAGCTTGGCGATCACGCCCTCGCGGCGGATCTCGCTGGGGCCGCTGTTTTTGGCGTAGGGGCCGCCACCCATGTAGAGCACGGCGATGTCGCGCTCGTCGTCGACCAACTGGAACAGGTCGCGGTCGCCCGAGAGGATCCGCACCCGCCAGCCGGCGTTGGCGGCCCGGTTGGCCAGGGTGCCCAGCACGTCGTCGGCCTCGAAGCCCGGTGCCATCGCCAGCGGAATATCGAGGCTCTCGGCCAGGATCTGCTGCAGGTTGGCCAGATCGGCGAAGAAGTGCTCCGGCGCCACATCCCGGTGGGCCTTGTAGGCCGCATCGGCCTGGTGGCGGAAGGTGGGTTCGGCCGTGTCGAAGGCCACCACCAGTCCATTGGGCTTGAGGCCTTTGCAGTTGTCGAGCAGGGCCTTCAAGAAGCCGTAGGTGACGCTGGTGGGCACCCCCGCCTTGGTGCTCAGCCCCCCGTCGCCCCCCTTAGCGAAGGCGTAAAAGCTGCGGAAGGCCAGGGAGTGGCCGTCGATCAGCAGCAGCAGGGGCTTGGTGCCAGGGGCCACGGTGCTGCCAGGGGTGATGGGTCGGGTCAGCCTGCCAGAGCTCAGGCTTGCAGTTGGGCCATGGTGATCCGCACCACGGCCTCCGCAGTGCCCAGGGCGGTGGTGCTGTCGTTGGCATCGAAGAGATCAGCCGGTGCCTCATCGCCTTGGGGGTAGCGGCTGGCGCTGTTCATGCGCGTGAGCGCCTTGAGATGCAGCTCAGCCAGGGCAGGGAGATCTAGGCCCTGCTGTTGCAGCAGCTCCACCAGCTTTTCGAGGGAGTGGCTGTATGGCGGTGTGATCCCGGCTGCCAGCACCAGGGCCTTGAGCGCCTTTTCGGCGGCCTGACCCGCCAGGTAGCAGGCCTGGGCATGGAACCCCTGGCCGGCCGTGAGGCCCGCTGCCTCCAGATCGTTTTGGGCCTGGCGGATCCAGGCTTCAACCCGGGGAGTCACGGCTGATCCAGGCGCAGGGCGTCGCGGCCGATGGCCCGCCAGTAGGGATCGTCGCCGTGCCGGAGTTGCTGCCAGCGCTCCTGGCTTAGGGCCAGCACGTCGTCACCTAGGCGGGCGTCCAGCAGCGCATCGGCCAGGGCATCAGCCTGTTGCTGGTTGGGGGCGATGGCCAGCAGGTCGACGTCGGAATAGGCGTCCCAGTCACCGCGCGCCAGCGAGCCGAACAGCCAAATCTCAGCGTTTGTCCAGGCGACAGCTGTGGTGGCTGCTCCCTGGCGTAGGGCGGAGAGCCGCTCCTGGCGGCGTGCGGTGCGAATAGCGGCCAGGCTTGCCATGGACCCAGATTAGGAGCTTTGACGGATCCGGTCTTGGCGACCACGCTGGCAGCCGCCTTCAGCCCCTGCGGCCAGTACCGCTGGTGGCTGGAGCGCCTGTGGCAGCCCGCGGCGCCACGGCTGCTCTTCATCGGCCTCAATCCGTCGCGGGCCGATGGCCAGTGCGACGATCCCACCCTGCGGCGGTTGGTGGGTTTTGCCCAGCGCTGGGGCTACGGCAGCCTCGAGGTGCTCAACCTGTTTGCGCGCATCAGCCCATCGCCGGCGGTGCTGCGCCGCCTAGCTGATCCGTTGGGTGCCCACACCGACGCTTGGATCCAGCGGCGCCTGGCGGCCCAGCCTGAAGCCACCCTCTGGCTGGGCTGGGGCAACCAGGGTGCCTGGCGGGGGCGCGATCAGGAGGTGCTGGCCTTGGTGCAGGGGCGTGCTCTCTGGGCCCTGGGTCTCACCGCCGCCGGCCAGCCCCGCCATCCCCTCTATGTGGCCAGCGATGTTGCGCTGCAGCCACTCACCTGGCACAACCAACAGACCCTGGGTCATCCTGTGGGCACCTCCGTTTCGCTGCCTGGCGCGCCCCCATGTCCCGCATCCCCCGCCGCTACGCCGTGCATCTGCATATGAGCGGCGGCCAGACCGAAACCGTCCATTTCCCCACCCTGGAGGCCTTTCAGCAGTGGTATGGAGGGGTGCTTACCGCCTCCGCCCCAGACGCCTTCGTGAATGTGCCGATCGGCGATATGGAGGGCGAGTATCTGGTGGTGCGACCCAACGGCGTGATTGGCATCCATGTGGAGCCCAAGTTCAACGCCCTCGATGAATGACGCCTGAGCGGCTGGGTCTGCTCTGGGGGGTCACGGTTTTTGCCGGGGCCACAGCTCAGGCCCTGGCCTGGCTCACCGGCTTGCCTGGGGTGGTGCTGCTGCTCAGCGCCGGTCTGGTGATCGGCCGCTCCGGCTTTGGCCTTGTAGAACCCCTCGACCTGGGTGCGGGTCTGGGCACGGTGGTGGGCCTGCTGGTGAGCCTGGTGCTGTTTGACGGTGGCATCAACCTGCGCTTGCCCGGTGATGCCACCAAACAGGCGGTGCTGCGCATCGTGCTGGTGCGCCTGGTGCTCGGCCTCGCCGCTGGCCTGCTGGCCGCCCACTGGTTGGCGGGGCTGAACTGGTCCCTGGCGGCGGTGTTCAGCGCCATCGTGCTGGCCACTGGCCCCACCGTGGTAACCCCGCTAGTGCGGCAGATCCGCCTGGCGCCGCCCCTGGGCGAGGTGTTGGAGGGGGAGGGCCTGATCCTGGAGCCGATTGGTGCCGTGCTGGCGCTACTGCTTTTGGAGCTGGCCCTTGGCGACCTCCATGGCTGGCGGGAGCTGGCCCTGGGGCTGCTGCAACGGCTTGGCGGCGGTGTGGCGATCGGCGCGCTCTGCGGCTGGCTGCTGGCCGAAGCCCTGCGCCGCATCCCCGCCCAGCAGGCCGGGGCCCTGCGGCTCCAGCTCACCTTGGGCACTTTGTTTCTGATGTTTAGTGGCTGTGAGTTGCTGCTGCCCGAATCGGGGCTGCCAGCGGCCGTGGCTGCTGGTGTGGTGGTGGGTCGCCGGCCCGATATCGATGCCGCCGAGCTCGATGAGTTGATTCGTCAGTTGGCCCAGCTGGCGATCACGATGCTTTTTCCCCTCCTGGCCGCAGATGTGAGCTGGGCCGAACTCAGCCCCTTGGGCTGGGGAGGGGTGGCCTGTGTGCTGAGTTTGATGCTGCTGGTGCGCCCCGTGGCCATCGGCCTGGCCACCTGGGGCCTCGATTTCAGCCTGCCCCAGCGGGCCCTGATGAGCTGGCTGGCGCCCCGCGGCATCGTTACCGCGGCGGTGGCCAGTCTGTTTGCGATTCGGCTTGAGCAGGCGGGAGTGGTGGGGGCCGGCCGTCTTCAGGGGTTGGTGTTTTTGACGATCCTGCTCACCGTGGGGCTGCAGGGCCTAAGCGCCGGCCCCCTGGCCCGCTGGCTTGGCCTCTCAGAGGCAGCGGGCGATGCGGGGGCGGTCGTCGCCGCATCGGTGCAGCAGCAGCCAGGTGGCAAGTAGGTCTGGGCCCTGGAGGCTGCCGAGCAGCGCTGCCCGCAGGCTCTTCATGATCACGCCCTTCTTGACGCCAGCGGCAGTTGCGGCCTCGCCAAGCAGCGCCTGGGCCTGATCGGGCTCCAGGGCACCCGGCGGCAACTGCTCCAGCAGGGCTGCCAGGGCTGGGCGGGCACCCTCGATTTCGAGCTGGGCGCTGGCAGCTTCGTTGAGGGCTGGGGTTGCAAAGAACGGCCGGGCCTGGTCGACACCGTCGGCCAGCAGGGTGAGGGAGGGGCCGAGCAGCTCACATAGCTGTAGCTGCCAGCCGGGATCTGCGCTGATGCCGCTGGAATCAGCCGGCCAGCCCGCGGCGGCCCATAGGGGCAGCAGCTGCTGGCGCAGGGCCTCGGGGCCCAGCTCGTGCAGCACCTGCCCGTTTAGCCAGTTGAGCTTGTCCCAGTCGAAGCGAGCGCCGGCGCGGTTGACCCGCTCGAAGGAAAACGCTGCCGCGGCCTCAGCCAGGCTGAAGCGCTCGCCCATCCCCTCCGGCGGCGACCAGCCCAGCAAGGTCATGTAGTTGGCCAGGGCTTCGGGGGTGTAGCCCATCTGCCGAAAGTCGCTCACCGAGGTGACGCCATGGCGTTTGGAGAGCTTCTTGCCCTCTTGATTGAGGATCAGGGGCGTGTGGGCAAACACCGGTGGCTCGGCGCCAAGGGCTTGGTAAAGCAGGAGCTGTTTGGCGGTGTTGGCGATGTGGTCTTCGCCGCGGATCACATGGCTGATCGCCATGGCGGCATCGTCCACCACCACCACCAGGTTGTAGAGGGGGTCGCCGATCTGGTCGGCGGCGGCGCGGCGGGCGATCACCATGTCGCCACCTAGATCGGCGCCGGCCCAGCGCATTTCGCCCCGCACCAGGTCACTCCAGGTGATCGTGGCGTCGTCGTCGATGCGGAAGCGGATGGTGGCTTGGCGCCCCTCGGCGATGAAGGCCTGTTGCTGCTCGGCCGTTAGGTCGCGGTGGCGGTTGTCGTAGCGGGGGGCCTGCTTGCTGGCCGCCTGCTGCTCCCGCATGGCGGTGAGTTCCGCCTCGCTGGCGTAGCAGCGGTAGGCGTGGCCGGATGCAAGCAGTTGCTCGATGGCGGCCCGGTGCTCGCTGATGCGAGTGCTCTGAATCACGGGTTCGCCATCCCATTGCAACCCCAGCCACTGCAGCCCTTCGAGGATGTTGGTGGTGTATTCGGGCTTGCTGCGCTCTTTATCGGTGTCTTCAATGCGCAGCAAAAACTGACCGCCCAGGCGGCGGGCATAAAGCCAGTTGAAAACCGCAGTGCGGGCCGTGCCTATGTGCAGCGTGCCCGTTGGGCTCGGGGCGAGGCGAACACGCACCTGTCGATCTGAAGATGGTTGCCCTGCTACGAACTGCGCAGCATCCACAGGGACAACTCCTAATTGAAATGGAACGGGACTGACGGGATTCGAACCCGCAACTTCCGCCGTGACAGGGCGGTGCTCTAACCGGTTGAACTACAGTCCCAGGCAGCTTTTTAGGCTAACTGTGTCGCGGAGGCGACTTTGAAAGTATCCGTGATGGCCGGTCCGCTCGTCAACCAATTGGTTTAGGGCAGACCGGCATTGCGGATCGGCATAAAAGCCGCATGAATCTCAGGGCCTAAACCCTGCTGGCTCAATCAAACGAACCTGATTGCCACGGGCTGTGAATTCACGACCTTGGTCGCTCTGCACAACCACCCTGCCACCGGATTTCACCCGGATCACCCGAGCTCGAACCCAGCCCAGAGCGGCTGATTCGAGCACCTTGACCACATCTCCGGGTTGTAAATCCAACTCCATGCTCAAACCAGCAAACTGCAAATTGGGGCATCGAACGCGCCGTGGAGGACTTGAACCCCCGACATCAGGTTTTGGAGACCTGCGTTCTACCAACTGAACTAACGGCGCATGGCCGATGCCCCGTAAATAGGAGACCGCAGCTAATCAGCCAGCTGTCTAGAGGAATCCCAAGACGGCAGGCTGACGTTGCGTTGGCAACCTCAGCGGTCGAAGCGTTGCTTGACGCGCGTGGCTTTACCCACCCGGTCGCGCAAGTAGAAGAGCTTCGCCCGACGCACCTTACCCCGGCGCTCCACATTCACGGAGGCAACTTGAGGACTGTGAAGCATGAAGACCCGCTCCACGCCAATGCCCTGGAAGATCCTGCGCACCGTGATTGTCTCGTTTAGGCCGCCATGGCGCTTAGCGATCACCACGCCCTCATAGGGCTGCACACGCTCCTTATTGCCTTCGCGGATGCGCACACCCACCTTGACGGTGTCGCCGACGTAAATGTCGGGCAGCTCGTCTTTAAGTTGCTCTGCCTCAAAGGCCCGGATCAGCTCTTGGGCGCTGAGTTTGCCGGTTTTGGCCTTTGTGGCGGCCGGTTTTTCTTGCACCGCGGTGGCCGCAGGAGCGGCCGTGCTCTCGGTGGCGTCTACCACCTGATCAGCTGCTTGATTTTCTGTCGACTCCGTTGCCATCTCAGCTCCGCTACGCCTGGCCAAAGATCCAGTGTACCGGCTCGTGGTGCCCCGTTAGCTATCCCGGCTTTGCCACAGCGGTCCAGTCCCATTGGTAGCTTTCAGTTCTGCCCTACATCGCTGCCGGATAGCTGCCGGTGGGTCATTGCATGAATTTGTTTGCCGACCTACTGGCCAGCACTAAGGGCGCGGCGGTTGCCTCCCCCACCGTTGAAACCGGTCCACGCATCCAGAAGGGGCGTCGCGGCGTTGAGATCAAGTCGGCCCGCGAGATCGACACCATGCGCAAGGCCAGCCGGATTGTGGCCACGGTGCTGCGCGAAATTCTTGAGCTGGCTGCCCCCGGCATGAGCACCGGTGACCTCGATCGCCATGCCGAGAAGCGCATCCGCGAGATGGGTGCTACTCCCAGTTTCAAGGGGTATCACGGTTTCCCGGCCAGCATTTGCGCCTCAATCAACAACGAAGTAGTCCACGGCATCCCGAGCAGCAAACGGGTTATTCAGGCCGGCGACCTAGTGAAGATCGACACCGGTGCCTACTTCGACGGCTACCACGGCGATAGCTGCGTCAGCCTTTGTGTAGGTGAAGGCGCCACCGAGGAGGCCCGGACCCTCTGCCGGGTGGCCCAGGAATCGCTGATGCAAGGGCTGCGCCAGATCAAGGCGGGCAACACCTTGCTCGACATCGCTGGAGCGGTCCAAGACCACGTCGAGGCCCACGGTTTTGCGGTGGTGGAGGACTACACGGGCCATGGAGTGGGCCGCAACCTGCACGAGGAGCCCTCGGTGTTCAACTTCCGCACCCGAGATCTGCCCAACATGAAGCTGCGCCCGGGCATGACCCTGGCGGTGGAGCCGATTCTCAACGCCGGCAGCAAGGCCTGCCGCACCCTCAAGGATCGCTGGACCGTGGTGACCGTTGATGGCAGCTGGTCGGCCCAGTGGGAGCACACCATCGCCGTAACCAGCGACGGTTGCGAAATCCTCACCGACCGCGATTTCTAGGGCTGGCCGGGGCTTGGCCGCGTCAGCAGCTTGAAGTAGCCCCAACGCGCCAGGGTGCTTAGGGGCATCAACACATAGGTGAGGGGGTTTGGGGTCACGATGATCAGGCTGAGCCCTAATCGGGCCTGGGCAATTACCTGATTAGCCACGAATCCCGGCCCCATTAACCCGATTGGGTTGAGGCTTGAGCGGAATGGCCCCAGCACCAGCCTGCGAATGCGCAGGGGCCCGCTGGCACCAGAGAGATCCAGGGCACGCAGGCTCACCAAACTGCCTAGCAGCCGTTTGCTCAATTCATAGAGGGGGCTGAGGGCTGGCTGGATCTCCGCCTCCGAGGTGTTGATCCACACCTCGGGCTTGGGCCGCTCTGGGCGGTGACTTTGTTGCACCACCTCGGCAAACAGCTCCAGCAGCCGCCAGCTGCTCAGGGCATTCACCTCCAAGGCAAGCGCCGTGGCAGAGCGGCTGCGGAGCTGTTGCTGGTTGATGCCGTGGTTCAGCACCAGGATGTCTACCCGCTCCAGTAGCCCACGTAGCTCCTGCTCCTGGCCGCATTGCCAGCAGACCTGCTCTAGGGGAATCGCTGTGCCAGCAGAGTCCTGCAGTAGCAGGGGTTCGCTGCTGCTGGTGAGGGCTACCAGCGAGGCGCCCTGCTGGGCTAGCTCCTGGAGCAGGGCCCGACCCAGGCTGCCGCTCGCACCGGTAACCGCGATCCGGCATCCATCAAAATTGGTCATCTGCCTGGCATAAACGGCGGCCGACGCGTCAGCATGGCCGTAAATAGTTGACGTTTACGCCGCCTTGATGCCCACTGGCATGATCCCTGAGACTGTTGCGCCGCTAGTGCCCCTATTTGCTCCTTACTGCGGGGGGTTAGGGCGGCTGATGCCTTTAGAGAGTGCTTTGGCGATCCTGCTGGCGGGCGATTGGGCCGGTAAGCGTCTGCTGCAGGGGGGGCGTAGCCACATGCTGCGGCTGAGCTGGAGTGGTGAAACGGCACCCCAGGAAATTCTCCACTGCGATTTGACTTTTCCTGATTTACCAGAGGTGAAGTACAGCTTTGACCTGCCCTGCCACCAGCTGGTGCAGTGGTTGATGGATCGGGAGGGGGAGCAGTTGCCGGCGAGTTTCTGGCAGTGGCTGTTGCTGGGTCAGCCGCCCCTTGCTACCGAAGCAGTGGGCAGCGCCGCCTAAATTTCGCTTCAAGACACCCCCAAGCGAGGTTGACCGATGGCCCCCACCTTGCTGATCGGCTCCTGCGAATCCTTCAGTGGCAAATCGGCGGTGGTGCTTGGCATGGCCCGCCAGCTGGCTCGTCAAGGGGTACCGGTGCGTTTTGGCAAGCCCCTAGCCACCAGCCTCGATAGCCCGGTGGATGCTGCCAGCCAGGCGCCTCTGCTGGATGCCGATGTGCTTTTCATCGGCGCCACCCTGGGGCTTCCGGAAGCGAACCTGATTCCCTCCCTGCATGTGCTCGATCCGGCCACGGCAGAGCGGCGGCTGCTGCAGGGTGACTTGGATCCCGGCTCGGGTTTTGAGCAGCTGCGTCAGCAGCTGGCCGCCGCCAGCGACGGGCTCACCCTGCTGGAAGCTGCCGGCAGCCTGCATGAGGGATTGCTTTACGGCCTCAGCCTGGCCCAGCTGGCCCGGGGCTTGGAGGCATCGGTGTTGCTGGTGCATCCCTGGATCGATAGCTGCAGCATCGACCCGCTCCTGGCGGCTCAGGCCGAGTTGGGTGAGCATCTGGCGGGGGTGGTGCTCAATGCAGTCAAGCCGGGGCTTGTGGCCCAGCTGTGCGACGAAGTGGTACCTGCCCTGGAGCGCCTTGGTTTGCCTGTGCTTGGCGTCATGCCCCAGAGCCCGCTGCTGCGCAGTGTCACGGTGGAGGAGCTGGCCCTGCGGCTAGGTGCCCAGGTGCTGTGCTGCCCGGAACGGCTCGATCTCCTGGTGGAAACCCTCTCGATTGGCGCCATGAACGTCAACTCGGCAATGGAGTTTTTCCGACGCCGCCGCAACATGGCGGTGGTGACTGGCGCTGATCGCACCGATATTCAGCTGGCAGCCCTGGAGGCCTCAACCCAGTGCCTGATTCTCACGGGTGCTGGAGACCCGCTGCCCCAGCTGCTCAACCGGGCCGAGGAGCTGGAGGTGCCCCTGCTCAAGGTGGAGCACGACACCCTCACTACGGTGGAAGTGATTGAGCAGGCCTTTGGTCATGTGCGACTGCACGAAGTGGTGAAGGCAAGCTTTGCCTTCCGGCTGGTGGAAGAGCATTGCAATTTCGAGCGCCTGTTTACTCGGTTGCAGTTGCCCGCGTTAATGAAATAACGCTGCTAGTTTCAAAGGACTGACAGGTGGCTACTGGTGTCGCGGTCCCTTGATCTTCCGTCGATTGATCGTATCGACACCTTGGCCCAGGAACTGGCGATGCTCCAGGACCGCAGCAAGCGTCGGATTGCAATTTTGGGTAGTCGCCATGTGCCCGTGGTTTCGATCCATCTGGTCGAATTAGTGGCCCGCTCCCTGGCCCAGGAGGGTCACAATCTGATTACCTCTGGATCCCAGGGCGTTAATGCGGCGGTGATTCGCAGCGTGCTGGAGATTGATCCGGCCAGGCTTACCGTGCTTTTGCCCCAGAGCCTTGATCGCCAGCCCGGCGAGTCTCGCGATCAATTGGAGCGAGTGCTGCATCTGGTGGAGAAGCCAGAGCACGATGAGCTGCCCCTGCCGATGGCAAGCAGCCTCTGCAACCAAGACATCATCAGTCGTTGCGATCAGCTGATTTGCTACGCCTTCCACGACAGTGAAACCTTGCTAGCCAGCTGCCGGGTCGCGGAGGACATGGGCAAGGTGGTGAGCGTGATGTTCTTCGATTAAATCTGTTTGCTCAGGAGCCCAGCAGCGCTTTAAGGCCTTCGACGTAGAGCAAACCGCTGCAGGTGAGGGCGCCTGCCCAGCAGAGGCCTCGCAGGGGTGGCACGTTGCCCACGTACATGCCGATGTAGGCCAGGCGCAGCAGGGGATGGATCCAGGCCGCGGCGATCGCTACCGGGCTGGTGACACCAGCCACCAGGCACAGCAGGGCAGCGGGCGCGTGCAGGGTGAAGGCTTCAAAGCAGTTTTGGTGGGCCCAGGCGGCCCGCTTGCCCCAGGCCGGCAGCCGCTCAAACATCGCCCGCGGGGCGCCCAGGTCGGCCATCTGGAAATTGGCCTGGGAGCGGGCGGCGCCCAGGGGCACAATGCTGAACACCACCACGCCAGCTGCCAGCAGCAACGACCAGGCGAAAGGGGCGAGGGTGGAGGTCATGAACTGCAGGCGCAATCAGTGCTTGGTCAGGCTGACAGGCCGCCCCTACGATCCGTGAACGCATCCGACCTCCAAACTGCGCCCCATGGCCGACACCTATTCCTTCGATGTGGTGAGCGATTTCGATCGCCAGGAGCTCGTCAACACAATTGATCAGGTGCGCCGCGACGTGGGCACCCGCTACGACCTCAAGGATTCCAACACCGAAATCGAGGTGGAGGAGGCGAGCCTCACCATCACCACCGCCAGCGACATGACCCTTCAGGCCGTGGAGGACGTGCTGCGCCAGAAGGCAACCAAGCGCAACCTCTCGCTGAAGATTTTTGACTTCCAGAGCCCCGAGCCCGTGGGGGGCAACCGGGTCAAGCAGGTGGTGAAACTGCGCAAAGGGTTGAGCTCTGAGCTGGCCAAGCAGCTGAGCAAAACCGTGCGCGACGAGCTCAAGAAGGTGACCGTTTCAATCCAGGGCGAAAGCCTGCGGATCACCGGCAAAAACAAGGACGACCTGCAGCAGGCGATCAACCTGCTCAAGGCCCAGGACGTGGAAGTGCCTTTGCAGTTTGAGAACTACCGCTGAGCCGGTGCAGCCGGCTTGTGCCGCCCCTGGTTGGCGCTTCTGGGTTGATCGGGGTGGCACCTTCACAGACGTGGTGGGCTGCAGCCCAGCTGGCGAGCTGCTGGTGCGCAAGGTGCTGTCGGTGCAGCCGGAGTGCCCGGGGGACCCGGCCGTGCGTGCCATTGCTGCGCTGCTGAGCCAGGAGCCCGGCGTTATGGCCGGCAGCCCCCTGCCGCTGGGATTGGTGCGGGAGGTGAGGCTCGGCACCACCGTGGCCACCAACGCCTTGCTGGAGCAGCGCGGCGCCGGGGTGGTGCTGCTGATCAACCGCGGCTTTGCCGACCTGCTCAGCATCGGCGACCTGCACCGCCCCGACCTCTTTGCCCTGGCCATTCAGCGGCCCAACCCCCTGCGGGTGCGGGTTTTGGAGGTGGAGGGGCGCCTGGATGCGGAGGGATTCGAGCTTGAGGCGCTGCGATGGGGAGAGGATTTGCAGCAGCTGCTGCTGCAAGCCCAGGCCGACGGCTACAGCAGTTGCGCGGTAGCCCTGCTGCACAGCACCCGCAATCCCAGCCAGGAGCTGCAGCTGGAGCAGTGGCTCGCACCCCTGGGCTTCGAGGCCGTAGTGCTCTCCCATCGGCTCAGTGGCCAGCCAAGGCTCGTGCCCCGCGGCCAGACCGCCCTGGTGGAGGCGGCGGTGGCGCCGGTGCTGGGCCGCTACCTGCGCCAGGTGCAGCGGGCCTTGGGGCCAGCAACCCGGCTGCGGGTGATGCGATCCAGTGGGGCTCTGGCAGCGCCTGAACTGCTGCTGGCCAAAGACACGATCCTCTCGGGGCCGGCCGGAGGCATGGTGGGCGCCGTGGCAGTGGGCAGGAGGGCCCTTGCTGCCGCTGGGCTGCCCCCCCAGCCGATCGTTGGTTTCGACATGGGTGGCACCTCCACCGATGTGTTCCATTTCGATGACCGCTGCGTGTCAAACGCTGGTGGTGATCTGGCCTGGGAGCGCAGCCCTGCCACCGAGATCGCTGGGCTGGAATTGCAAGCGCCGATGTTGCCGATTCACACCGTGGCTGCTGGCGGCGGCTCGGTGCTGCGCTTTGACGGCAGGCGGTTGCAGGTTGGGCCTGTTTCTGCAGGAGCTGATCCCGGTCCGGCGGCTTACCGCTGCGGCGGACCGCTCACCATCACCGATGCCAACGTGCTGCTCGGCCGCCTGCCGCTTGCCGCCCTGCCGGCTGTGTTTGGCCCCAAGGGCGACCAACCCGCTGATGGGGAAGCGGTGCGGCGGGGGTTTGCGGAGCTGGCGCTTGAGATGGCCGCGGTGGCCCCTGGGATCAGCCCGGAGCGGCTGGCGGCGGGTGCCCTGCAGATCGCGATTGAAACAATGGCGGAAGCCCTGCGCCGCATCTCGATCCAACGCGGCCACGACCTGCGCGAGGCCCTGTTGGTGAGCTACGGCGGCGCTGGCGGTCAGCATGCCTGCCGCCTGGCTGAGGTGCTGGCTGTGACGCGGGTGTTGCTCCACCCCTTGGCGGGGGTGCTTTCCGCCTATGGCCTCGGCATGGCCGAGCAGAGGTTGCTGCTGGAGTGCTCGCCGCGGTTGCCGCTGCGCCCCGACAGCCTGCCCCTGCTGCGTCAGCGCTGCGCCGAGCTGGAGCAGCAGGGGCTCGCCGATCTGCGCCGGCTGGGGGATTTGGCCGAGGGGGCCACTGGCCGGATTGGGGTGCAGCTGGAGCTGCGGGCCGCCGGCAGTGAGCGGGGTCTGGAGGTGGCGTGGTTGCCAGACGAGCAAGGGGTTGAAGACCTGCAGCGAGCTTTCATCGCCGCCCATCTGCAGCGCTTCGGTTATCGCCCGGTGGGCAAAGACTGGATCGTGGAGCGCCTGCTGGTGGAGCTGGCTCCCCCGGCGGTGGTTCCAGAACAGGCAGTGCTTCCAGGACAGGCAGTGGCTGGAGGAAAGGCAGTGGCTGCAGCCCCGCTTGCCCCAACCACTCCCCTGTGGCTGGGCGAGGCGGCCGGTTGGCGCTCCGTGCCGCTGTGGCAGCGCTCCCAGCTGCAGCCCCAGCAGAGGCTCGCGGGGCCAGCCCTGGTTGTCGATGCGACCACCACCACCGTGCTGGAGCCTGGCTGGCAGGCTCTAGTGCTAGCCGATGGAGCCCTGTTGTTGGAGCGGGACGGCACAGCAATTGGCCAGGCTGGTGATAACAGTGTTGAACATGGGGAGCAGGGGCCCGATCCCACCCTGCTTGAGCTCTACAACCACCGCTTTGCAGCCATCGCCGAGCAGATGGGGGGGCGGCTGCAGCAGAGCGCCCGCTCGGTGAACATCCGCGAGCGGCTCGATTTCTCCTGTGCCCTCTTCGATGCTGCGGGTCAGCTGGTAGCCAATGCCCCCCATATCCCAGTTCACCTCGGTTCGATGGGTGACAGCGTGGTCAGCCTGCTTGCCGCCATCGCCCGGGGCGAGCGTTCCCCATTGGCTTCTGGCGATGTGGTGCTGTCAAACAATCCCTACAACGGCGGTACCCACCTACCAGACATCACCGCCATTACGCCGGTTTTTGTCCCTGGCTTGGGCGACTCCCAGGCTGGGGCCCCTTTGTTTTTTGTGGCCTGCCGCGGCCACCACGCCGATGTGGGAGGTATCACCCCTGGCTCGATGCCGGCCTTCAGTCGCAGCATCGACGATGAGGGCCTGCTACTCGACAACGTGCCGTTTTTGAGTAGTGGCAACTTTGATGAGTCGCTGTGGCGGCAGCGACTAGCTGCAGGTAGCCATCCAGTACGCAACCCCGACCAGTTGCTAGCCGATCTGCAAGCCCAGGCGGCGGCTAATCGGCTGGGTGTTCAGGAGCTGGGGCGCTTGATTGAGCGCCATGGCCTCGACGAGGTGCGGGCCTACATGGCCCATGGCCAAGCCCACGGTGCCGAGGCCGTGGTTCGGGCGCTTGCGCACCTCAGCGACGGGGCTGCCCGGGTGGAGCTCGACCACGGCGCCTTCATCCAGGTAGCTGTTCGCATCGACGCTGAGGCTCGCCGGGTTCAGGTTGATTTCAGCGGCACCTCGCCCCAGCACAGCGGCAATCTCAACGCCCCTTTAGCCGTAACCAAGGCCGTGGTGCTCTACGTGTTTCGCTGCCTGGTGGGCGAACAGATCCCCCTCAATGCCGGCTGTTTCGAGCCGATCGAGCTGATCGTGCCGCCCGGCTCCCTGCTGCATCCCAATCCGCCGGCGGCGGTGGTTGCCGGCAATGTGGAAATCTCCCAAGCGGCAGCCAACGCTCTGTTTGCGGCGCTGGGGGTGCAAGCCGCCGCCCAGGGCACGATGAACAACCTCAGCTTTGGCAATGGCCAATGCCAGTACTACGAAACAATCGGTGGGGGCAGCGGTGCTGGCATCCGCCCCGGTGGTGCCGGCTGTGACGGGGCCGCCGCTGTGCAGAGTCACATGACCAACTCCCGTATCACCGACCCGGAAATTTTGGAAACGCGCTTTCCGGTGCGGCTGGAGCGCTTTGGGATCCGGGCCGGATCGGGCGGGGATGGGCGGTTTCGGGGAGGCGATGGGGCGGTGCGGCAGGTGCGCTTCTTGGCCCCGATGACCGTTGCCCTGATCTCCGGTGCGCGGCGGGTGGCTCCCGCGGGGTTGGCCGGCGGGCTGCCGGGCGCCTGCGGCCGCAACACCTGGATCGGGGTTGATGGCACGAGCCGGCAGCTCGACGGCTGCTGCGAGCTGGAGCTCCAGCCCGGTGAAGCCCTGCGCATTGAGACACCAGGCGGTGGGGGCTACGGCGCTCCCAGCAGGCCATGAAGCGACGGCTGCTAGCTGGGCTGGCGACGCTGCTGGCCGCACCAGCCCAGGCAGAGGTACTGCAGGAGCGCAGCCAGCGCTTCCACCCCCAGTGGTCTGCCGTCGGGATGGTGGCAAGCCAGGAGCGCTGGGCATCGCTGGCGGGCGCTGAAATCCTGGCCAGCGGCGGCAATGCGGTGGATGCGGCGGTGGCCACGGCCTTTGCCTTGGCGGTCACCTTGCCCCAGGCGGGCAATCTCGGCGGCGGTGGTTTTTTGGTGCTGTGGCTGCCCGGACCATCACCGGCTGCGGGCCGGGGCTGCCCTACCGCCCCGGAGCTGCGCCTTGGCCGTGGCACGGCAGTGGCCGTCAACTTTCGCGAGACGGCGCCCCTGGCAGCCACCGCTGGGATGTTCCTCGGCCCCGAAGGCGAGGTGGATCGTGAGCGAGCCACCCGCAGCCTGTTGAGTGTGGCCGTGCCTGGCAGCCCCGCTGGCTTACTGCTGAGCCAGCGCTGTTATGGCCGGCTCTCGCGGGCCGCGGTGCTGGCACCGGCGATCCGCCTGGCTAGTCGCGGTTTTCCGGTGGGCAAGGAACTGGCCGATTCCCTGCGCCAGGCCACACCACTGCTGCAGTCAGATCCCACTTCCAGCCAGCTGTTTCTAAAGCGCCCTCTGCGGCCGGCAGAGCTGTGGCGCCAGCCCCTGCTTGCCGCCAGCCTGCGGCGCATCGCCACCAAGGGCGAGCCAGGCTTTTACGAGGGCCCGATAGCTGACGCATTGGTGACCTTGATGCGCCAACGGGGCGGCCTGATTAGCCATGCCGACCTCAAGGGCTACCGGGCCCAGCTGGTGCGCCCCCTGCAGGCAAGATTCCGCAACCATCCGGTGATCACCATGCCGCCCCCCAGTGGTGGTGGCGTCACTTTGCTGCAACTGCTCCAGGTGCTGGAGCCCATGCCCCTGGCTGAGCTGGGTCTCAACAGCGCCGCCAGCCTGCACCGGATGGTGGAGGCGATGAACCTTGCCTATCGAGATCGCAACCATTGGCTAGGCGACCCCGATCAGGTGCAGATGCCGTTGGAGCGCTTGCTGAGTGCGGCCCATGCGGAGCGGTTGCGGGCCCAGATCCAGCTTCAGCGCCATCGCCCCGCCAGCGAGCTAGCGGCCCAGGGCCTCCAGGCAGGTGGTACCAACACAACCCATCTTTCAGTGGCCGATCGCCAAGGGGGGATGGTGGCCCTCACCACCACCCTCAACTTCGCCTATGGCAGTGGCATCAGCGTTCCCGGCGCCGGTTTCCTGCTCAACAACGAGATGGACGACTTCACTGCCAAGCCCGGCGTGGCCAATGCCTACGGGCTGGTGCAGGGCAGCGCTAACGCCATCGCCCCGGGCAAGCGACCACTTAGCTCGATGACGCCCACCTTGATGTTTCGCCCCGATGGCCGGCCCTGGCTGGCTACCGGCAGCCCTGGCGGCAGTCGCATCATCACCACCGTGCTGCAGGTGCTGCTCAACCGCATGGTGCATGGCCTGAACCTGGCCTCAGCCGTGGCCAGCCCCCGCATTCACTCCCAGCTATGGCCCGATCAGATCAGCGTGGAACAGGGACTGAGCCCTGACACGGTGGGATTGTTGGAAGCAAAAGGCCACCGTGTAGTCATTACGGCCGCCATGGGATCGGCAAACAGCGTTGAGGTGCTGCCTGATGGAGGCAGCTTGGGGGTGGCTGATCCCCGCCGCCTCGATGCGGCGGCCATTGGCGAGCTGCCGCTCAACTGGCCGGCTGGCTTGGTGGGGCCGTGAGCAGGTTGATGGCGGAAAACGCCATGCCAATGCCAAACAACATGCCGATCGCCCAGATGCTGTCGGAGGGCCATTCGGCGATGAGCATGCCGCCGAGTACGGCGGTGACGATGCCGTCAATCAGCACCAAGCCACGAGCCGCTCCCTGGCCGGTGGCCGCGGTGGCTAGCTCCATCACGCCCTCGAAAGCAAGCAGGAAGCCGACAAACAGCGTCAAGCTCACCTCACTGGCAACTGGGAATGCCAGCACCCAAATGCCACCGCCCAAATAAAGCAGGCCGGAGAACAGGCGGAAGATTTTTCCTTTGATATCGGCTTCGCCAGTGAGACGCAGAATTTGGGACACCCCGGCAATCACTGATACGGCACCAACGGCGATAGTGAGCAAGGTGGCCGAGACAAATGGCAGCACCACAGAAAGCCCGGCCGCAGCAAACAGCAGGGCTGCGGTGACCCAGCGCAGGGCGGGAGAAGCAGGAACTGTCACCGGCATAAAAGCAATTAGCTTTCAACTTTAATCGCCGCGCCATAAGGACCTGCTGTCAGGAAATGCTCACGGCTATGTAGCAAAGTATCACAGCTTTCGGCGTTGCCAGATGGCTCGCTCCAGCGTGGTGATCAATCGTGTTTGGTATACGCGCCATGCTTGAGCTGCTACCGCCGCTCAACAACCACAACCTCCCTTGGATGGACACCATCCATCCGATCGTTGTGCACTTTGTGATCGCCATGGGGCTGATTACCTTTGTATTTGATCTGATCGGAGTTGTAACCCGCCGGCCAGCTCTATTTGAGGT